>Ga0306920_100009785_pt1 | contig 12817 bp, 8 predicted proteins | sample flu12Cox44000170_FD_204666 | JGI IMG/M metagenome (GOLD analysis project Ga0306920, IMG submission 204666) | Lab enrichment of tropical soil microbial communities from Luquillo Experimental Forest, Puerto Rico - flux4day.12C.oxic.44.000.170 (v2)... | ecosystem: Environmental > Terrestrial >...
GAGGAAGATGCTCGGCAGCTCGTGGGTCACGATGACCACCGTGATGCCAAGGTCATGGCTCAGCGTCAGGATGAGGTGATCCAGTTCGACCGCCGTTATCGGGTCGAGCCCCGCAGATGGCTCGTCGAAGAAGAGAAGATCCGGTTCGAGCATCATGGCCCGGGCAATGCCGGCGCGCTTCTTCATGCCCCCCGAGATTTCTCCCGGCAGATGATCGGCAAAAGGGCCCAGCCCGACGAGATCGAGCTTGGCCTGGATGAGCTCGCGTGCGGTGTCGCCTCGCACGGGCGTCCACGTCTTCAGTGGAAGCGCGAGATTCTCGGCCAGCGTCATGGAGCTGAAGAGCGCGCCCGACTGAAAGAGCACACCAAAGCGCGGGACGCCTGCGTAGAGATGCGGCGATCCGATGCCGTCGATGTCGATGCGGCCAGCCATCGGCCGCTCGAGGCCGATCAGGTAGCGGAGCAGCGTACTCTTGCCGCTCCCCGATCCTCCAAGGATCGCACAGGTCGTCCCGCGCTCGATCGCGAAGCTGACCTGCTCCATCAGCACCCGGGATCCCCATCCGATCTTGAGGTCGTCCACGATGATGTGCGGTCGCGATGGCATGTCACACACCCATGAGCGCGAAAAAGAAGGTGAACACGGAGCTGATCACGATGACGGCAAAGATCGACCACACCACCGCGGTCGTCGTACGGGCGCCAACCGCGACCGCGCCGCCGTACGCGGCGAGCCCCTGCCCGCAGGCGATCAAGCCGATCGCCAGCGCCAGAAAGGGCGTCTTGACCAGCCCCGCGAGGAAGTGGTCGGCCGTGATCGCGTTCGCCGTCGCCAACATATACGCGCGTGGGGTCATGTTCGTCAGCGCCGTCGTTGCGGCGAGCCCCCCGACGAGCGCCAGCACGTCCCCGATCCAGGTGAGCACCGGCACCGCGAGGACGAGCGCGAGGCAACGCGGGATCATCAGCCATCTGAAGGGACTGAATCCCATCGCTTGCAGGGCGTCGATTTCCTCCGAGACCTGCATCGTCGCGATCTCCGACGCGAGCCCAGCCCCCGATCGTCCGGCCACGACAATCGCTGTCACCAGCGGACCCAACTCCCTGAAATGCGCCACGACCACGAGCTCCGCCACATAGGCGGTGGCGCCGAACCGCCCGAGCTGCGACACACCAAGAAATCCGATGACGAGGCCGACCACCAGGTTCGCGGCGCTGGTCACCAGCATGCCGTCTGCGCCAATCGCCTGCACCAGTCGAGGCAGCGAGCGCCAGTCGACCGAGCTCGGGGCTCTTGCCGCTTTCGGCAAAGCCGCGGCGACGTGCCCGATAAAATCGAGCGCGCTGGTGAGAACGCCGGGAACTGCGGCGGCGACCGCACCGAGACGGGCGAGCGACGTCATCGGGCGTCGCGCGGCCGGCGGAGCACCACTGCGGCGTTCGCGATAGAGCGTGATCAGGTGCGAGGCTTCTCGATTGCGCTCCTCGGCGACGTGAATCGTGCGCCCGCCGGCCACGAGCCGATCGAGCAATCGAGCCAGCAGAACGGCGCCTGTGCCGTCAATGCGCCCCACGTCCGACAGATCGAGCTCAACGGCGCGGCAGCCATGCAGCGCCCTCTCCGCGTGCGCGATGGCCTGGGCCGCGGTTGTTGCGTGCGCGAGATCGAAGGGACCAGCGGGCGTCAGACGCACGCGGTCGCCCTCCCGGTCCGTCCGAACGACGACGCCTGTGGTGCGAAGGGTGGTCACGACACTTTCCCTATGCAACGGCACGAACGCCCGTAGGTGAATTGAGGTCGACGGAGGAGTCGGCGCCGCCCACTATACCACCATGCCCGCGCCGCAGCCACGGTATCTCTGGACGTCGAGCAGAGCCTTGGCCGCCGCTGGGGAGCCAGAGCCCCTCCCTCGCCTTCCCCAACAGACCGTCCCGAGACCCTGGCGCGGGCGGCCGCCGTGGCTGGCGCAGCCACGCAGACGGCCAGAGCAACCAGAACGGCGCTCAGACGATGACGATATCCCATGGCATGTCACCTCGGCTTTCTTGGTGCAAACGAGAACATATCGCACATGTTGGACTAGCGGGCGCATGCCAACAGAACATGACGATGTCGAGGTTTGTGGCCCCCATCGCCGTGTCGGTGTCAGTCATCGCAGCTCACCGGATCACCTCGTCGGCCCGCTTGAGAAGAGCCGGAGGAATGGTGATGCCGAGGGCTTGGGCGGCCTTGAGGTTAATCACCAGCTGGAACTGCGTGGGCTGCTCCACCAGCAGGTCAGCAGGCTTGGCCCCTTTGAGAATCCTATCCACATAGGAGGCGGCTTGGCGCAACCCCTCAGGCCAGCTCGGTTCATACGCCAGGAGACCGCCAGCGTGCACAAACTCGCTCGAATCGTAGATCGCTGGCAGGCGATGCTGGGCCGTGAAGTCCACCACCCGCTGCAAGTTACGCCAGTCTATGTTATTCAAATAGCATTGCCTGACGAACAGCGCCTCCGCATGCTCGTTGAGGGCGGCGGCATAGCCCCTCTCATAGTCGTCGGGCTCTCCCACCTCCAGGCGTTGCAGGTGGACGCCCAACTCGTTGGCGGCGAACTGCATGTCTTTCCAGTCCAGCCCGCCTGGGGCATCCGCACCGGGTACTGGCGTACACCAGAGGACAGCGATGCGAGAGATGCCTGGCATCGCCTCTTTGAGCAGCTTCAGTCGCATCGGCTCGCGATCCCAGCCCACAGCAGTTCTCCCCGTGACGTTCGCGCCCGGATGCGCGAGGCTCGCCACCAATCCTGTCTTGACTGCATCCAGCGAGTTCACCATGACAATGGGGATGGTACTGGTGGCCTGTTTGGCGGCAACGGTCGCTAAGCTCGCCGCCGCCACGATGAGGTCTACCTTCCGCTCGACCAGCTCAGTGGCGAGGGCAGGCATGCGCTCGAACTGCATGTCAGCCCATCGCTCTTCCATCACCATGTTCTGTCCCTCAATCCAACCTAACTTCCGCATCTCTTGCCAGAAGGGTTGAAAAAAGAGCGATGGTTGCTGCCCATCGGTCTTAGAAGGAGCAGGAGGGGACAACAACGATAAGAAGCCGATGTGGTAGACCTTGCCCGGCTGCTGCGCGGAGGCCCCCAGCGGTGTCCAGCAGAGGCCGAGGCCCCAGGCGAGGGTGACGAGGAGTCCGAGGGTCCTAAGGCGCATGATGCGTCCTCCAATGAGAGACGTGTGCTCACCCACGGTGAGCAGCGGTGTGCCTTCTGCGTTGCCCCAGGATACTCCCCAGACCCTCTCCGGGCAATCGGTAACACACCACCCGCCCTCCCTCGTGCAGGCTCACACCATGTGCAGTGAGTCATACGGCATGCCAGTGCAAACCGTGCCATGACTTTGTTTACGCCAGTGTGCACATATGTCGACCGTGTTCAGTCAGCGGAAGTCCTTCAATACCAATGCATGTCCTTGTAAAGACAGCAATGTTGCAGTCACCTACTTCGGGAACCCCGTCTAGCCACGCTGCGCTTCAACCTCTACCTCGTGCAAGGCCGCGGCTTTGCCGAGTTCGAGCACCTGCTCGGCGGTGCTGGTCGCGAACACATGCATGGCTCGGGCGATGACGCCGGTCCAGCCGGTCTGATGACTGGCGCCGAGGCCGGCGCCGTTGTCCCCGTGAAAGTACTCGTAGAACAACAGATAATCGCGCCAGTGCGGATCCTCCTGAAACCTGCGGGTGCCCCCGTAGACCGGCCGCCGGCCCTGCTCGTCCCGCAGAAAGATACGGGTCAGGCGGCGTGTGAGCTCCTCGGCGACCTGATACAGGGTCATCTGGCGGCCAGAGCCCGTGGGACAGGCGATGGTGAACGCATTGCCGTAGTAGGCGTAATACTGCAACAGGCCCCGGATGATCAGGGCGTTGACGGGCATCCAGATCGGTCCGCGCCAGTTGGAGTTGCCGCCAAACATGCCGGTGTCGGACTCGGCCGGCAGGTACGACACCCGGTAGTCCTGGTCCCCCACACGGAACATATAGGGATACTCGGCGTGATACCGCGACAGGGAGCGGATGCCGTAGGGGCTGAGGAACTCCTGCTCGTCGAGCATCGTCGCCAGCACCCGGCGCAGGCGGGTTTCATCCACAATCGCACCGAGCCGTCGGCCGGCATACCCGAGCTGGCGCGGATCGTGGATGCCGGCCGTCATCTCCGGGCGCGCGTCGAGGAACCGCTGGAAGACGTCGCGCACCTCCGGGTACTCCCTGAGATATGTCCCCTCGAAGACGGTGGCCGCGCACAGGGGGAGCAACCCGACCATGGAGCGCACCTTCAGCCGCTGGGCGCTCCCGTCCGGCAGCCGCAGGACATCGTAGAAAAACCCGTCGTCTTCATCCCACATGCCGGTGTCCGCGCCCGCGTGGCTCATCGCCGAGGCGATCCACAGGAAATGCTCGACGAACTTGAGCGCCATGTCCGCATAGATGGGGCGGTGCCACGCCAGCTCCACCGCGATCTCGGCCATGTTCTGGCAGAAGAGCGCCATCCAGGCGGTGCCGTCGGCTTGCTCCAGGGAGCCGCCGGTCGGCAGCGGCGCACTGCGGTCGAAGACCCCAATGTTGTCCAGCCCCAGGAAGCCGCCCTCGAAAACGTTTTTGCCCGCGCGATCTTTGCGGTTCACCCACCAGGTGAAGTTGAGCAGCAGCTTCTGGAAGGCGCGCTCGAGCCAGTCGAGGTCGCCCTGACCGTGCCGCGCTTGCTGCAGCCGGTAGGTGAAAATGGCAGACCAGGCCTGCACCGGCGGGTTGACGTCGCCAAAGTTCCACTCGTAGGCCGGGAGCTGCCCATTGGGATGCAGGTACTGGGTCTTGAGGATCACGTCAAACTGCTGCTTGCCGAACTCCTCGTCCACCAGCGTCAGGGGCAGGATGTGGAAGGCCAGGTCCCAGGCGGCGTACCAGGGGTATTCCCACTTGTCTGGCATGGAGATCACGTCAGCGTTGTCCATGTGGTGCCAGCCCTCGTTGCGCGGGGCGGCCTTGTGCGTCGGCTGGAACGGGTCCGCGCCGTGCTCCTCTAGCCACCATTCCACGTCGTAGTAGTAGAACTGCTTGCTCCACAGCATGCCGGCCAGGGCCTGCCGCATGACATTGGCCTCGTCCGCCGAGAGCCCCGCCGGAATGACGGTGGCGTAGAACGCGTCGGCGTCCTGGCGGCGAGCCTGCAGCGTCGCCTCGAACTGGTCACCGAACGGCCCGGCCGCGTCGCCGTGGCTCTGGGCCAGGGCGGCTGGTGCGACCTCACTGAGCCGGAGTCGCACCACCTGGGAGGCACCGGGGTGCACGGTCAGGCGGTAATGTGCCGCCGCCTTGGTCCCCTGCTGGTCGGGGTTCACCGCCCCGGCCTGGCCGTGGACAATGTAGTCGTTGATGCTGTCCTTGACGTACGGGCTGCGGTTGGGGACCCCGAAGAGGCGCTGCGTGTTCGTGTCATTGTCGGTGAACAGCAGCGGCACATCCCCGGCACAGGCGAGGTAGCGTTCACCCAGTTCGGGATCGCTGGCCTGAATGACCCCCATCCCCGGGGTGCCAGCGACCTGGCGCAGCCGCGGCCGGACCGCGGTTGTGGATGGTGATCTGGATCAGGATATCCTCAGGGGACGCCTTGGCGTACTCGACGAACACGTCAAAATAGCGGTCCTGGTCGAACACGCCGGTATCGAGCAGCTCATACTCGAAGTCCTGCCGGCCCCGGCTCCGGTTGGTCGCGACCAGGGTAGTATAGGGGTAGGCCGCCTGCGGATACTTGTAGAGGTACTTCATATACGAATGGGTCGGCGTGCTGTCGAGGTAGAAGTAATACTCCTTGACATCCTCGCCATGATTGGCTTCGCTGTTGGTCAACCCGAACAGGCGCTCCTTGAGGATCGGATCCTGGCCATTCCACAGGGCCAGCGCAAAGCACAGGCGCTGGCGGTCATCGCAGAGGCCGGCCAGCCCATCCTCGCCCCAGCGATAGGCGCGCGCGCGGGCCTGATCGTGCGGGAAGTAATTCCAGGCGTCCCCGCTGTCGCTGTAGTCCTCGCGCACCGTCCCCCACTGGCGCTCGCTCAGGTACGGGCCCCACTTCTTCCAGGGCCTCTGCTGCTCTCGGGCCTCGGCAAGTCGACGCTCTTCGGCACTCATAGGGTCCCTCTCCTCTGGGGCGTGTTTCAACAGTGGCGATGGTGACTCCTATGGCTTGGATCGATATGGTGTTATTTCCATCTCTATCCGCGTGTGAAACACCACCCTCTGCACCTTGCCACCGATGGCGACAACACGGAGCGTTGGTGGCACCGGTGGCACCAAGCCGCGTGGCTCACTTGGGCTGATAGGTGAACTGCTGCCCACCAATGGCAGCTTGCACCATCACCCCACTGATGGGGTGCACCACCACCGCCACACCGTCGACGAAGTGGGCGTTGGTGGCGGCTCCCGACTTCAGCACCACGGCCGAGGCGTCCGCCGCCAAGCCGAACTGGCCCGCCTTGAAGCGCTCCAGGGCGGCCGGGGTCTCGAACACGAGGAGCTCGCTGAAGCTCTGGACCCCCGCTTGCAGGCCCACCGACCCCTGCGTCAGGGCGCTGTAGCCGATATGCTGCCCCCGTTCGTACACTACCCCCCGGCCGTGGGCCCCACCCACGACGAGGCCCGCCTTCCCCACATTGGGAAACAGGGCGTAGCCGTCGCCCCGCTGGAGCAACGCGCCCAGGGCCGGGTCCTCGGTCTGCATCTGCTGCAGCCGCGCCGTGGCGTCCGCGACTAACGCGGCCTGATCCTCGAGGGCGGCCTGCGCGGTGCAGTCGATGACGCTCCCTCTATCCACACACTCCATTTTGTCGCCGACTTTGATCCCCTCCCCGACGACCACGACCACTTTGCCATCGGGACCGGCAGCCGCTGTACAGTTCCCCTTCCCGTCGCTGGCCGTACAGGTCATCTCCGCCGCCATAGCCACAGTGGAGACGAGACAGAGCACCACGAACACACCCCCGACAGTCTTCCCACATAGACGCAGCATCGGTTTTGCCCTCCGACTTGCGGTGATAATGGTGCGTCACCTGCTTTCTGGCCCTGGTGGCCCAGGTAACGTGCTCCCTGAAGCACGTCTGCCCAGCGATACACCGTCCTCTGGTCAGACATGGTGCCTCCGGCCCTCGGAGGCACAGTCTACTCTCCATCGTTGCGCCTGCCCGCGGGTGCGAGGAAGCACGTGATAGCGTCCCCTGGTGCGCGAGGGCTGTTCGGCCTGGGCGGATGCCTCATGGGCTTCCCGAGAGCCAGAGCGCAGCATAGAGCGTTCAGGTGTCCAGTGTGCCGGACATCTGGGAATGACACGGGTTGTCCCGCCTTGGCCCGCACAGATCGTGACGCAGTGACGTGCAGTATCGAGGTCTCGGATAGCGCGGCGCGTGCGTGCACGGCCTACTTCGCCGCGGGCGCGACCTGGTCGTGCGCCTGGCGCTACGCCGCCTGTGCGTCCTGCATGAGCTTGTAGGCGGCGTAGTACTTGTAGATGTTGCGCACGTATGTGGTCGTTTCGATGCCGATCCGTTCGGCGGTAACGACCTCGACGTGGTTGAACCACTGGTCGGAGTCGAGCCCGCGCGTCGCCGCCGCCGTGCGCATCTTCGCGAGGTTCGCCGGCCCCGCGTTGTAGGCCGCGAACGCGAACAGCGCACGATTCTGGTCACTGAACGGCGCGTCCGGAAAGTAGCGGGTCATCAGCTGGTCCAGGTACTTGGCGCCCGCGTGGATATTCGGCTCGAGCGCCCGGATGTCGCCGACCTGCATCGCCCGACCTGTGGCCGGCAGGAGCTGCATCACGCCGATCGCGCCGCCGCGGCTGTGGGCCTCCTGGCGCAGTTGCGATTCCTGATAGCCTTGCGCGGCGAGTAGCAACGGGTCGAAGCCGTACTGCCGGCCATACGTCTCGAACAGGGCGATGGTGTGCTGGAAGCGCTCCCACGCCGCGCCGCCGCTGTTGTTCGCGAGCTGCTTCACGCCCTTGTGATACTGCGCCAGGCGGGACGCCAGGACCCCCTGCTTCTTGACGTAGTGCACATAGAAGTCGAGGATCGCGGCGTGGAGCTGCGGGCTGCCCTTCCGGATCGCCCAGCCGATGAAGGCGTGGGAGCGCACCACGAGATCCTCGCGCACCGTGATGTGCGGCAACACCTGCGCCCACATGCGGCCTCTCCAGTCCTCGACCACGACGCAGTTGAGCAGCCCCGCGTTGAGCATCTCGAGCCGGTCTTCGTCCTCGAGCGCATCCGGGAGCGACACGATCTGCACCGGCGCCTTCCCCGCCGCCTGCAGGCGGGTGTTGAGCGCCGCGAGACTCGCGGCGTAACTCGTCGCGGGCCGCACGTGGACAGTCTGGCCCGCGAGATCCTCGAGGGTCGTGAGCGCGGGGGCCCTGGGGCTTGTCGCGAGCAGTTCTTGGACAGGCATGGCATCCTGCGGGGCCACGAAGTCCACCCGCTGCAGCCATTCCTCGGTCGCGGTCAGGTCGCCCGCCGCGATGTCGCCCAGGCCCGCGTTGAGCTGCAGGAACAGCTGGTCGCGTGTCGTCGGGATTAGGAACACCGTGAGCGGCCGCTGGCCGAGCTGCGTGGCGTACTGCTGGTTGAGGTAGCGCTCGCAATCGCGCACGTTCTCGGCGGTGAGCCCGCGCTCGCGCCCTTTGTCGTTGAAGAACAGCGTCCGGCTGTAGGGAATCAGCACGCGGAGGATGCGCCGCTGCAGCATCTGCTCGAAGTCACCCTGCCACGGCGTGTTCGCGAGGCTGAGCTGGCGCGGTGGGGCTGCCGACGGCGTGTCCTGCGCGAACGCGACCGGCGTGGCCAGCACCGCGACGAGCACCAACGCCCGGAGCCACGGGCCGCCAGACCGACGACGCCATGCCGCAGAGAGGTGGGGGTCACATGGTTGCATACGGGGTCTCCCGAGAGCTGATCGCTGGGTATCCTGAGGCCACGATCGCCCCTGGCTCGTCCGTCAGACCCTGGAGGTGCATGGCACCGCCAGCTAGGGGGAAACCGCCAGCGTGCCGGCGCTGACCGCGACGCGCGCACTGGGCCTCCACGTGGGCGCACACACACGCACACGCAGACCTCCCACTGTGCCGGAGATGGTACAGAGGCGCTGTCCGTGTCGGCGTTGCGCGTGCGGCTCGGTCAGGATCGGCTCAGGGGTGGACGCGCGTCTGGTGCAGAACGTAGGCGTGAGCAACATCCTAGACCTCGCACCCGCTTGTGTCAACAGCAAATGTGGAACTTTCTCACGAGGAGCACACGGCTCCAACAGACAGACAGAGCAGGGATGATGAACTTCCTTGCACCAGAGGAAGTACCATTTTCAACGCAGGTCGCTCCGCATGAGCGATGCCTCGCCTCATGCATCCACCTGCGGGCGGGCGCGAGAGCGATCCAGCGCCGCCGTGCGCACCCGGTCGTCCTGACCTCAGGGTGGCGATCCGGACGCCAGCCGCGCGCCGCTGTCGGTGGGGGGATGCATACTCCCAGGGTGGAGTTCTTTGTACAGCCCCTCTGCTGCTGCGGGCTCTTGGGCGACCTCTCCCGGAAGACATGGACCATCGCGACGGTTGGTGCAGCACGGAGCTGTATTCCCCTCTGCCTGTGATGCTATGAGGCTTCGGAAGCCATGCCGCAGAGGATGCGCTCACCCCTTGCACGTGGGTTTCAGGGGTTGATTCGGTCGTGCGAAGCGCGCATGATGGTCCTGGGGGATACCGCTTTCCCTGCGACGGCAGGCGATCCCACGACCCTCACACGCTGTCAACGGGGGAGTGGCAGGACCGCCTCCTGATCGCAACGGGGTGGTCGAGACGGACTGTGGTCGGCCATGGCACGCAGGTCGGGCATCGGGGCTGGGCCTCTTGCTAGGCGCACCTCGCGTTGACCAGGGCGGCGTTTCCGGGGCTGGCACCGTGGGAGGGCTTCCAGCCCCACGCCGCGAGTTTCGTCCCCCTCTCGCTGGCCACATTGCGTGGACAAGCGACGAACACCATGGGTTCCTCCCATGGCAGCCATACGGGGTTCCAGCCGTCCTCTGGTGCGCACGGTATCTCCTCCCGTGTGGGGCCGACGCCCTGAGGTGGCGCGCCTCTGTGCCGCGCGTGCACCCCGCGAGCGGCCCGCCGAGGACCTGTGGGACCATCCGGGCTCTATACAGGGCCAGCGCAGGCGTGGTGCACTGGCAACGCGGGGGCGTGGCCGGGGGAGGTGGTGGCGGCCAGCAGCCCGCAGGAGCGGTGGCTGGCGCCCCACAGAGACGAAAGGGGAAGCGCCATGCGCCAGAACCGACGACGCGTCTTGGTGGTGATCCTCGCCTGCCTGCTCGCGGGCATCGGACTCGCGGCCGGCGTGGCATGGTTGTGCTTTGTCCATATGACCCTGCGTGTCGCGACTGGTCCCATGGGTAGCGCTGGTCCGCAATTCTTCGCCGCCTTCGTGCGCACGGTGGCCGACGCCCATCCGCGCGTGCGTCTGAAGATTGTGCCCACGGCGGAGAGGGAAGCCAGTCTGAAGGCGCTGGTGGCAGGCGAGGCCGACCTCGCCGTGGTACGGAGCGACCTGCTCACCAGCACCGCGGCCCAGACGATCGCCATTCTGCGGCGGGATGTGGTGGGACTCGTCATCCCGCCGCATACGCCGATTGAGAAGGTCCGGGATCTCGCGGGGAAAACCCTGGGCCTGGTGCAGGGAGTGGCGGATGATGAGCACATTTTGGACCAGATATTGGCGTACTATCAGATCCCGGCGAACACGCTGCGGCGCGTGGCACTAGCCCCTGGCGAGATTGGCCCGGCCATCCGCCAGAAGCGGGTGGCCGGGCTGTTCGCCCTGGGCCCGGCCGGCCCCGGGCCGCTCGCCGACGTGGTGAGCGCCGTGGCCAAGGCGGACAAGGGGCCACTCACCGTCCTCGAGATCGAGGCGGCTGCGGCCATGGCGCACCGCTTCCCCCTCCTGGAGTCGGTGGATATCCCGGCCGGCGCCTTTGGGACCACCCCGCTCCGGCCCGAAGACAGTGTCACCACGCTCGCGGTGACCTGGCGGCTCGTGGCGCGCGCCTCCATGCCCAACTATGTGGCCTGGGAGGTGGCACGCCTCCTGTTCGCCACCAAGGCGCAACTGGTCGCCACCCTCCCCCAGGTGGGCGCCATCGAAGCCCCGGACACCACGGTGGGCGGCGCGCTCCCATTCCATCCAGGGGCCGTCGCCTATTACAATGGGGAGCAGCCGAACCTGCTAGAGATGTTCGAGAATTATGTCTATCTGATTGCCATCATTGGCAGCATTCTGGGCGCCGGCGTTGCCTGGATGCTGCGCGCCTGGCGTCACGCCGGGCGCCAGGACCAGGCGCAGCTGCTCCGGCTGCTCGCCATCCTTCGCGCCGTGCCTGCCGCTGACCTGGCCACCCTCGCAGCCCTCGACCACGAGGTCGAGGCCATGCACGCCTGGGCCGTGGAGCGCGTCGCGCAGGGGGCGATGGAGCCGGAGCAGTTCCAGGTCTTTGCGCAGGTCGTGAGCGCGCTGCGGCAGGGTATCGACAAGCGGCGCGCCACGCGGCGTTGAGCGAGGGAAGCCCTGCTCCGCATCCTCGTGCGAAGCGACACCTCTGGCGGCCATGCCCAGGACACGCGCATGGCCGACGCACCCGCCTCTCCCTGACCCACACGGAGCCGGTTGTGACAGGATCTGGGCTTCCTGGCCTGCACGCTCCCGCAGGCGGCGATCCGCATGCCGACCAAGAAGCCCCGCGGCGAGGCGCGCACGCGGGAACCACCATGGACGCACCAGGCGTTGCACCAGCGTCGGCTCCGGATCGCGCCTGTCACGAGGCGTGTCACGCGCTGTCGCATCGTCACAGACCGCATCTGCCTGTGGCAGGAGGGGGTCCGTGCTCTCGTGAGGGACCTCTGCTGTGCCCTGCAGCACTTCCGGGTACGCTTGACCTCGTGGCAGCCAAGGATTGCATCGGGATAAACGCAACCGCAGCCCTGGTTGTGTTGGCCAAAAAATGAGGCCTCGCCCTGATCCTAGGGGCGTCTGCGGCGGGGAGGGTGGTGGACGTGGCCAGCCGCGGGCAGGCAGGGCCATTGGACGCCACACGCGTGCTGCTCTTGGCCGTGGTTTGCTGATCCTGCTATGCTTGGTGACCCGTGGCATCACGTGTGCAGCGGCGGCGCTCCTGGCGAGCCACAGTGCCCTGATACGCCTCCCAGCGTCCCTGCTGTGCTTCCTGGTGGTGCGCGGCGTGCCGGTGTGCCCCTCCCGGCGCGAGGGAGCGAAGGCAGACCTGCTGCCCCTGGCGCGCTATACGGCTCCTGCCCTGCCGCTCGTGGTCGCCATGCCGGCGAGCGGGGTGGTGACAGGATGGAGACGCACAGAGAACGCTGCGGCCCTCGTCGGCGCCGCTCTACGGTCCGTGCTGCTCTTGCCCCTGAGCGCCTTCACCCTCCACCGCCGGGAGCAGACCCGGTCCCCTGCAACCGGCCCCCTGAGGCACACGAGACCGGGCACCGTCTGGAGGAGAAGCCTGGAGCGCGGGCTGTACACATGGTCAGAGGATGGAAGGTTGGGCGCGCCGAGCGTCCAGAGAAAAGGAGCATATCTATGGTCCAATCACTCCGTTATATCACCTGGTCGATCCTGTTCGTGATGCTTGCTGCCACAGGGTGTGCACAGATATCAAAAAAAGCTGGGGTGGAGAACCGATGGAGAGATCAACATATCGTGTTGCAAGAAGGCGTGACCACGCA
>Ga0306920_100009788_pt1 | contig 12816 bp, 10 predicted proteins | sample flu12Cox44000170_FD_204666 | JGI IMG/M metagenome (GOLD analysis project Ga0306920, IMG submission 204666) | Lab enrichment of tropical soil microbial communities from Luquillo Experimental Forest, Puerto Rico - flux4day.12C.oxic.44.000.170 (v2)... | ecosystem: Environmental > Terrestrial >...
TGGTCCCGCGGCGCGGGACCGGGTGAGGGGGTTTTCAGAGCCTTCAGGGATGCGAGTGGCAAGTGTCGAGGGTAAGACCTATCGAGTCGGGAGAGTGATGACACGGCGTCACAGGGAGCTCAAGGCGGCGTCAAGCCGCCGCACTCCAAGGCAGGCTGCGCCCGCAAGTGTCCAAACTCCTGCCGCAGACCATAAGGTTAGCGCCAGCCGGTCTTTGCAGACCTTCATGGCCCTGGCTCTGTTCGGTTTGCTTGCCCTCGCCACCACAGGGTGCAGCAGCCTGCCGGGGCGGCCGGGTCCTGGCCCGGAGGTACCGCGACCGGACGAAATCCTGGACTTCAACACCCTCTACGCCCAGAACTGCTCGGCCTGCCACGGTGCGGAGGGCAAGGGCGGAGCGGCGCTGGCTCTGGCCGACCCGGTGTATCTGGCCATCGTTGATGACGCCACGCTGCGCAAGGTCACGGCCGAGGGCGTGGCGGGTACTACAATGCCAGGCTTTGCGCGCAGTGCAGGCGGATTGTTGACCGACCGGCAGATCGACGTGCTGGTCGAGGGGATGCGGCGCTGGGCGAAGCCGGAGGCGCTGCAAGGAGCGACGCCGCCTCCTTACAAGGCCGAGTCACCTGGCGACGCGCAACGCGGCACCGAGGTCTACACCACCTTCTGCGCTTCCTGTCACGGTCCGGCTGGCAAAGGAGGCCAGAAGGCGAGTTCCGTTGTGGACGGCTCTTACCTTGCATTGGTCAGTGACCAGTACTTGCGCACCATCGTGATTTGTGGGCGGCCCGAATTGAACGCGCCGGACTGGCAAGGCAACGTCCAAGGGCGGCCGATGACCGCGCAGGAAGTGTCGGACGTGGTCGCCTGGCTCGCGGCGCAGCGTCCGCAGTTTCCCGGGCAGCCTTATCCCGGGACGGCTTCAGCGCAGTCGGGAGGAGCACAATGAGCGACGATGTTTCACGGCGTAGTGTGCTGATGAGCCTGGGTGTACTGCTAAATGGCGCGGTAGCAGCTATTCTGGCGGTACCGATCATCGGCTACCTCCTTGCGCCCGTGCGCCGCAAGAGTAGCAAGGCTTACAGTAGCTGGATTACGCTGGGAGCGCTCAGCGAGTTTCCCGAAGGACAAACACGACTGGCGACTTTTCACAACCCTTTCGTACGCCCCTGGGACGGCCAGACGGCTGACATCCCCTGCTGGGTGCGGCACCTGGAGGGTGAGAATTTCCAGGTGTTCGCGATCAACTGTACGCATCTGGGCTGCCCGGTGCGCTGGTTCCCTCAGTCCGGGCTCTTCATGTGCCCGTGTCACGGCGGGGCTTACTACGCTGACGGCGCCCTCGCCTCCGGCCCGCCCCCGCGGGCGCTCTTCCAGTACCCTTACAAAGTCGAGAACGGCCAGCTCATGGTCCTGGCAGGCCAGTTGCCTACGCTCGCTCAGCCTCTAGGCCAGCAGGCCCAAATGACGGACGGGCGGCCCGCCGCCCGTAGGCTCTGGGCCGCAGGGCGGAGGATGCCATGCGCTTGAAAGCGCTAGGGGAATGGTTCGACCAGCGCCTCCAACTGGGCACGCCGATCCGGGAGGCGTTCACGCACCACGTGCCTCGCTCGAGTGCCAGTTGGTGGTACGTCTTCGGCAGCGCCGCCCTCACGCTCTTCATCATCCAGGTGGTGACTGGCATTCTACTTGCCCTCACCTACGTGCCTTCTGCGGCTCAGGCTTGGAACAGCCTGCAAATCCTCAATCACGACTTGACTCTTGGCTGGTTCCTGCGCGGTGTGCACGGTTGGGGCTCCAACTTCATGGTGGTTGTGGTACTAATCCACATGGCGCAGGTCTTTCTTTTTGGCGCCTACAAGTACCCCCGCGAGCTAACCTGGATTATGGGAGTTTTCCTGTTGATCTGTACCCTGGGGATGGCTTTCACCGGCCAGGTGCTGCGCTTCGACCAGGATGCCTACTGGGGGTTAGGTATTGGAGCCTCGATCATGGGCCGCGTGCCACTGGTGGGAGGGGCGCTGGTGAACCTGCTGCTAGGCGGGCCGATTATTGCCGGCGACACCCTCTCGCGCTTTTTCGCTTTGCACGTCTTCGTCATTCCGGCGTTGCTCATCGGGTTTGTTTGCTTGCACGTACTCATGGTGTTGAAGCTGGGGGTCAACGAGTGGCCGATGCCGGGACGAGTGGTGCGGCGGGAAACGTATTTGAAGGAGTACGAGGAGTTGGTCCACAAGGACGGAGTCCCCTTTGTGCCTGCCGCGATCTGGAAAGACATGCTGGCCTCTGCCGGTGTCCTATTTGCGGTGATGGCCTGTGCCGCCTTTTTCGGTCCTTTCGGTCCGACGGGCACACCAGACCCGACGATCATCCAGACTAACCCCCGGCCTGATCTGCCTTTCCAGTGGTTGTTCGCTGTTCTTTCGTTACTTCCGCCGGGCGCGGAGACAACAATAATTCTGGTGGGTCCAGTGATTTTGCTCGTCGCCCTCTTTCTGCTGCCCTTCTACTCGGGAGAAGGAGAGAAGAGTTGGAGACGGCGGCCGCTCCCTGTGCTGACAGTCCTGCTAGGCGGGGTTGCCTTCGTGGCCCTCACCCGCTTGGCTGTGCGGGCTCCTTGGTCTCCCGTGATGGAAGCCTGGAGTGGCGATCCTATCCCGCGGCAGTATCTCAAGGGCAGGTCAGCACTCGAACGTCAGGGCGCGCTAGTTCTCCAGGATAAGCAGTGCCGCAACTGCCATTCGCTGGGAGGCGTGGGCGGGAAGAGAGGATCGGCGCTGGACAGTGTGGCTACGCGCCTCACCCCCGACCAACTCATCCGTCAGGTGATCCAGGGTGGCGGCAATATGCCGGCTTACGGCAAGAACCTGCGTCCGGCGCAGGTGACAGCGCTGGTAGCGTTCCTCGAAACGCTGCATCCGCCCGGGCAACGACCGGCCCAGGACGCCTCTCAGGCCGGACTCCCCTCTCCTGACCTGGGCAGTCCAGCCACAAGATAGAGCCGTGATGCCATCCGTTGCCCAGGCCGTCCTTTCGTCGTGGTCCATCCCACCCTGGGCGACCCTCGGGTTGCTCCTCACCGCTGCCATCTATTTTCGAGGATGGCGAAGCCTGCGCCCGCTGCGCTCCACTCTGTTTCCCAGTTGGCGGCTCGGCTGCTTCCTCACAGGACTGGCGTGGCTGTGGCTCGCAATTGCCTCTCCGCTCGACGCCTTCGGCAGCTTGGTGCTGACGGCCCACATGGTCCAGCACCTGCTCCTGATGGTGGTTGCCCCGCCACTGGTCTTGCTCGGCTCCCCGGCGATTGCATTGCTTCGGGGCCTGCCACGCTGGGCAGCACGAGATGCCCTCGGTCCATTCCTGAGTTGGCCGCTCCTCGAACGCCTGGGGAGAGCGCTTACTCATCCGGCTTTCTGCTGGGTCGCCATGGCGGTGGCAATGCTCGGATGGCACGTGCCGGCCGCCTACGAGTTGGCGCTGCGCTCTCCGGGATGGCATCAAGTCGAGCACGCCTGCTTCTTCATCACTTCACTGCTTTTCTGGTGGCCCGTCATCCAGCCATGGCCCAGCGCTCCACAATGGCCGCGCTGGCTTATCCCCATCTACCTGCTACTCGGAGACGTCGTCAACACAATTCTTTCCGCCTTTCTTTGTTTTTCGAACCGGATTCTCTATCCTACTTATGCCGCCGCACCTCAGGTCTCTAGTCTCACGGCGCTCGACGATCAGGTGGCCGCCGGCGCCATCATGTGGTTCGTGGGCTCGCTCGCCTTTCTGGGTCCGGCTGTGATCCTGACGGTGCAATTGCTCTCGCCGCCGGCGGCCGCTCTCGAGCCGCCAATCACAGACCCTCTGTGGCCAAACGAAAGACGCCCCTCGCGCACCGCTTTCGACTTGCTCCGCGCACCCGGAGTCGGTTGGCTGCTTCGGACCCGTTACGGCCGCCGGGCGTTACAGTTTGTCTTGCTGGTTCTGGCCATCGCGGTCATCGCTGACGGCCTGTTCGGACCCGGAATGAGTTCGATGAATCTGGCCGGCGTCGTGCCCTGGACCTACGGCCGTGCGCTGGCCATAATCGCGCTACTCGCGGCCGGGAACTTCTTCTGCATGGCCTGCCCCTTCATGCTGCCGCGCGAGTTGGGCCGACGGCTGGGGTTCGCCACACGTCGTTGGCCGCGCGCCTTGCGCACGAAGTGGCTGGCTGTGGGCCTGCTCGTCCTTTTCTTCTGGGCCTTCGAGGCCTTTGACCTCTGGAGCACACCACTCCGGACCGCGTGGATCGTGGTGGCCTACTTCGCCGGCGCCTTCGTTGTGGACACCCTCTTCCGCGACGCGAGCTTCTGCAAATATGTCTGCCCCATTGGCCAGTTCCATTTCGTCAGCTCCCTTGTTTCGCCGCTCGAAGTCAAAGTCCGGAGTCGGAAAGTGTGCACCACCTGCGCCACGCACGATTGCCTGCGCGGCAACGAACGTCAGCGGGGCTGCGAGCTTCACTTGTTCCTGCCCCGCAAGTCGGGGAACATGGACTGTACGTTCTGCCTGGACTGCATCAAAGCCTGCCCGCACGATAACATCGGCATCTTGCCTGCAGCCCCGGGCCGGGACCTGGTAAGAGATCCGATGCGCTCCTCACTGGGCAGATTCTCCCGTCGTCCTGACATTGCGGCGCTAGCTCTGGTGCTGGCCTTCTCGGCTTTTGCAAGCGCTGCGGCCATGGTCGCTCCGGTGGCGGCCTGGCGCGACCGCTTGGCCGAACGCTTTTCTATTGGGTCCGCGCTACCCGTCACTAGCTTGTTCTTTCTAGTCGCTCTGGTGCTTGCGCCGCCGTTGTTGGTCGGGCTCGCAGTAGCCGCCGGAAGCTTGCTGGGCCGTGTGGTTAGGTCACCCGCGCTCAAGAACCGCCTGCGGCCTCCAGAGCCTTCGGGTGCAGGAGGCTCTCGCGACGGAGCGCCCGCGCGCGAGATGTTTTGTCGATTCTCGATCGCGCTCGTTCCCCTCGGCCTCGCCATGTGGGGTGCGCATGTCCTTTTCCACCTTCTAGCCGGATGGAACATGCCTTGGCCGGTGCTGCAGCGAGCGATGACCGACCTGGGCATCGGTTGGCTCGGAGGTCCGCATTGGGTAATGTCCAGCCTTCTCTTCACTGCCGACACGTTAGTCGGCATCCAGCTTCTGCTGCTGGATGCCGGTTTGCTCCTCTCACTCTACGTCGGGTGGCGGGCGGCCAACGGGTTCGCACCGCGAGTTTGGGCCTCGCTGCGACTGTTTGCTCCGTGGGCGGCGGTCGCCGCAGGTCTGTACGCCAGCGGGATCTGGGTCCTACTGCAACCCATGCAGATGCGTGGGATGGTCCAATGACGAACCAAGGAATTGTACCCAACGGCATAAGCGATTGCGCAGGTTCGGCGTCGTGCGGTGTATCAGGGCACGGCTTCAGCCGTGCTGCAATCCGTTCGCACCACCTCCTGAAAGAAACTGACTTTGGGCGAACCTTTCCGGCACGGCTGAAGCCGTGCCCTGATACAGGATGCCGACGAATTTACGACGCTCTGTATGACTTCGCGTTGATGGCAGCCTTGTTGCTCGCCCCGATCACCGCCAGCGCTGACGGTGGAGTGGTGCGCGCGCGCGAGGTGTCCGGTCCTTTCATCATTAGCATTTTCACTGCATCGGACCCGCTTCGTGCGGGCCCCATAGACGTGAGTGTCCTGGTCCAAGACTATAAGTCGGGCGAAGCGATTCTTGACGCGACCGTCGACCTCGCCCTCGAGCCGCTTGATAGTGACAGCCCTCGGCTCCGGGCTCGCGCTACCCATGAACAGGCAACGAACAAACTATTGCAAGCAGCGGTGCTCAACATACCCGCCGTCGGGCGATGGGGCCTTCGCGCCGTCGCGCGGCGCGGGCCGGAGGAAGCGACGGTCGTCACGGGGTTTCAAGTGGCACCACCCGCACCGCGGCTTGCGGCTATTTGGCCCTATCTGCTGCTGCCTCCGTTTGTTATCGCGGTCTTTGCTCTTCACCAGGCACTGTGCAGAACGCGCTTCACCCTGTCCGCCTCTGAGTCCTGACTGCTGGACGTAAACGGCAAAAGTTCCCATCTGCGGTCGGCAGGGCTCCGGTCCATCTCAGGGAGCTGTAGGGTTTGCGAGGGACTACTGCGCCGTTTGTATTCAGGGGACTCGTGCCTGCTGGTGGTCTGACTGCTCTGTGCGGGCTTTCTTCCGATGCTCCCACTTTCAGGAACTCGTCGCTTGGCTCACCTCGAACGCCAGTACTTCAAGTCCGAGTTGCTGATTCACATTGCGGGTCTGTAGCCGGTAGGCTTCGTCCAGCCCGTTCTTAAGGGCCACAATTCCCGGCACTCCAAGCTTGGGAGCCCATGCTTTCAAACGGGACGACACATCAATATTGAGGATGCTGGACTCCGGCTGCTCTTCCAAAAAATGCAAGAGGTCACTACACAGGGAGTAGCCGACCCTCAATGTGTCTTCGAACTGCTCCCGTTTTTCGGCCAGGGCCTTGGTGGATTCAAACAGCATCTTCCAGTTCACGCTAGAGGCGGGGTCGGCGCCCTTGGCAGTGACACTCTCAAGAAAGTCGAGCCATGGACGGCGCTTCGCCTGAAAATCCGCCAAGTCCAGTGAGCGGACTTTGGCCAGGCTGCCGCCTGCCAGGCGCGCCACCAGCGCTTGCTGGGCCGCCGGAACTCGATCCTCCTTGGCCAGTACTTCGCGCAGAATCGACTCGTCGATGAAAGTGAACTGTACTCGTCGACAGCGGGACCGAAGGGTGGAGCGGATTTCGTACGCGTTGGGGCAAACCAGGATCAGCGTGGTAGTGTCCGGGGGCTCCTCGAGGACCTTGAGTAGAAGGTCAATCGCTTGCCAATGGATGGCCTGTGCTTGATCGACAATCAGCACGCGCCGTTTAAGCTCGAAAGGACGCGTATAAGCTACATGGCGAAGCTGGCGAATTTGTTCGATGAGGATGTGGCGCGTCAGGGGCGCGATCAGTTGCAGATCGAAATAAACCAATCCCTCCACGCGCCGCGCGCTATCTTTGATTTCTCTTCGGCGCACCAGGTCGTCCCCTGTGGCTGCCAGCATCTCATCCGCCTTGCGGCAGGCGGCGCACTGCCCGCAAAAGTCAGCGCCAAGTCTCTCACAGTTCAGCGCCTTCGCCAGCATGATGGCGAGGGTCTTCTTGCCCACGCCGTCCGGACCAGCAAACAACAAGGCGTGTGGCACGCGGTCGGCCACGAGCATGTCACGGACGGCCGAAACGGCTTTGGGGTTGCCGAGGAAGGATTCGAAGCCCATACGAGAGAATTATGAATGATAAGTTCTGAATGATGAAGGCCAGGCTGTGCCGGAAACGCCCCAGCGAACCGCGCTGTTCACATCGGTCTTTTGCCAATTACCATTTTCTTTTTCTAGCGCCGCGCCGACGGCGCAGAAATCTGTCGACGATGCTTCGAATTTCGTCCTGCACTTCCTCAATCGAGCGGTCGGCGTTCACCACCTTAACTCGCTTAGGGTTGCGCCGAGCAATCGCGAGGTACCCATTCCTGACCCGCTCTTGAAACTCCAATCCGGCCATCTCAAAACGTCTTTGCTTGGACTTGATCCGATTCTCGCGAGTGGTGGCACGCTGGAGGGCGACGCGCGGAGCCATGTCAAGAAGCAATGTGAGATTTGGCTGGGTGGCGCCACAAATAATCCGGTCGAGACCGCGTACGGCCGCAGCGCCCAGCCGGCGGCCGTAACCCTGATACGCGAAGCTGGCGTCATTGAAGCGGTCGCTGAGGACTACATCCCCTTGCGCCAGCGCAGGTCGAATCACTTCGCGCAGGTGCTGGGCTCGTGCCGCGTACATCAGCGCCAACTCGGACAGCGCCGCCAGTTGTGTGTTACGCGAGGCTAAGAGGACCTTGCGGATCTGCTCGCCGATATGCGTCCCACCAGGCTCGCGCGTCACACAAACACGGCAGCCACGCTCCCGCAAAGCGCTGGCGAGGAGGCGAAGCTGAGTGCTCTTACCGGCGCCGTCAATTCCTTCCAGGGTGATCAAGAGGCCTTGAGGTTTCACTCGTCGGTTGTCCGTTGCTCCGCCCGGAATCATCTCGCCGGAAAAATGCACTGACAAGTTACCATTTGGAGTGGCCGTACTACAACCAAGAATGCTAGGACAAGATGAATGGTAGAATGTCTCGCCATCCCTGAGGGTGAGCACCGCAGGGAGCGATGGCCGTAACCAAGTGACAAGGGACTACTGACGACGGGCAAACATGGAGCTGGAGGATAATATCGTCCGCGTTCGGGAACGCATTGCCTCAGCTTGTCGCCGCGCCGGACGGCGTCCGGAGAGCATAAAACTGGTTGCGGTGTCCAAGACCGTTCCTTCCTCCCTGATTCGTCGTGCCTACGATGCGGGCGTGCACGACTTTGGCGAAAACCGCGTGCAGGAGGCAGAGAACAAGCGCACCGCACTGTCTGACCTCGCCGCGGTCTGGCATCTGGTCGGGCACCTGCAGAGCAACAAGGCCAAGAGTGCGCGAGAACTTTTCGACTGGGTGCATTCGGTGGATTCAGCGCGGGTGGCTCAAAAGCTTGACCAGGCCCCCCTGCGTCGCGAGGATCGATTGCCCGTGCTCATCCAAGTTCGATTGGGTGATGAGCCCACCAAGTCTGGCACCCAGGAATCCGAAATTTTGCGACTAGCTGAGCAGGTGAGCATGCTGAGCACGCTGAAGTTACGCGGGCTGATGGTGCTCCCGCCGTACTTTGAGAATGCCGAACAGGTGCGTCCCTTTTTCCGCCGTCTGCGTGAACTGGCTAGCACTGTTGAATCCGCGGGCTTGCCCAACGTTGCCATGCAAGAGCTGTCCATGGGAATGAGCCACGACTTCGAAGTGGCCATCGCGGAAGGAGCCACCATCGTTCGAGTGGGCACGGCCATCTTCGGAGAGAGGGATTGATCCACGGATTGCACAGATTTCACGGATTCACACAGCAAAACCGTTCACGATGATCGGCATAATTGACGAGACCTACGAATGAATCTCCGTAGCGAAGGCGACGCAGTGACGTTCTGGTTGCGAGTCAAGCCGCGTTCATCACGCGAGCGATTGCGACCGGACTCCGCCGGCGAACTGTGCTTGGAACTCCACGCTGCGCCGACGGAGGGCCAAGCCAACGCAGCCTGTGTTGAGTTCTTCGCTCGCTTGCTGCGCCTGCCACGGTCGCGCATCGAGATTGTTGCGGGCGAGAAGTCTCGACGGAAACTGATTCGAATCCGGGGTGGCGGAGAAATCGCAAAGCACCTCAACGCGTCAGTTGGCAGTTGTCAGTAGCGTGGCACCCGGCTAGTCTAGCACCCGATGCCGTTCCGACGGAAACAACTGCGTAATGACGACACGGTCCAGCTGGCACAGACCTGAACTTGTCCCGATGAAATCGGGAGGTCTGCGTTACTTTCTTGCGAGGCCGCACGGCAGACCAAAAGGTGTGGGCCAGCCCTTTCTTGCGACTGACCACCGCGCAACACTGACTACTGATGACTGACATGAGCTTCACCCAGCGGCTACAGGAAGTTCGCGCGGGGTTCGAGCCTGCCTTCTGGGTAGCCAATACTACGGAGCTGTTCGAGCGCTTGGCCTACTACGGGGCGAGCGCGGTCCTTGCCATTTATCTGAGCGAACAGCTCCACTTTTCCAAAGAACTCACCGGGTGGATGATAGGACTCTTCGGATTCGTTGTCTGGTCTCTGCCAGTGCTAGGTGGGGCGTTGGCCGATCGATTCGGCTTTCGCAATGCGCTGCTGTTCGCCTACCTGGTGATGTCGATCGGCTATTTCCTCTTGGGTTCGCTCGCGGCTCCGTGGATGCAGGCAACTCGCCGGGCTCTGGGTGAAAAGTGGCTGGTGTTGGGCATTTTGATGATCCCCGCGTTGGGACCTGCGGTGGTGAAGCCATGCGTGGCGGGAACGACGGCGCGTGCGTCGGCCGAGAATGTCCGCTCTATCGGCTATTCGATTTACTACACGCTGGTGAATATCGGTGGCGCCGTAGGCCCAATTATGGCCTGGTTCGTGCGTACGCGGTTGGGCATTGCCAACGTCTTTCGCGTCTCCGCCCTCAGCGTGTTTCTGATGTTTTGTGTGACGTTGGGTTTCTTCCGGGAGCCAACACGCTCAGGCGAGCAACAGGTGAAGAGCGTTGCGGCCGCCATCAAGAACATGTTCGTAGTACTGGGCAATTCCCGCTTCGTCCTCTTCCTCCTCATTTTTTCCAGTTTTTACATTGTCTTCTGGCAGGAATTTGTTTCTGCGCCGCTGTTCTTGCGGGGCTATGTAGACCCCAACGCCAACGCCGACCGGATCCTCTCCGTCGATGCGCTCACTGTGATCTGCTTTCAGATCCTCGTCAGCTATCTGACCCGTAGAATCCCGGCGTTTCCGGCGATGACTCTGGGGCTTCTCATCTCGAGTCTGTCGTGGCTGATTGTGGCCGTCCATCCCACCATCGTGGGAATGATTGGGTCGCTTATTGTGCTGGCGTTCGGCGAAATGACGCAGTCGGCGCGTTACTACGAATACATCTCGCGTCTCGCCCCTCCTGGCCAGCAGGGACTCTATATGGGGTACGCTTTTCTGCCGATCGCCGTTGGGTATTTCATCGCCGGGCCCCTCGGCGGTTATCTTCTGCACCAGTTTGGAGACGTCTTGCACCGGCCACAGCAGATGTGGTGTTTCGTGACCGGAGTAGGGGTGGCCGGCGCGGTACTGATGCTGATTTACGACAGGGTTTTCAAGCCGGGTCAAGCCACGGACGGAACAGAGTCGGCCTGACCACGATCCAACTTACGGTGCTGCGGTCTTCTCCAGGACTGGCTGTGGCACACCGACCGGCTATAGAGCAATTCCCTTGTGCTATTCTCGAAACTTTAGAGATGAGGAGCCCTGTGAAGCGCATTGCCATCATTGGAGGTGGGCCCGCCGGTTCGATGGCGGCCGAGCGTCTGGCCCTCGCTGGGGTGCGGGTGACGCTTTTCGAGGAAAAGGGGGCATGGGAGAAACCCTGCGGAGGAGGTGTACCCTACAAGGCGCTGCAGCGCTACCCTTTCTTGCTGGAGGCATCCGAGGAACATGCCTGCATTCACGACGTGGAATTGGTGGCCGCCAATGGGAGCACGGCGCGGGTTCGCCTGCGGCAGCCTCTGCTGATCTATTCCCGCTTGGTTCTAAACCGGCTGTTGTTGCGGCGCGCCCAGGAAGCCGGCGCGGAGATTGTTCAGGCGCGAATCAGGAGCTTTCGGCGTGAGGGGAGCGGATGGCAACTCGAGGGCCGGGGGCCAGGAGGTGCAGTAGATGAAGGTATACGTAAAGAACGGGAGCATCAGTGCTGCACTGACCTCCAATCTGTTGAAGCCCCTTCTTGCCCTGGCCCGTCTACCGTCTACCGTCTACCCTCTACCCTTTCACCGTCTTCTTATTCAGCCGATTACCTCATACTTTCGGCCGGGGCGCGTTCCCAACTCCGCTCGCTGCTAGCTTCGGCCTTGGGCCCACGGGACTTCATGCTGACGTTCGGGTACTACGTTCCGGCGGTGGACCGCCTTCTGAGGGTGCAGTTCTTCGAAGGCTTCGAGGGATACGCTTGGTCGTTTCCTCGAACCGACCATCTGGACCTCGGCATCTGCGGCAAAGTGGGCAAGACTGACATGGCAGGGCTTCGTGAGCGTCTGCACGGTTTCATCAGGCGATTCGGCTATCGGGCCAAATCCGGTGCCGTCTTCAGTCACCTGCTCCCTGCTCTCTCGGTGGAAAGCTGGAACATCCTGCGCATCTCTGGCAACGGCTGGGCGCTGGCGGGCGACGCCGCCGGCTTAGTGGATCCGGTAACTGGCGAAGGGATCTACTTTGCTATGCGTTCCGGCGAATTGCTGGCTGAGGCGCTGCTCGACGGTGAACCGGAGTCCTACCCGGAGCGCGTCTGGCAGGACTTCGGCAAGTCCCTGGCGCTTGGTGCGCGGCTCTCGCGTTACTTCTACCATGAGGATTTTCTTGGCAAACCCTCCGCCACGCGCCTCGTCGAGTTCAGCGCTCGCAGCCGAACCTTCCAGGAGCTACTGCAAGACCTGCTCGACGGCTCGCAGCCCTATGACGGACTTGCTGGCCGCCTTTACCGAACGCTGGGTAAGACGCTTTGGGAAGTCGCGGCAGGCAGAATGCGTGACCAGTTGTCCGTCGTCCGTGGGCGGTTATCAGTTGAAACGGACGGCGGTAGTGGCCGGACGTCTGCGGTGGACTTAACGGGCAACTGGCAACTGACAACGGACTCCTGACGATGACCAGGTCCCAGGAACTCTTCCAGCGAGCCCTCCGTCTCATGCCGGGCGGGGTGAATTCTCCTGTGCGCGCCTTCCGCGCCGTGGGTGGCGACCCCTTGTTCATCGCCAGGGGCAAGGGTTCGTGCCTCACGGATGTGGACGGCCGCAGTTACATCGACTACGTGATGTCGTGGGGACCCCTGATTCTCGGTCACTGTCATCCGGAAGTCACTGAGGCCTTGGCGCGTGCTCTTGGAAGGGGCACTAGCTTCGGCGCCTGCACCCCCGAGGAGACGGAATTGGCGGAGCGCATCCGGGAGGCGTTTCCTTCCATTGAGCGCGTTCGCCTTGTGAATTCCGGCACGGAAGCCACCATGTCGGCGCTGCGCTTAGCGCGCGCCGCCACTGGCCGCGACAAGATCCTGAAGTTCGAAGGTTGTTACCACGGCCACGCCGACAGCCTGTTGGTGAAGGCGGATTCTGG
>Ga0306920_100009789_pt1 | contig 12815 bp, 13 predicted proteins | sample flu12Cox44000170_FD_204666 | JGI IMG/M metagenome (GOLD analysis project Ga0306920, IMG submission 204666) | Lab enrichment of tropical soil microbial communities from Luquillo Experimental Forest, Puerto Rico - flux4day.12C.oxic.44.000.170 (v2)... | ecosystem: Environmental > Terrestrial >...
TGATCGGCGAGATCTGCGCACGCTTGCGATCCGTTAGGTAAGGCCCGGTACGCGCGATGGGGCCTGCCGGCTTGCCGGCCAGGCGCCATCGGCGCCCCGGGGGTCCGGGGGTCGCTCCCCGGGCCAGCACGCCCTACTCGGTGATCTGGGTGACGTTCAGTTCCACCCGGACCTGGCGGATTCTGACCAGGACCTTGGCCCGTAGCTCGTCCGGCACCCGCTCATGGCCGCAGTGGTCGTGGACGAGCTTCTTGACAAGCTCATCGAGGCCGTACTCCTCCAGGCACGGCCCGCATCCCTCGTCCTCGAGGTGCTGGCGGATCTTCCCGACGGTCGGCGGTTCTAGCTCGCCGTCCAGGTAGGAGTAGAGCCCGTCCAGCACCTCGGTACACGGCGTCTCATGAGGCTTGCCACAGCTCATTTCTGGTCCTCCCCAGGGCCGCCGTTCTCCCGCTGCGGCCCTGCCGCTGAAGCCGCCCGGACCATGCCGCGATCGGCCGCATAGTCCTGCAGCATCTCACGCAACTGCCTGCGCCCCCGGTGCAGACGGGACATCACCGTGCCAATGGGCGTGCCCATGATGTCAGCGATCTCTTTGTAAGCGAAGCCCTCGACGTCAGCCAGGTACACCGCGATGCGGAACTCTTCCGGCAGGGCTTGCAGGGCACTCTTGATATCGGAATCCGGCAGCCTTTCCAGCGCCTCGGCCTCGGCCGATTTCAGGCCGGACGACGTGTGCGAGGCCGCCCTGGCAAGCTGCCAGTCCTCGACCTCCTCGGCTCCGGCCCGCTGTGGTTCACGCTGCCTTTTGCGATACGTGTTGATGAAGGTGTTGGTGAGGATCCGGAACAACCACGCCTTCAGGTTCGTGCCCGGCTCGAACTGGTGGAACGAGGCGTAGGCCTTGGCAAAGGTCTCCTGCACCAGGTCTTCGGCGTCCGCCGCGTTTCTGGTCATCCGCATCCCGGCCGAGTAGAGCTGATCCAGGTACGGCAACACCTCGCGCTCGAACCGCTCGCCGCGCTCCTCGAGTGTCTCAGGTACCGGACCCACCTCCTCCGGTGTCTGCATCCGCGCCCGGCCACCGATGCCGTCTGGGCGGGAGAATACATGGCCCGGCCTGATCCGGCCGAGGGCAGCCACCGGAGCTACATCATCCACGGGTGCGCTACTGGTCATGAGCACGCCGGGTGCAACAGGGGCGGCAGCCTGTTCATTCCGCCAGGGCCAGCGGCGAAACCAGCCCGAACGATATTCCGGCCGGGCAACTCGGCCAGATTCCGGGCGGACAACTCGGTCAGTCAGGTGAGGTCGCCCGCAGACTGGGGAGAATCAGCCATAACGGTTCGCCGGGGTATGCGGCCGTCGCGATGGTCACCGTGTGCCAGCGCGGTGCGCTGAACCGAACCCGCGCCGCCGATCCCGGCGCGGTCGGCTGACCGCGCCGGTTTGTCGGACGGCGGATGGAGTCAAGGGTGGCGACGTCAACGGCCAGCCCGCTGGCCGTGCTCCGGCCAGGCTCGCTCACTGCGTACTGGCGGTTCCAGCGGGCGGTGGCCAAAGCCCAGCTCGCCGCCTGGCTCCCCGCCGGGCGGCGGCTGCTCGTGGACATCTCAGGGCCCGCCGCGGCCTGCGCGGCCCAGGCGGCCGCGGCCGGGCATACGGTGGTCCGGGTCGTGACCGCGCATCCCGGCGCGCCTCCCACCGCGAAGCGGGGCGCACCGGCCGGCCGGGTTGCCGCGGTGGTAGCCGAGCCCGGCAGCCTGGCGTTCCTGGCGGACGGCTGCGCGGACGGCGTCATCGCCGAGGACGGCGCCCTGTCCAGGCACCTCATGGCGGAGGACGTCGCCGCGGAGATCGCACGGGTGCTGCGGCCCGGGGGCAGGCTGCTCGCCTGCGTGGACTCGCTGGTCCTTGGCATGGCCATGCTGGCCGAGCAGCGGCACTGGGCCCACCTCACCGACCTGCCATACGCCGAGGTGGTGCTTATCCCGTGGCCAGACGGGACCATCACCCGGTGCTTCGGCGCGGCGCAACTCTACGACCTGCTCACCGAGGCGGGCCTGGAGGTCACCTCGATCCGGCCACGGACGGTGCTGTCCCCGTCCACCGTGGACCACGTCCTGCGCCAGCAGCCCGGGGCTATGGCCCGGCTGGTGCGCGCCGAGTTGCAGGCCGGTCAGGATCCCGCGGCCGGGGCCAGCGCCGACGAGGCGTTCGGCATCAGCCTGGTCGCCACCGCGCGCAAGCCCCGCTAGCCCGGGGGACGACCCCCGGAACCCCCGATGGCCGACGGCCCGGTTCCTTCGTCACCGAGCCGGGGCCGCTAGCCCGGGGGACGACCCCCGGAACCCCCGATGGCCTACGGCCCGGTTCCTTCGTCACCGGGCCGGGGCCGCTAGCTGCCCTCAATGGCGCCGGTCCCGCTTGGACTGGCACGCCACGCAGCGGGCCGCCTCCGGCCGGGCATCCAGCCGGCCCTCGGGGATCGGCTTGCCGCAGTCGGCGCACGTCCCGTAGACCCCGCGGTCGATCCGCACGAGCGCGTCCATGACCAGCCGCCGCTGAGACTGGACCGCAAGCAGGGCGGCCTCAGTCCGGTCCGTCTCGGACAGCGTGGTACCGGCGTCCGCCGGATCCTGCGGCGAGTCGCTGGTGGCACGTCCCGAAGGATGCTCTCCCTGCAGTACCAGGATCGACCTGTCGATCTGGCCGCGCATCTCCTCCAGACGCTCACGTGCGATCGCAGTGTCCACGGTGTGTCCTCCTCTCTAGGCAGGGGCGAAGCGAAGCGCTATGGCGTGGGCTGCCCCGGGTATCGCCGCCGTTCCTCAAGCGAGCGGGGCCGGGTCACCGGCTAGCGGCTCGATCAGTCCGGGACCGTTGTTTCTGACGTAGTTGACGGCCGTGCCGACCGGGTAGGACGCGAGGCCGCTGGCCGCCGCGGGCGCCAGCAGCGCGTGCACGTGGGCGGCGTCGCCGTTGGCCGGGTCGAGCCAGTCGCCCCACCGGGCGGGGTCGATCACCATCGGCATCCGCTCGTGGAGCCGGCCCGCCTCGTCCGGGGCGCTGGTGGTGATGATCACGGACGTCCAGAGCCAGGCCTGCGGATGGTCCTCGGGGAAGGACTTGTCCCGCCAGAGCTCATACAGCCCGGCGAAGGCCAGTTCCCCGCCGTCGGCGCGGTGAATGTAGTACGGCTGCTTACGGACCTTGCCCTGGTCGGAGACCTTCATCCACTCGTAGAAGCCGTCCGCGGGCAGCAGGCACCTGCGCTTGGCGAACGCACGGCGGAACGCGGGCTTGCTGTCCACCGTCTCCACCCGGGCGTTGATCATGCGGCTGCCGATGGACGGGTCCTTTGCCCAGAACGGCACCAGGCCCCAGCGCACCACCCGCAGTTCCCTGGCCACATCGGCCGCGGCTGCCGCCTCCTCCGGCGGCCCGGCGCCCTCGCCAGGGCCGCGCCGGTCGCGGGTGAGCACCGCATAAACCGGCTTGGTCGGTGCCACGTTGTAGTCGGGCTCGAGGTCGTTGGTCACCCGGTCGCGGTCGATGCGGAACTCCTCGAGGAGGTCCTGGCGCTTCCGCGCCGACGCATACCGGCCGCACATGTGCTCTCACCTGGGTGTCGTAAAGAAGGCTGAAGGATGCATGAGAATGTGCCTTTTCATAGCCAGAAACCAGCGTGCCAAACATGGGCCGCCACGCTTCCTGGCCAGCGCACCGGGTGAGCCGTACGGCCCAGGCGGCGCACTAGGCTCACCTGTATGGAGCACGACGGCCCGCAGGCCGGGCGCTGGGCGGCCCCCGCCGCGACCGGCCCGGTGCGCGCCCGCGTGGCCATTCCGGGTTCCAAGTCCATGACCAACAGGGCCCTGGTGCTCGCCGCCCTCGCCGGCGGGCCCGGCACCATCGCCGGGCCGCTGCACGCCCGCGACACGCTGCTGATGCGCGCGGCGCTGACGGCACTGGGCGCCACGATCACCGACTACGGACAATACGATGCAGGCGCGGTCGGCCCGGCGCCGTCGTGGCACGTGGCACCCGGCCGGCCAGGAACCGGCTCATGCGTGGATGTCGGCAACGCCGGCACGGTACTGCGCTTCGTGCCACCCGTCGCGGCTCTGACCGGCGCCCGCGTGGACTTCCACGGCGACGCCAGGGCGGCGCAGCGGCCGGTGGCACAGATCCTCGCCGCGCTGCGCGAACTCGGGGCCGTCATCGACGACGGAGGGCGCGGCGCCGTCCCGTTCACCGTGCACGGCGGCGGATCGCTGCCGGGCGGCGCGGTCACCCTGGACGCCTCGGCCTCCTCCCAGCTCGTGTCCGGGCTGCTGCTCGCCGCGCCGCGGTTCGACAAGGGCGCGGAGATACGGCACCGCGGCGGCCGGGCCCCGTCCGCGCCGCATATCGCCATGACGGTCGCCATGCTGCGGGATGCGGGCGCCGAGGTGGAGACGTGGGCACGGGAGAGCGGCACGCCGGCCGGCGTGCCCGACACGTGGCGGGTGCACCCTGGCGTCATCGGGCACCACGAGGTGATCGTTCAGCCTGATCTTTCTAATGCCGTGCCGTTCCTCGCCGCCGCAGTAGTCACCGGCGGAGCGGTGACGATCGCGGACTGGCCCGTGGTGACCTCGCAGCCGGCCGGGCAGATCCTGGACCTGCTGACCGCCTTCGGCGCGACCTGCACGATGGACGTGAAGGGGGAAAGCGAAGAGGGAATGGGGAGGGGCGCAGGGCTGACCGTGACCGGCGCCGGCCGGATCCGGCCGGTCACCGCCGACCTGGCCGACTTCAGCGAGTCGGCCACGGTGGCGGCCGCGCTGGCCGCGCTGGCCGACGGCCCGTCCCGGCTGACCGGCATCGGGCATATGCGCCGCCACGAGACCGACCGGCTGGCGGCGCTGGCCGCCGAGATCGGCGCGCTCGGCGGGGATGTCAGCGAACTGCCCGACGGCCTGGAGATCAGGCCGCGGCCGCTGCGGGCCAGCGGCCGGCCGTTCGCCAGCTACGACGATCACCGGATGGTCATGGCGGCCGCCGTGCTCGGCCTGGCCGTCCCCGGGATCGAGGTGGAAAACGCGGCCACCGTGGCGAAGACCTTTCCCGGCTTCACCCGGTTGTGGGCGTCGATGCTGGAGCAGGTGCCCTGACCCCGCGCGCACGGGACCTGGACGAGGACGACATCCGGGTGCGGCCGGGGCGGGGCTCCCGCCCGCGCACCCGGCGCAGGCCCGCGCACGAGGACGCGGTGGAAGGCTTCGTCGCCTCGGTCGACCGGGGCAGGTACGGCGTGCTCGTCGGCGACCGCACGGTCACCGCGATGCGGGCCAGGGAGCTGGGCCGCCGTGGCGTGGTCGTCGGCGACCGGGTGGCGCTGGCCGGGGACACCTCAGGCGCGCCCGGCACGCTCGCCCGGGTGGTCCGGGTGTCCCCCCGGGCCACCGTGCTGCGCCGCTCGGCCGACGACACCGACCCGGTCGAGCGGGTCATCGTGGCGAACGCCGACCAGATGGGCATCGTGTGCGCGCTGGCCGCCCCGCCGCCCCGGCCACGGTTCATCGACCGCTGCCTGGTGGCCGCCTACGACGCCGGGCTCCGCCCGCTGCTCTGCCTGACCAAGGCCGACCTCGCCAGCCCCGACGAACTGCTGCACGCCTACGCGCCGCTGGGCATCGCCCACGTGGTGCTCGGCCGGCCGCTGGACTCCTCCCGGCTCGCCCCGCTGCGCCAGCACCTCGAGGGCCGGACCAGCGTGCTCATCGGCCACTCGGGTGTGGGGAAGTCCACGCTGGTCAACGCGCTGATCCCGGACGCCGACCGGGCGGTGGGCACGGTCAGCCCGGTGACCGGGCGCGGACGGCACACGTCGTCCTCCGCGGTGGCCCTGCCGCTGCCCGGCGGTGGCTGGATCATCGACACACCCGGGCTGCGCGGATTCGGGCTCGGCCATGTCGCACCGGACCGGGTGGTGCGCGCGTTCACCGACCTGGCCCCGGGTACGGCCGCGTGCCCGCCCGGCTGCGATCACGACCAGCCGGACTGCGCACTGGACGACTGGGTGCACGATCAGGGCGGCGATCCGCGGCTGGCCGCACGGCTGGATTCGCTGCGGCGGCTGTTGCGCAGCCGCGACGGTGCCGAGGCGTGGTAGAAATGCGGTGTCGTTCCCCTAGGTCAGCGCGCGCGATGTGGCCTGCCGGCTTGCCGGCCAGGCGCCATCGGCGCATCAGGGGGGGTCGACCTCCCAGGTCAGCACGCGCGATGGGGCCTGCGGCGGCTAGCCCGACCAGGCGCCATCGGCACTCCGTAGAGAGCCAGGGGGGTCGCCCCCCCAGGCCAGGAGAGGGTACCGTTGCGCGCCATGGCGGGTTATGACGACGACCTGCGGTTCGCCCATGTCCTTGCGGACTCGGCGGACGACATCGCCTCGCGCCGGTTCCGCGCGCTCGACCTGCGTGTCGAGTCCAAACCTGACCTGACCCCAGTCACCGACGCCGACCACGCGGTCGAGGAGGCGCTGCGCAACGTGCTGCGCCGGGCGCGCCCGAGGGACGCGGTGCTCGGCGAGGAGTTCGGCCGGATCGGGCACGGGCCGCGCTGCTGGGTCATCGACCCGATCGACGCGACCATGAACTACGTGCGCGGCGTGCCCGTGTGGGCCACGCTGATCGGCCTGATGGACGGCGACGAGGTCGTGGTCGGCGTGGTGTCCGCACCCGCGCTCAACCGGCGGTGGTGGGCGGCGCGGGACGGCGGCGCGTGGTCCGGCCGCAGCCTCACCAAGGCGACACGCTGCCGGGTCTCGGCGGTAGCCAAGATGCAGGACGCGTCGCTGTCGTACTCCAGCCTGTCCGACTGGGAGGCGCAGGGCCGCCTCGGCGGGCTGCTCGACCTCGGCCGCTCGGTCTGGCGCACCCGCGCCTACGGCGACTTCTGGTCCCACATGCTGGTCGCCGAGGGCGCGGTCGACGTGTGCGCCGAGCCCGAGGTGTCGCTGTGGGACCTGGCGGCGCTCCTGGTGATCGTCGAGGAGGCCGGGGGGAAGTTCACCGACCTGTCCGGGCGGCGCACGCCCGACGGCGGCAGTGCGGTGTCCACCAACGGCCTGCTGCATGCCGAGACGCTCAGTCTGCTCAACGGCACGCTGGCCTAGATCACTCCAAATACCCAGGTAGCGAGCGCTCGTGATGACCGGAAACCCCCTGCGGGGGTTGCCGGGCGGGCGGGCATCACCCATGCTGTAAGTGGAGTGTCACAAAGGCACAAGCGCTTGGCCCCTGGCGGCGCGGGCAAGGGCCAGGCATCGCCCATGACGGCAAGCTCGGGGAGTGATGCCAGATGCAGGTACGCGACGGGATGTCCAAGCTGGTCGTGACGATCGGCCCCGCGCATACCCTCAGACAAGCCGCGCGCCTCATGTCGGCCAGGCGGGTTGGTGCCGCCGTGGTCACCGACCCCGAGCACCCCGGGGTCGGCATCCTCACCGAGCGCGACATCCTCGACTCCATCGGCGCGGGCCAGGACCCGGACACCGAACTCGCCGCGGCACACCGCACCTCGGACGTCGTGTTCGCCTCCCCGGACTGGACCCTGGAGCGGGCGGCCGCGGTCATGGTCAAGGCCGGGTTCCGGCACCTGGTGGTGCTCGACGGCTCCGATGTGACCGGCCTGCTTTCGATGCGCGACATCGTCCGCTGCTGGTCAGAGGCGGACGACCGGGCCACGGCCCCCGCCTGAACTGTGCTGGTCCGGGGGAGCGACCCCCCGAACCCCCCGATGGCCTGAAGGCCTCGTGACTTCGTCACGTGGCCTTGGGCCGCGCGGTGCTCCCGGGCCGCGGTCCGCCGCGCGACGGATCAGTCCTTGCCAGGGGCCGCACCGGTGCGCGAAAGTGATGCGCCATGCGGCTCGATGGCGCGGTGGCGCTGGTGACCGGCGCCTCGTCGGGGATCGGTGCCGCCACCGCAGCGGCGCTCGCCACGGCCGGGGCCAGCCTGCTGCTCAGCGGGCGGGACGAGGCACGGCTGGCCGAGGTGGCGGCGCGCACCGGCGGCACCGCGCTCGGCGGTGACCTCGCCGTACCTGGCGGCGGCGCGGCCCTCGCGGAGCAGGCGCTCGCGGCGGCGCCGGCGGCCGCCCGGGGCGGCGTCGACATCCTGGTCAACAACGCCGGCCTGGGCTGGGCCGGGCCCTTCGGGGCGATCCCGGCCGCGAAGGTCACCGAACTGGCGACCGTCAACCTGGCCGCGCCCATCGAACTGACCAGGCTGCTCGTGCCGGGCATGGCCGAGCGCGGCCGGGGCGGGGTGGCGTTCGTGTCGTCGATCGCCGGGGTCACCGGCGTGCGCGGCGAAGCGGTCTACGCGGCCACCAAGGCCGGCCTGGCCGCGTTCGCGGAGAGCCTGGCCTACGAGGTGGCGGGCCGTGGGGTGACGGTCAGCGTGATCGTGCCCGGCGTGATCGACACGCCGTTCTTCAGCCGCCGCGGTACGCCGTACCGCCGCGCCAGGCCCGCCCCCATCCCGGCCGGGCGGGTGGCCGCGGCGATCGTGTCCGCGCTGGAGCACGATCGGCCGGTGGTGTACGTGCCCGGGTGGCTGCGGTTCCCGGCCTGGCTGCACGGCACCGCGCCGGCCGCCTTCCGCGCGCTGGCCGCGCGCTTCGGCGACCCGGGTTACTAGCCGGGCTCAGGCGGTGGGAGGCCCAGCGCGGAGCACATCGGACTCCAGGTTGCGGACGAACCTAGAAGACTTCTCCGCCGGCCCCCCGCGCCGGGCCCCAATCAGCGATCATGGCCGCAGGCATATCCGCCGCGGGCCCCGCGCGGCGGCCCGGGAGACGCACATGACACAACAGCTAGCCCCGAACCCGCCGCCCCGCCCAAGGGCTGCCCGGTCACTGGTGGCACGCGGCAGGCCCTGGCTCGCCGCGGCCGGGGCGGCCCTGCTCGGGGCCGGCCTGGCCATCGAGGGGCTCGCCCGCCGGTACATCGTCGCCGAGTCCGCCCAGTTCGTGGTGTTCGCCATGGTGGCGCCCGCCCTGCTCGTGCTGGGTGCGCCGTGGCGGCTGCTGGGCCGCTGCGGTCCGCTGGACCGGCTGGCGGCCGCGCGACGGCGGCAGACCTCGTTCGTGCGCGCGGGCGCCTTCCTCGTGCTGTTCATCGCGGTCACCGTTGCCTGGCGGCTGCCGCCGGTGATGGACGCGCTGGCCAGCCACCCCGTGCTCGTGGTGGCCGAACTGATCACGCTGCTGGCCGCCGGTACCTTCCTCTGGCTGGAACTGGTTCCCTCGCCGCCGCTGTCGCCCCGGCTGCCCAACCCGCACCGCGCGGCCGTCGCGGCGCTGGCCATGTGGTCAACCTGGGCGGCCGCCTACGCGCTCGGGCTGTCCAGCCACGCGGTGTTCCACGGCTACGATCCGGCGGGCGGCGCGCTGAGCGCGGTCGCCGACCAGCAGATAACGGTCGCGCTGGTCTGGGCGGTATCGGCCTTCTGCTTCGTGCCGGTCGTGTTCGTCACCCTGCTCACCTGGCTGTCGGCCAGCGACAATCCCGACGAGGAACTGCAGCGCCTGGCCCGCGACGAGCGCCAGCACCCGGTGGTCCGCGGGTGGGGCCGCCCGGCGCGCGGCAAGCCGGGCTCCTGAGCCAGGACCGGGCCGCTCCTGCGCGTTCCACGTGCGGCGACGAGTAGCCTGGTGGCGTGCTGACACACAACCATGCAGGCGTTCCCGCCTGGCGCCGTGCCAGCTATTGCGGCACCGGGCGGTACTGCGTCGAGGTGACGGTCACCACCGACACCTCCCGTTGGCCGCACAAGGCGGACGCCGAAAAGCTGTACTTGATGCGCGACTCCGACAAGCCGGACGGCCCGGTGCTCGCGTTCACTCCTGAGGAATGGGAAGCGTTCACCCTGGGCGTCAAAGATGGCGAGTTCGACCTCCCCTAGCGCCGAACCCGGGCCTGTCAGGGATCAGGTTTTAGCACTTCACTAGGCGCGGAACAGCTAGGCACACCTTGTAGTTGCCTAATCACTTAAGGATCGTTTGGTGCCGTACAGCTCTATGGCCTGGGCGGTAACGGTTACGTCACGATTCCGAAACTGTTGAAGCCCGGCTCTTTAGGCGAGTGTGGAGCGTTCCTAGGTTTAAGTTGCGTACTCCGCAGCAGCCGTATGGGACCTCTCCGGATGGCTACCGGTGTCAGCTCCCCTTGGGGCGGAGGAAGTGCGGAGTGGCCGTCCTAGATGTGATCGTCGTGGTCAGGAGCGCGGCAAGGTGCAATACGAAATGCTGCCGCGGGCAGTGCTGGGCACAACGTGACTTGGTGTCCTGTTCGGCCCGCGCTGCAAGCTGCCGTGGCCCGGATCGGGCCTTCATCGCACCACGATCAACGGGACGCCTTTTCTGGCCGGAGCACGCCGGCGCGAGGATGCGCCTGGCGGTTCCCTGTGTAAGAAGGAGCCGCGACCATGGGGCCAGCCCCACAGAAGCAAAGAAGCCGCAGAGCCCGGAGGCTCCGCGGCCGGATGACCATGGCGGTCGGCGGCAGCGTCGTCGCCTTGGCGCTCGTCGCAGCCGGGTGCAGCAGCAGTAGCAGCACCGGGAACAACACTGCCGGGGGTAGCAACCTGGTCCACAGTGGTGTGCAGGCGCTGAACCCCGGCACCGGCTCGCCGAAGAAGGGCGGCACGCTCAACATGCTGGGCGTCGGCGACGTGGACTACATGGACTACAACGCCAGCTACTACACGATCGGTTATCAGGCCCAGCGGATGTGGCAGCGCGGCCTGTACGCCTATCCGGCGACCCCGGGCCATGTCATAACCCCGGTGCCCGACCTCGCCACGGCCATGCCAGTGCTCAGCAACGGCGAAAAGACGCTGACGATCACGATCCGCACCGGCGCGAAGTGGAACACCACGCCGCCCCGGCAGGTCAGCGCCGCGGACGTCATCCTCGGCATGAAGCGGGCCTGCAACCCGACCCCGACCCACTTCGGCGGCCTGGCTGACTACGAGGCCGTGGTCGTCGGATACACGCAGTTCTGCGACGGCTTCGCCAAGGTGAGCCCGACCTCGCTGACGGCGATCAACAACTACATGAACAACCACCAGATCTCCGGCGTGAGCGCGAACGGCGAGACGCTGACGATCCACCTGACCCAGCCGTCCTCGTACCTGCCGGGTGCGATGACCATGGACTCGTGGAGCCCGGCGCCCATCGAGAGCGAGAAGTACCTGCCCGGCAGCGCGGCGTCGGCGCAGCACATGATCGCCGACGGCCCGTACCAGATCACCTCGTACGTGCCCACCAAGTCGATCAAGCTGGCGCGCAACCCCGCCTGGAGCGCATCCACGGACCCGATCCGCAAGGCCTACGTGAACAACATCAACGTCTCGGAGACCGGCACCGAAGAGACCATCCAGACCGTGCTACAGACCAACAACCCGTCGTCGGGTGGCATGGAGTTCGACGGTTTCCCGCCCGTCTCCGCATATCCCGGCCTGATCGCGGAGATGCAGCACGGCGGCCAGAACTTCAACCTGGGCCCGACGTCCGGCTCCAACCCGTATCTGGCCTTCAACACGATCTCGCCGAACAACAACAAGGCGCTGAGCAAGCTGCAGGTCCGCCAGGCGATCTCCTACGCGATCAACCGGTCACACCTGATCCAGGACGCTGGCGGCCCGATCGTGAACCCGCCGCTGACGCACATCCTGCCGGCCGGCAACGGTGGCGCTGAGAACGTCCCGGCGAACTTCAACCCGTACCCAACCAACATCGCCAAGGCCAAGTCGCTGCTCAAGGCGGCTGGCTACCCGAACGGCATCACGCTGAACGTGGCCTACAACGTCACGTCTACGTCCGAGCCGAAGATCTTCCAGTCCATGCAGGCGGACATGGCGCCCGCGGGCATCAAGCTGAAGGCGCTCGCGGTGCCGTCGGCGGACCTGTTCACCAAGTACGCCTACAGCCTGACTGCGGCCCAGAAGGGCACCTGGGACCTCATCATGGTCGGCTGGCTCCCGGACTGGTACGGCACTGGGGCGCTGTCCTGGTTCAACCCGCTGTACTCATGCGCCGCGAAGGTGCCGAACGGCAGCAACTACCCGCAGTTCTGCAGCTCGCAGGTGGACGGCATGATCAGCCAGGCCCTGAAGGCGCCGACCACGCCGGCTGCCGACCAGATCTGGGCAAAGGCGGATGAGGCCGTCACCAACCAGGCGATCACCTACCAGATCACCCAGAGCTACCAGCCGAACTACCACTCCAGTTTCGTGCACAACGCCGTGTACGTGCCCTCCCTCCAGAACTTCGACCCGACGAATGTCTGGCTCAGTAGCTAGGCACGGAGAGATGCTGTAACTGACAGTCCGCCCCGGTTCCCCTGAGCGCTTTGTCGCTGAGGGAACCGGGGCGGATAGGGATTGCCGTGCATCGCCAGACTTCATGAGGGGCAGGGGCAGCGTGGCGCTACTTGAGGTCGAAGATCTGACGGTGTCGTTCCGGACTGACGACGGCATCGTGCAGGCCGTCCGGGGTGTCTCCTTCCAGGTGGAGCCCGGTCAGACGCTCGGCATCGTCGGCGAGTCAGGCTCGGGCAAGAGCGTGGCCACCCAGACGATCATGGGCCTGACTCAGGGCGCCGACGTGCAAGGCCGGGCCTTGTTCAACGGCCGTGACCTGCTGAGGATGACGAGGCAGCAACTCTCCGAGGTCCGCGGTGCTCAGATCGGAATGATCTTCCAGGACCCCCTGTCCAGTCTGCATCCGTTCTACAAGGTCGGCTGGCAGCTCACGGAGAT
>Ga0306920_100009791_pt1 | contig 12815 bp, 11 predicted proteins | sample flu12Cox44000170_FD_204666 | JGI IMG/M metagenome (GOLD analysis project Ga0306920, IMG submission 204666) | Lab enrichment of tropical soil microbial communities from Luquillo Experimental Forest, Puerto Rico - flux4day.12C.oxic.44.000.170 (v2)... | ecosystem: Environmental > Terrestrial >...
TGCGCCGCTGCCGGCAATCAGGCTCGCAACGGCGTTCGAGCGCCTGCGTGATCGCTCGGACCGGACGCTCAAGGAAACGGGAAAACGGCCGGCCGTCTTTCTCGGCAATCTCGGCACGGCCGCCGACTTCACCGCGCGCGCGACTTTTGCCAGGAGCTTTTTCGAGGCCGGCGGCATCGAGGCCATCGACAGCGAAGGCTTTTCCGATCCGGCCGCTCTTGCGGTGGCTTGGCGAGCGTCCGGCGCAAAGCTCGCCTGCCTTTGCTCGTCGAACAAAATCTACGCACAGCAGGCGGTCGCCGTGGCGCAGGCGCTGCGCTCGGCGGGCGCCGGACATATCTATCTTGCGGGGCGCGCGACCACCGAGCAGGAGGCGGCGCTGCGCGCAGCCGGCCTCAGTGAGTTCATCTTTGCCGGCTGCGACGCGCTTGCGCTGCTGGAAAAGGCCTATGAGAGGATGGAGCTGACATGAGCGAGGAGACAAAGCCGATCCTGACCGGCGGTTGCCAATGCGGCGCCATCCGCTTCGCACTCACGGCGCCGCCCATCAGGGTGAGCATCTGCCATTGCCGGATGTGCCAGAAGGCCTCGGGCGCTCCGTTTGCCTCCTTTGCCGACATCGAAAAGAGCGGCTTTGCCTGGACCCGCGGGAGGCCTGCGGCATTCAAATCCTCGACGATCGCCGAGCGCGACTACTGCAGGGATTGCGGCACGCCGCTGAGCTTCCGCCGCATCGACGGGGAACGCATCGAAATCATGACGGGAACCTTCGACCGGCCGGACCGGGTTATTCCCACGCGGCAATATGGCACCGAGTCCCGGCTCGGCTGGGTGGTGGGGATCGCCAACCTGCCAAGCCAGACCACGGCGCAAAACTATGGCCCGGAAAAGATGGCAGCCATCGCGAGCCACCAGCATCCGGACCACGACTGATGTGCTAAGATAACTGATATGAGCCGCATTCCTGATTTCGCCAATATCGCCTTCAAGGCGGTTGCCGTCCCCCAGCCGTCGGGAAGCGCGGAACCCTGGCTCACGCCCGAGGGCATTCCGGTCAAGCCGGCCTATGGTGAAGGTGATCTGGCGGGCGTGGACTTCCTCGACACCTGGCCGGGCATTGCGCCCTATCTGCGCGGCCCCTACCCCACCATGTACGTCAACCAGCCCTGGACGGTCAGGCAATATGCCGGCTTCTCCACGGCGGAAGATTCCAACGCCTTCTATCGTCGCAACCTCGCCGCCGGCCAAAAGGGCCTGTCGGTCGCCTTCGATCTCGCAACCCACCGCGGCTACGACAGCGATCATCCCCGCGTCTCCGGCGACGTCGGCATGGCCGGCGTCGCAATCGACTCGATCTACGACATGCGCACGCTGTTTGCCGGCATCCCGCTCGACAAGATGAGCGTGTCGATGACCATGAACGGCGCGGTGCTGCCGGTCCTTGCCCTCTTCGTGGTGGCCGCCGAGGAACAGGGTGTGCCGCCGGAGAAGCTTTCGGGCACCATTCAGAACGATATTCTGAAAGAGTTCATGGTGCGCAACACCTATATCTATCCGCCCGCCCCATCGATGCGGATCATCTCCGACATCTTTGCCTACACCTCGCAGCGGATGCCGAAGTTCAACTCGATTTCGATCTCCGGCTATCACATGCAGGAAGCGGGAGCCACGCAGGACCTCGAGCTCGCCTATACGCTAGCCGACGGCGTCGAATATCTGCGCGCCGGCCTTGCCGCGGGCCTCGATGTCGATCGCTTCGCGCCGCGCCTGTCGTTCTTCTGGGCGACCGGCATGAACTTCTTCATGGAAGTCGCCAAGATGCGCGCCGCGCGGCTGCTCTGGGCAAAGCTCCTCAAGCCCTTCAATCCGAAAGACCCGCGCTCGCTGTCGTTGCGCACGCATTGCCAGACTTCCGGCTGGTCACTGACTGCGCAGGACGTCTACAACAATGTGGTACGCACCGCGATCGAGGCGATGGCGGCAACCCAGGGCCACACCCAATCGCTGCATACCAACGCGCTCGACGAGGCGCTGGCGCTACCGACCGATTTCTCGGCGCGGATCGCGCGCAACACGCAACTGTTCCTGCAGCAGGAAAGCGGCACCACTGAAATCATCGATCCCTGGGGCGGCTCGTACTACGTCGAGCGCCTGACCCGCGACCTCGCGGCCAAGGCCTGGGGCCACATCCAGGAGATCGAGGAGCTCGGCGGCATGGCCAAGGCGATCGAGGCCGGGCTGCCTAAGCTTCGCATAGAAGAGGCTTCCGCCAAGACGCAAGCGCGCATCGATGCCGGAAAACAGTCGGTCATCGGCGTCAACAAATACCGGCCGACCGAAGAGAGATCGGTCGACATCCTGAAGGTGGAAAATTCTACCGTGCGGCGGCTGCAGATCGACAAGCTCAAGCGGCTGAGGCAGGAGCGTAACGAGAAGGAAGTCGACGAGGCGCTTGCTGCGTTGACCCGCAGCGCCGGCGAAGGCAACGGAAACCTGCTGGCGCTCGCAATCGACGCCGCGCGCGCGAAGGCGACGGTCGGCGAAATTTCCGACGCGATGGAGAAGGTCTTCGGACGGCATCGTGCCGAAATCAAATCCATTACCGGCGTCTACAAGCGGGAGGCGTCCGCAATGTCCGACAAGGTCGAAAAGCTGCAGGCGCTGATCGACGCCTTCGAGGAAGCCGAGGGACGCCGGCCGCGCATCCTGGTGGCAAAGATCGGTCAGGACGGCCACGACCGCGGCCAGAAGGTGATCGCATCCGCCTTTGCCGATGTCGGCTTCGATGTCGATATCGGTCCCTTGTTTGCGACCGCCGAGGAAGCCGCCCGCCAGGCGGTCGAGAACGACGTGCATATTCTGGGCGTGTCGTCGCTGGCGGCGGCGCATCTGACCGCGGTGCCCGAGCTGAAAGCGGCGCTGAAGAAGCACGGCCGCGAGGACATCATGATCATCGTCGGCGGCGTGGTGCCGCCACAGGATTATGACGCGCTCTACAAGGCGGGCGCCGAGGCGATCTACCCGCCGGGCACCGTGATCTCGGATGCCGCCGAGGAGCTGATCCACAAGCTCAACGCGCGGCTCGGTCACAGCGAGGCGGCGGAGTAGTCCGCCCGCGAATGCAGCTATCGCGCCTTCGCTGGCCGTTGTAGATCAGGGCATGGCCTCGCCCAACAAATCACGCCTGGACCTCAAGACGTTGGCCAAGGAGCTCCGCGCCGGCAATCGCGCCTTGCTGGCGCGCGCGATCACGCTGATCGAGAGCAGGCGCGGTGACCATCAGGCCGCAGCCCGCGAGCTGGTACAATTTCTCCTGCCCGCTTCCGGCAAGGCGATTCGTGTCGGCATCACCGGCTCGCCCGGCGTCGGCAAGTCCACCACCATCGACGCGCTCGGCGGCTTCCTGATCGAAGGCGGCCACAGCGTTGCGGTCCTTGCGGTCGATCCGTCGTCGGCGCGCACCGGTGGTTCGATCCTCGGCGACAAGACGCGGATGGCGCGGCTTGCCGCCTCAGATGCCGCCTATATTCGACCCTCGCCCTCTTCCGGCACGCTCGGCGGCGTCGCCGCAAAGACCCGCGAGGCCATGCTGCTCTGCGAGGCGGCCGGCTTCGACGTGATCCTGGTGGAGACCGTCGGCATCGGCCAATCCGAGACAGTGGTTGCCGACATGACCGATTTTTTTCTCGCGCTGATGCTGCCGGGGGCCGGCGACGAACTGCAGGGCATCAAGAAGGGGCTGGTCGAGATCGCCGACATGGTCGCGATCAACAAGGCCGACGGCGACAATCTCAAGCGTGCGCAGCAGGCTGCCGCGGAATATCGCAGCGCACTGCACATCTTGTCCCCCCGCTCCGAGCAATGGCATCCGCCGGTTGTCACCTACTCGGCGCTCACGGGCGCAGGCATCGCCGAACTCTGGCAAAAAATCCTCGACCATCGCGCCGCTATGAGCGCATCGGGCGATTTCGCGAAACGGCGGCGCGAGCAGCAGGTCAAGTGGATGTGGGCGATGCTGGAGCAGCGCATGCTGGCGCGGCTGCGCGCGGATACATCCACGCGCGCGCGTGTGAAGAAGATCGAAGCCGACGTTGCCGACGGCCGCCTCACACCGGCAGTTGCGGCCGAACAGGTCGCGGAGATGCTGCGGTAAGCGCTAGCGATCCGGCCGTCGACGGCTACAGCGTGTTGCGTAACAGCGGATAGCGCCGCTCGATCGCGGCCAGATCTGGCACAGACTGCTCGACCTCGTCCACGATGGCTGTTTCAGGCGCAGGCTCGGCGGCGACCGGCGGCGCGGACATCTGGAAGTCTTCGGAGCCGACACTCGCGGTGGCTCCGCCTGCCGACAGGCTTCGCCAGGTTTCCACCGCGGTCTTGGCTTCCCGAATATTCTGAAGAAAAGCAAGTTCGCTGTAATAACGACGCCAGCGTTCGCTCTCGAACAATCGGGTCAGGTATTCCAGCCGTTGCTCGGCAAGCGCGCACCAGCGCGAATAAAGATCGCGGCGCTCCGCTACGTCGTCCGGTCGATGGGTCATGAACCTGCCGTTAAGGAGAGAAACGGACGCGGACGCGTCGCAACGAGGGCGAATCAGTGAAAGATGACGGCATTATAACGAAGGCGAATCAATGAAAAATGACAGGATTATTCGGTGGAGAACTTTTTGTTACGTCCCACGCCCCGGGCGGTCAGGTGGCCTTGGGAGGCCAACTCGCCAACCCCTCAACGTCACGGCGAGCCGGAAATGAGAGACCCCTCCGGGGGGGCAATCATCAAAAGCAGCCAGAGCAAAAATCCTTTGTCTAGCAACACTAAAACAACACCGCATATGCGCCAACTTGGAGCAAATTGCATGAACGAACATCGAACCTGCAGCAAGTCTTTCACAACTGGCGCCCGTCCGGATGTGGCGTAAGCGATGTCCGCATTACCCTCGGAAGCAGACATCGCAAAAGCGTGAGAGCATGTCCGCTAAGGCCAGAAGCGGAATCTCGCATTGCAGCACGTAGCAGCGATAGTCATTGCACGCGAACAGACACCCTGGGTCGCTATCTGTTCGAACGTCGCCAAGCGGCGGGCGCAGTCCCGAACGCCTTCTTGAAGGCGCGGGAAAACGCGGCCTCGGAGCTGTAGCCGACGAAATCAGCTATCTGGGCAAGCGATGCACTGGTGTTGCGGAGCTTTTGCGACGCGACCTGCATGCGCCAATTGGCGAGATAGTGCATCAATGGCATTCCTATCAGGCCAAGAAAGCGGTCGGCCAGCGCCGAGCGTGACAGGCCGACCTCGCGGCTGAGGTCGTCGACGCTCCAATCCCGCGTGACGTCGCGGTGGAGCAGCGCCAGTGTCCGTGCAACGTAGGGGTCACGCAAGCCGGCGAGCCAACCGGTCTGGTTCTGCGGCAGTGTTTCAGCGTAGCGCCGCACGGCCTCAACGAACAACAGCTCCGACAACTTTGCCAGCACGGTCTCCGACCCCGGGCGGCCACTGGCGACCTCGTCGGCCGCGTACTGGAAGGTCGAGCGGATCCATTCGGCCGCGCCTCCCTGCTCGGCATCGAGCTTCAGCAGTGGCGGCAAGGTCGAGAGCACCGGATTTTCCTCGATGTCATCGCAGCCCAGATATCCGCAGATCATGCGTGTGCGTTCTCCACCACCGCCGTGATGGATCGTGAATAACCCGCCGTCCTTCGGTGGTTGGATAATATCGGCTCCCGCTACCGGGCGCAGCGTCAGATCGCTCCCGACCAGATGCACGTCATTGCGTGGCAACAGGACGACGTCGCCGGCGCCAAGCACGAGACCATCTCCATCCTCCGCGCCGACCCGGATCCGGAGCTCACCCTCGACAATGTAGTGATAGAGAATCAGCTGCGACGCCGGCCCGAGAGCGGGCGTGCAATGTTCGGGCCCAACGCGCGCCGCCATGCACCAGGGTGCGAAGAACTCCGCGTGCAGGAAGACCCCGCCGGTCAAACGCGCCACCCTCAAGACGTCCGATAACGCGTCCATCCAAGGCTCCTTAAGCCATCTCCGGTGTTCCGGTCATATCTGACGGCGAGCCTATCATAGACCTAACACCAGCCCCCAACCTACATATTGCCGCATCAGCCGATCGATTATCGGCATAAGCCTTTCAGGAAAGGACAAGAAAGTGGATGCAATCAGGACCATCGATGATCATGAGCGCTACGCGCGCTGCATTCAGTCATCCAAGAAGGTGCGATGGGACATCGACAAGGATGTCATTCGCGGGCGCTCGTTCGATACCGCGACCAAGTTTCTCCCCGACAGCCTCTCGCTGGCCGATGAATTCACGACGCTCTCGGCAAATGAAAAGCGGTTCGTCAGCCAGATTCAGGGTCGTACCTATGCCAACATATTCGGGCTGGTCGAACGCTTCATCAACGCCAAGGTCCTCGAACTGAGCAACGATCACTGGCTCGGTGATCAGATTGCGCTCGAGGCACTGGTCAGGTTCAGCGACGAGGAATTGAAACATCAGGCGCTGTTCCGACTGATCGATGCAATGATCGGCGATGTCCTGCCGGAGGGTTACCGGTTCGACGCCGATGCCAACAGCGTCGCCCGCGCCGTGCTCGGCAAGAGCACCTGGGCTGTGCTGGCGTTCACGCTGGATATCGAGCTGTTCACCCAGATCCACTACCGCGAGAGCATCGGCTCCGACGCTGCACTTTCCGAACTGTTCAAGGACGTGTTCTTCTTCCACTGGAAGGAAGAAAGCCAGCACGCAATCCTCGACGAACTCGAATTGAAGCGCCACGACGCGGCGCTGACGGCAGAGGAACGCGACCACGCGGTCGCCGAACTCATCGAACTGGTCGGCGCTGTCGACGGCATCTTGCAAACGCAGGCAAAGGCTGATGCATGCTACTTCGTTGCGAACAGCATGCGCGACGTAGGCAAGGCCGAGGCCAAATCCATCGAAGCCGGTTTCCTCAAAGCCTATCGCTGGCAGTACATCCACTCGGGGGTGCAGCACCCGCAATTCGTCAAGGTGCTCTCCAGCCTGATCACCGAAGTACAGGAGGAGCGCCTCCGGTCGGCCCTCGCCACGCTCAACTGATCAGCCCACGCTACCACTAACAATCGATTCAATGGAGGTTTAGGCATGATTACCCAAGCAGCGAAGATCAAAGCCAGGGTCGTCAACGGCATCAACGTCGATGACCTGCTCGACCTGATCGACGGTGTCAAGCAGAACGCCGCGAAAGGCGAGACGAACTGGCGCGTGACCACGACCTGGCTAGGCCAGACCCGGAGCCGGGCACACGTCGACGGCTTCGTGATCGGCGGACAAAGGGTATCCCGACAATTCTCTTTTGACGTTGACGAGCCTGTTGAGCTCGGCGGCTCAAACCGTTTCGCCAATCCGCAGGAATATCTCATTGCAGCCCTCAATGCCTGCATGGTGGTCGGATACGCAGCGCAGTGCGCGGTCCGCGGCATCACCATCGAAAGCCTCGCGGTCGAGACCGAGGGCGAGATCGATTTGCGCGGCTTCCTCGGTATCGATCCGGCGGTGGCGGCAGGCTACGAAGGGCTGCGCTCAGTCGTCCGAATCAAAGGCAGCGGCACCAAAGAGCAATTCGCCGAAATTCACGCCGCGGTCATCGCGACTTCGCCGAACTTCTACAACATCTCCCGGCCCGTCGCGCTCAAACCGACATTGCTCGTCGAGTGACGATGCGAGTGTCAGCAAATAGGGCTGCTTCGCGATCTCACTCATCGCGAAGCAGCCGACAGGCAATGATCGCCGGCGAACAATCCGACCTTAACGTGATCGTTGCGATTTTTTTGGTGGCAAGGAGGACGTCATGAAAGGAACATTTGACGCTCGAGATGAAAGGAAAGACAATTGCCCGGAACAGGAGTTCACTGAGGAACGGTTCCTCGCGCAATTCGCCGCACTCGAGGAAAGCCTTGCTCTTATCCAGGTACACATGCACAGCATGTCTGCGAACGCAAAGCTGTTCGGTAGCCTGGCACGGCATATTCGCCGATCAACCTGCCCTCCGACCATGCCCTTGCCGCTCCCCTTCGGGTGCGCAAGGCCGTTAGCGAGTGCCGTTGTGGACGTTTGCGCCCCGCGACCCGTACGTGACCCCAGCGATCCGCCCGGAAGTCCGTTTTCGACCGCGGACAGCCCTGAGAAAAAACACGATAAGAACAATAACCATGCTTGAGCTTCCGGCGCGTTACGCAATCGGGGCCATAGCGCCTTTGACCGGCAAGGGAATTGCCGACTGAAAGACGTTGTCAGGATCGTAGTCCCGTTTGACCGTGACGAGCCGCCGCGCATTGCGGCCATAGCTTTGCGTCACTCGGTCCGGCTGTTCGCCGGGGGCAAGCAAGTTGGGATATGCGCCGGGAAGAGCCAGCGCATCGAAGGCGTGACGTGTGGCGCGAGCCCATTGCCAATGCCGCTCGTCATCGGACGTGTCAGACCGCTCGTCGCACGCGGCGAGAATTTCGACGAGCACATGATCGCGACGCAGACCGAAGGCGGTCGCCTCCTCGGGCACGCGCGAAGCCGCGCCCTTGAACTCGTGAGTGAAGATGGCGCAGCCCGCCGAGACCGCAGCCTCCATGCTGCTGATGAAGGTATCGATGGCTGCGCTACGTAGCGCGGGCAGCCAGCACGTCTCCATGAAGGTTCGCCTTCCGTTGACAATGTAGGAGTCGAATGCGGTCAGCAGTGCCCTATAGGGCACGACGCTCACCGTGCCGGCGAGCAGCGATCCAAGTTTGAGGAAAGGCGCTAGACGCGCTTCGCCCTCAGCCGGTTTGCCGCACCACGTCGGCAGGACCATTACGACCGGCATGCCGTCGGGGCCGCCGACGATGCCGACCTGGACGGAAAATTCATCGGGCATGAATGCCGCAAGCTCGGCGCAGTGGAAGAGAACCGTTCTCGCCTCGGCAAATGGATAGACGAGCATACCGGAGCAGACGGCGGACATTTCATGCAGCCGATGGCGCATAGCAGTCACGACGCCAAAGTTTCCGCCGCCGCCTCGCAATGCCCAGAACAGCTCCGCTTCGTTGTCCTCGTCCGTTACAACGACGCGTCCGTCCGCAAGAACTACCTCCGCGCCAACAAGATTATCGAGCGCTAGGCCGAAGCGGCCGATCAGCGGCCCATAACCACCGCCCAAGGTGATGCCTGTCATGCCAACGGCGCCGACAGAGCCCGTCACGGCAACGAAGCCGTACGGATCCGATACGTTGATAACGTCGGCGATCAGCGCGCCCCCCGAAACTTGAGCCACCTCGTCATCAGGATCGACTATCACGCCGTTCATCCCCCTCAGATCCAGCACGATTCCGTTGCAAAGGGAGCGACAGGCCCAATCGTGACCGCCTCCTCGCACCGAAAGCGGAAGGTCGCCGTCGCGTGCGGTTCGAATGGCCCATTGAACATGCTCGGCTTTGAGGCAGTGGACGACGGCATTGGGCATACGGCCCGCCGGCTTCGCCCAGATGGCGGTTGCCGCGGTGTAACCGTCGTCACCCGGCACAGAGACGCGGCATTGCACTTGCTCGCCAAGCCGCTGCAACCGTCTTCCAATCAGATTCGTCATGGCTTGCCTCTCCCGATGTCACGATACGAAGGTCGCGGTTCCGCGATGTCTCGACCGTGGTTTTAGGGAAGAGGGCGCAGTTGGTCGTGAAGATTCCTGCTGTTTGCCTACAAGGCCGCGAGCTCAGTCGGCGGAACACCGTGGACGCGCCGAATCCAGCGCGAGAGATGGCTCTGGTCGGCGAAGCCTGTGATAGCCGCGATCTCGGCCAAGCCGTGGCGACCGTCGCGCACAAGCTCGAGAGCACGCCGCAAGCGCAGGTGCACGACATAGCGGTATGGAGTCATGCCAACCGAGCGGTTGAACACGCGTGTGAAGTGGAATGGGCTGCGGCCGGCGATCTTCGCGAGGGCGCCAACCGCGATTGGCTCGTCGAGATGGGCAACGACATAGTCCCTGAGCCGGCCGAGCACGTCCTTGCCGAGCTTGCCGCGCACAAGGTTTTCCAATTTCGAGGTGTGACGAACGAGCAGACCGTTGACGAAGGCGCCTGCCACCCCGTTCCAAAACAGCGGACCGTTGGGGTAGCCGCTGGCGCTTTCAAGCGCAAGGCCGCGCGCAAAATCGAACAACATTTGATCGCAGCCGGAGAAGCGCTCGACCAGCTTTGCGTTGAGTGCCGAGCCCTCGGCCGCCGCGAGCGCAAACTGGCCGGGCTCAATTGCCACCAGGATTGCCTCGACGCTGTTGTCCGCGTCTGCCGCGTAATCGGCTCCAGCCGGGCAGATGGCAAGCGACCCCGCCATCGACTTGTGCGACGACACCTGACCGGCGATGCGGCATTCAAAGTGAGCACCCGGGGTGAGCTGAAAGTAGACGTGATGTCTCCGCGGTGTTGCGCTTATATGCAGCCCACCTTTGAAGCGCGCGCTGAGCACAAAAACGCCGCTCTCGCCGGGCGCGCTGCCCGCCGCTACAGCCGTCGGCGAGCCCTCGTCCGTCTGCGCCATGGAAAGTTCGGAAACTTGCTTGAACACGGCTTCTCATCCTCTGCGCAAAGGAACCGCCTGGTTTGCACCAGCAGGCCAAATGGTGGCGATCGGTCCGAGATGCAAGGTGAGATGCTCGTCGATCGCTACATTGCCGGCGATCACACAAAATTGACGCCGCACTACGCCGCAATCGCCGACAGGTCACGCGAGACCAGGATCGCCATTCGATTTTCGGTTCCTCACCTACTGCCGCTAGGGTGACGCTCGGCGGATCGGGAAGCGAGGCCCGGCAGGTCCTCCGTCAGCGCGTGTCCGCGTGGGGTTAGAAACCGGCATCCCGAGCAGCGCCGAGGTCCGCTTTTACCTCCCAAAGCGGACATGGATCAGTACGGTCGTGATGTCTGCTAAGGGCCAGTTCCAGACTCATGCAGTGCAGTAAACAGCATGATCATTCGATCACCTCGTCGGCGCGGGCGACGAGCGTCGGCGGCACCTCAAGGCCGAGGGCCTTGGCGGCCTTGAGATTGACGATGAGCGTGAACCTGGTCGGCTGCTCGACCGGCAGATCGCCAGGTCGCGCCCCCTTGAGAATCCGATCCACGTAATCGGCAGCGCGCCTGTGCATGTCCTCGTAGCTCGGCCCGTACGACGTCAAGCCGCCGGCCTCGACCAGTTCGCGATAGGCGTTCACACTGGGTAGGCGATGTTCGGTGGCGAAATCCATCATGCGTTGGCGGTTATGCAGGAATATCCGGTCGGCGAGGATGAGAAGGCCGTCCGGCTTCTCCTTGACGATCGAGGCAAACGCGGCGTCGAGGTCTTCCGATTTGCGCACCTCACGCGGCTGCAGCTTGATATTCAAGGCCTGTGCCGCGGCGAGCGCCTGGCGCATCGACACCGTATGAAATTCATTCGCGGGATTGAGGAAAAAAGCGACGTGGGCGAGGTGGGGCACGACCTCCCGCAGCAGCTCCAGCCGTTTGCCTTCAAGGTCCGGCGCGATCGCACTCAACCCAGTGATGTTGCCGCCGGGCCGCGCCAGGTTCGGCACGATGCCGGTGCCGACCGGATCGCCGACCGCGGCCATGACCACAGGCACCGTCGATGTCGCCTTCTTGACCGCGAGCGTGGCGGGCGTGCCGGCGGTCACGATTACATCCACGTTGGCGGCGATGAGTTCGGCAATGAGGGCAGGAAACCGCTCGTATCTTCCTTCCGCCCAGCGAAACACGATCTCGATGTTGCGGCCCTCCTCGTAGCCGTGCTCTCGCAGGCCCTCGCGGAACGGTCCGATGAGATTGGCCTCTAGAGCAGCCGTTGAGTTGCCCATGAAGCCGATCAGCGGAATCTTCCCCCCATGCTGCGCGCGCGCAGCGAACGGCCATGCGGCCACTGCGCCGCCGAGAAGTGCGACGAATTTTCGCCGCCTCATGGAGGCTTCCCCTCCTACACAAACTCCAGACGAGTTCAGGCTATCACATTCAGGGGCGACGCCGCTTGTGGATCACAGCAAAATCTGTCGGCCAATGTCTCATCGGCCAATGTCTCAGATAGGTCAAAAGGCGACATTGCGGGGTGATCGGCGCATGTCCGCTCTGCACCTAAAATCGCAGAGGAAAATTGACACGGATTTGACACAGCCCGCACCCGAGCCGAGCAAAAAACAAGGGCTTAGAATAAATGAGAGACCCGTCCGGGGGGACAACCGGACGGGTCAAGCCATATGGGCGCTTGGGGTGGATGGGCGCTCGCGCCGAATATAGCTGTGGGGAGGGATTTCCGCTCCCACATGCATTGTGTCGCCGCCGGCCTGCCCAACGTTCAAGCAAACACGATTTTTTTAACTCCCTGGAAACCTGTGGGGCACGCCCAAGCTTATTGCCCAGGGGGGCGATTGGCCTCGACATTGGTCGATTTTTCGGACGCGACCGTCGCGACCGGAGGGGTTAACGAACGCTCTGGCGGCCCTTGCTTCGCTTCCGGTGCGCTTTCATCGGTTTTTGGCGATTCCCGTGTAGCAACCGCCGCCCCTGCCGCTGCGACCGCGGCCTCGGTCGCCGCAAAAGCATCGGCTTCACCGGCGCCGAACAGGTCATCACGACCTGGTGAACCAGGGTCGCGCGCCGTCCTCGTCAGGATCGCGCGTACCTCGTCCGGCTTCAATGCGGGATCGCGTTCCAGTATCAGGGCGGCGAGCCCGCTGACATAGGCGGCGGAGAACGAGGTGCCCGACGTCATCTGATATTTGTTGTCGGGAGCCGGCAGGAAGATATCC
>Ga0306920_100009793_pt1 | contig 12813 bp, 12 predicted proteins | sample flu12Cox44000170_FD_204666 | JGI IMG/M metagenome (GOLD analysis project Ga0306920, IMG submission 204666) | Lab enrichment of tropical soil microbial communities from Luquillo Experimental Forest, Puerto Rico - flux4day.12C.oxic.44.000.170 (v2)... | ecosystem: Environmental > Terrestrial >...
AGGCCCGGATGTACGACTACTGGCTGGGGGGCAAGGACAATTTCGCGGCCGACCGTAAGGCCGCGGAGGAGGCGCTGGCCGCCTACCCGGGCATGGCCCGCCTGGCCCGCGAGAACCGGGCCTTCCTGCGCCGGGCGGTGCGCTACCTGGCTGGCGAGGCCGGGATACGCCAGTTCCTCGACATCGGCACCGGTATCCCGACCGCGGGCAACACCCACGAGATCGTGCAGGAGGTGGCGCCCGAGTGCCGGGTGGTCTACGTGGACTATGACCCGGTAGTGCTGACGCATGCGCGCGCCCTGCTGGCCAGCAAACCGGAAGGCACGACCGCCTACATCGACGCCGATCTGCGCGATACCGGGATACTCCTGGAAAAGGCGGCCCAGACGCTCGACTTGACCAAGCCGGTGGCCGTGACGATGCTCGCGGTTCTGCATGCGGTCGGTGACGAGGACGACCCGTACGCGGTCGTGGCCCAGATCATGCGGGCGGTGCCATCCGGCAGTTACCTGGCCATCTCCCATATCGCATCCGAGCTCGAGCGCGAGCAACTGAATCAGTCGCGGGACCGCGTTAACCGCATCAGCCACCAGCAGTACACCCACCGCAGCCACACCGAGGTCCTGCGGTTCTTCGACGGCCTGGAGATGGTCGAGCCCGGGCTGGTCGAACTGCGGCACTGGCGGCCCACCATCGAAACCAGCCGGGTGACCCCGGGATGGTGCGGCCTGGGACGCAAGCCGTAGTCAGGCCCCCGAGAATGGGCCGCCGCGGTCAGGGCCTCGGTGTCGGTCCGCAGGGGTGGGCTGCAGCGGTGGCAGATATGTCGGGGAGTGGGTCATCATCATGAAAGGGGGACCGGCTAGGGACGGTTGCGAACTCGCAGAAGCAGGAGCAGCACATGAGTCAGACCCTTCCCTATCAGCAGATGGGGACCGCGGCCCGCGGCCAGGCCCACGCGCTGTTCGCGCAGACCATGGGCTACGTCGCGCTCACCGCCGGCCTGTTCGCGCTCGGTGCCTGGCTGGGCCGTAATTTCACCGGCGGCGTGGGCATCGTCTTGTTCATCGCCGCCTTCGCCGTCCTGATCGCCATGCGGTTCGCGGTGCGGCGCTCAGTCGGGCTGACCGTCGCGCTGCTCGGCGCGTTCGGCCTGCTGATCGGGCTGGCCATGGCGCCCACGCTCGCCTACTACGGCACCATGGACCCCAGCGCGCTGTGGCAGGCCGGCGCGGCCACCGCGCTGTTCATCGCCGGATTCGGCGCCGCGGGCTACGCCACCAGGCGCGACCTGACCGTGGTCGCCCGGGTGTGCTTCTGGGCGCTGGTGGCGCTGATCGCGTTCGGCATCGTGCTGATCTTCGTGCATATCCCGCACGGGGCGCTGGTCTACTCGGTGCTCGGCCTGGTCATCTTCGCCGGGTTCACCATGTTCGACTTTCAGCGGCTGCGCACCAACACCGATAACGCCGAAGCGCCGCTGCTGGCCGCGTCGATCTTCCTCGACGTGCTGAACGTGTTCCTGTTCTTCCTGGAGATCTTCTCCGGCGACAAGCAGTGATGGGCAAATACGTCCGGTCCGTTACCGGGGCGGGAAGGCGATGATGTCGTTGTCCAGCGGCAGCTGCCGTTCGCGGTTGCGGGCGGGTCGGCCGGCACGATGGCCGGGTTCCCGGTGTCCAGGCCGACCAGCCGCGCGTCGTACCGGAAGCTGCGGAACACGTAGGGGACGCCGTCGGAGGCGAGCGGCGATGGGCCGCTGGTCACGTGGAAGTGCAGGTGCGGCTCGGTCGAGTTCCCGGTGTTGCCGACCAGGGCGAGAACCTGGCCGCGGTGCACCCGTTCGCCCGTGCGGACGCGGAGGCTGCCGGTGTGCAGGTGCGCGTAGAGGGCGAATCGGTGGTGACCGAGCGCCTCGACGATGTAGTTGCCGAGCAGCGCTCTGAAGGTGGTGAACGGCGGCTCGATCGGCGGGGTGTTCTCGGCCACGCCGGCGCGGGTGGCGATCACCCGCCCGGGCGCGACGGCCAGGACCGGTGCGCCGAAGATGAAGTAGCTTTCGTTCCGGCTCAGGCCGTTTCAGTCCCGCATCAGCGTCGTTTCAGCGCGGAATGCGAGATTTCCCGGAGCAACGGATGGTGCGCAGCGATGCAGCGCTGTCACGGACATCTTTGGAGGACTGACATGTTTCGCATTCACCCCCGGACGCTGCTGAAAGCGGCGCTGCTGCCCGCGGCGCTGCTGCTGGCAGCCGGAGGTTCGCAGGTGGCGTTCGCCGGCCAGACCGCCGCGACCGCGCACGTCACCAGCGGCGTCCACGCCGCGCCTGCGCAGGACAGCTACTACACCATGCAGCTCAGCCCGTCTTCGGTCACGGTCCGGCCAGGCTACCGAACCAGGATCACCGTTTCGTTCCAGGCCACGGCCGATCTCTACGGCACTCCGGTGACCCTGAGCATCAGCGGCCTGCCCAGTGGCGTTACGGCGTCGTTTGCGCCGCGCACGGCCACCATCGGCGGCCGTGCGGTCCTGACCTTGACCGCCGCACCCACAAGCGCGGCCGGCGCCTTCACGGCCACCGTCACCGCGATAACGGTAAGCAGCGATCCCATCGGCACCTCCACGCCGCTCGGCCTCACGGTCAGCGCGCCCTAGGGCCTTCCGGTTACGCATGACCGCCCGCAGCCTGCGCTGCTGCCCGGGCCCACGATGGGCTGCCCGGGCGGCAGCGCCGCGAAAGGGTACCCCTCTGCTTCACGCACTCCCGAGGAGCGACTCGCGCACGATTGAACTGCGGTGAGTGGCTGTCAGGCCTGTCTGGCTGGTGCTCGGACAAACCACCTTCTCTGGGTGAGGCATCTGACATCGCCCGGCTGGCAGAGTAGGCCTGGCCTGCGCCCGGCCAGACCGGTTGCAACCGGGGATTACCGATGCCCGCTGGAATGGCTGATCAGGCCGATTCGATGGGGGAGGGGGCGCGGGGCAACGGGGTGACGCCTGCGCATGGTGCACCGGACCTGGCGGCGGTGCAAGCTGACCGCCACACCGGGACTGCCGGGCTGTCGGCTCTCAGGCCATGATGGACGGAAGGGAAATACATGATCCGGAAGCTCGCGGTCGAGTTCCTCGGTACGGCGATCTTGGTGTACGTGGCCTGCGGGGTGGCCACCTTGATGTTCGGCTTCAGGTTCGCTGGCGCCAGCGTGGCGGCCGGGGTGGTCGCCACTGCGCTGGCATTCGGCCTGACGCTGCTGGCGCTGGTGTACTTCATCGGGCCGGTGTCGGGCAGCCACGTCAACCCGGCCGTCACGGTGGGGGCCCTGCTGACCGGCCGGATCCGGCTGGCCGAGGCGGGTGGCTACTGGGTCGCCCAGTTCGCGGGCGGGATCGCCGGCGCGCTTGTTCTATGGGGAACGTTCAGCGCCTCGCCCTTCTACAGCCGGACGGTCACCGGCCTTGGTGCCGACGGCTATGGCCGCCTGTCGATGATCCGCATCGGCCTGGGCGGGGCCTTGATCATCGAGGTCATCCTGACGGCCATTTTCGTCTTCATCGTCTTGCGGGTGACCTCGGCGACGGCCAACGCAGCGACGGCGGCCATCGCCATCGGGCTGACGCTGACTGTGGTCCATCTTGTCGGCATCCCTGTCACCGGCACGTCCGTGAATCCGGCCCGCAGCTTGGGCCCGGCCCTGGTCGTCGGCGGCACCGCGCTGAGCCAGGTCTGGTTGTTCATCGTGGCGCCTGTTGTGGGGGGTGTGCTTGCGGCCGGACTGCACCGGCTGCTCTACCGCGAGGAGGACATCCGGCTGGCCGCCGAAGCCCAGCAACCCGGCCACGCGGCCGCTCCCTAACTCCGAGCCGGCGCGGTGGCTTCCGATCAGCGTCAAAGGATGATCGTCATGACCGATAGGTTCGTCCTCATCAACCCCGGGGGTCTTCACCCCACCTCCGGATACGCCCACCTTACGATCGCCGAAGCCGGCCGCACCGCCCACCTCGCGGGACTGTGCCCCTTGGACGCCGACGAGCAGATTGTCGGGCCTGGCGACCTCGGCGCCCAGATCGACCAGGTCGTGGCGAACGCACTGGCGATCCTGTCCGCGGCCGATGCCACGCCGCATGACGTCGTCCGCTCGGTCATTTACGTGGTCTCTGCCGACAGCACCGTCCTGGCCAGCGCGTGGCATCGCCTCAACGCCTCGCCGCTCGGCCCGGCCTTCGCCACGGCCAGCACGCTGCTCGGAGTCACCGCGCTGGGCTACACCGGCCAGCTCATCGAGATCGACCTCACCGCCTCGCTGCCCTAAGGCAGCCGGCGTCATCTGCTGGCGATCTGGCTGGCTGTGACGTTCATCAGCAGGTCCCGGAACTTGGCAGGTTCCTCCAGGTGGGGCATGTGCGCTGAACTTTCGAACCACACCAGCTGCTTGCTCGGGGCCGTGAGTGAGTCGTGGAACCGCTGTGCCGCTTCGCCGGGCGCCACCTGGTCCAGACGGCCCTGCGCCATGACAATGGGCACGTCGAGGCGCGGCACGGTGCGAACCAGATCCGTGGTGGCGAGTTGGGGTAGCAGCGCGGCCTGAGACGCTCTCATCCCGCCAACGGTGCGGATGGCGTCTGCGGCCGAGTAGTCCGGCGAGCGGACCAAGCTGACGAACAGCGCACGAAGCAGGCCGTTGAGGTTGGCGTTGGTCGCGACGCCTCCATAGTTGGCCACCCAGCGGGCCCGGGTGGTGAACTGTTTCACGGTCGTGTGCGGGGGCGGCCCGATGGCCTCCAGTTGCCGCGTTGCGCGCCGGTTGCCGTGCCGGCGGGCGGCGCCGAGCGCGAAGGCATAGGCGCTGCTTTCGGCCGCGGGCGTGTCGATGTCCATGCCAGCCGCCACCAACGCCGCCACGAGTTCCGGGCGCCGCGCAGCGGCGTACGCCGCGAACGTCGCGCCGAAGGAGAATCCGGCGACGAATGTCTTGCCACCGAATCGGTCGCGAAGCAACTCCAGCAGCGCCACCGTGTCGTCGACCATGCGCGCCACGCTGATTTCGAACCGGTTCGAATCCTTGCGCAGCGATGGTGCCGATAGGCCGGTGCCCCGCTGGTCCCAATAGACAACCGTGAAGGCCTCTTCCAGCCCGAGGAGGTGCTCCAAGCGCCGCGCCTCGTTGATCATCGGCAGCCCGGGACCCTGCTGCATCAGCAGAAGCACTGGGTTGGACGCGGCCGTCCCGCGAATACGGATCCACTGTTTGATGCCGCCGAGCTGGATTGCCTCGAGCGTGTCGATCGCCATTTGTTTCCCCTATGTGATGCCTTGCAACTTGGGATGTTCGCGAGGGGAGCACCGATGCCTGACGCAGAGCGTGGGCCAGGCACCGGCGCCTTCTCGCTGCGCGGCCGGTTATGCCGGCTGTCCGTTGACGGTTACCTGGGCGCCGGTGGAGTCGGTGACAAGCGCGGCGCCGAACAGCTGGCCAGCGGTCCAGGCGCCGGGCTTGACCCCGGCCAGCACGCGCTGGGTTGTTTCGGCGGCGATGGCGGCCGTTGCGCGGACTCCTTCACCGGCGTGTAGCTCGGCGGTGAGAGTGCGCCCGTCGGGCCCGGTCACCTCGGCCCAGGTGTAGGAGTCGGTTCCCGCACTGCGCGTTGTTGGGTTTTCGACGTATGCCACGGCGTTGGCGGCGCCGCTGGCCAGCCTGGCCGTCTCCAGGTCACCAACCGGCCCGGGCAGCATCTGCCGCTGGGCGCCGCCGAAGGTCAAGACCGTCGCGCCGCTGCCGAGCGGCTCCCGGGCCACCTGACCGTCACGGTAGGTGATGGCGACGCCGTGCGACAGGAACTCCTGGAACGTCTGGCGCACACCGTCGCTTTGCCGGGTCACCCCGGCGGCGGCGGCGACCCGCACGAGGCCTGGCACCGCGCCCGTCTGCTCAGCCAGGCGCAGGACCAGTGTCTCGGTCGCGGCCGGCCCGAACCCGGCCCCGGTGACCAGCGCGACCGCATGCGCGCGTGCTTGCTCGTCGCGGTCGAGCAGTCCCCGTACCGCCGGCCATTCGTTCGCTATGTCCACATAGGGCACCCCGGCGGCGAGGCAGGCATCGATCACCGCGCCGGCCTGCCGGGTGAACGGCCCGATCGTGGACAAGACCACCCCGACGCCGGTGATCGCCTCCGCCAGCGAAGCCACGTCGCTGACGTCGACGGTACGTACGTCCGTAACCGTGCCATCGGCGGCCAAGGCCTCGGCGAGGTCCTCCAGCGGGCCGCGGCGGCGTCCGGCCAGCCGGATGGACAGGCCGCGCGCGGCCAGCTCGGCCGCGATGAGCTGGCCGCTGTTCCCCGCTGCCCCAAGCAGCAGCACATCTCTGGTTACCTGACCATCACCGGCGAGACCGATATCGGATGACGCTGTCACAGCACACCTCTCATTCGAGTGAACCGGAAAGTTGCCATGGCGATCTCTCCGGTGTCAGCTGTTGAGCAGCCGCTGGGCGGCTGTTGGGTCGTGGGCGGGCAGCACGACCAGGCCCGGCTGCCGTTCGGCCAGAGCGAGGACCTTGCGTGAGCTCTCTGCGAGCCGCCGCCGGTTGCCCACGCCAGGGACCTGGCCGCGCTGAAGGATGTCCGCCCCATAGGTGAGATCCCCGGTCAGCAGCAGCGGCGCCTTGGCCGCGCGGCGGATCAGCAGTGACACCGAGCCGGCCGTGTGACCGGGGGTGGGCAGCAGCACCAGCGACCCGTCACCCAGCACATCCAGCGACTCGGTAAACGGCGCCAGGGCCGGATCATCGGTGGCCTCCGGGCTGACCTTGTGCCAGGTCAGTCCCGGCAGCTGGATCCGGCTGCGCAGGAACCCGCGCAGCTCCGGGGCGGGCTTGGCCAGCTCGGCCCATTCGGCGGCCGACACCAGCAGGTCGGAGCCGGCCAGCTCGCCCAGCCCGCCGATGTGGTCCTCGTGCAGGTGGGACACGATCGCGGTGTCCACGTCGGCGGGGTCGTAGCCGAGCGTGGCGAGCTGGGCGGTGAGGGTGTCGTCGTCGCCGATGGCGAACCGGGCGAGCCGGTGATACAGGTAGCCGGTCATACCGCCCGGGAAGTAGGTGTCATCGGTGACCGAGGCACGGTCCTGCCCGGTGTCGAACAAGATCAGCCCTTTGGTGTGCTCGATGACGTAAACGTTGATCGGCCGTGGCGGTGTCCACCGCTGAGAGGTCAGCAGCCACCAGTACAGGGGCTTGCGGGTGCCGTGGGGCTGCTCGGGGTGGATCCGCACGGTCCCCGTGCTGATCACCGACACCGCCTTCACGGCCCCCGCCGATCCGGGCTCGGCCCGGGACATCGCGGTCAGTGCGTTCATGCCGGGAGGCTCTTTTCCGTCGCTGGTCATCCCGGCGTTCCCGGGCCTGGCACCCAGGCTGCCCGCGCCTCGCGACGGCGTCAGTGACCTTAGTCGCGCACCACGCGACTAAAGTCACAGGCCAGCCGGGCCCACGGATTCGGCGTACAGCTGGCCCGGGTCGAGGATCATCACGCTGTCCGCCGCGGTGGCCACTATCCCCGCAATGCGCAGGTCACGCAGCGCCCGGGCTACTACCTCGCGGACCGACCCGGCCGCGTCCGCCAGTTCCTGCTGTGACACGCGGGCCACGAGCCGGCCACTTGGCCGCTGATGGTCGGAGGCGAGGTCGAGCAGGTGAGCGGCGACGCGCTGGCGCACCGACCCGAACGCGTTGACCGCGGTCTGTTCCAGCACCTCATACAGGCGCCGGTTCAGCTCCTCGGCGATCGCCCAGGAGACCCGGGGATCGCTCCGGGCCGCTGTGGTCAGCGTCCGCGTGCTGATCCGGAACACGCTAGATGGCTCCACCGCCTGGACGCTAGTGCTGGCCGGCCCGCCCACCAGCACCGCGATCCCCAGCACATCACCGGGCCGGGCGTAGCGGACCGTGACCTGCCGGCCTCCCGGCGAGCTCAGAAACACCCGGATCAGCCCTCGGACCACCAGCGCCGCCCGTGGGTCATCCCCGGCGCGGTATACGGTCGTACCCGCGGGGTAGTCGTCGCGCTCGCCCTCTGCTCGCAGTCTGCCAGCCAGCTCCGCCGGCAGCTCGGCAAGAAAGCTTCGCGCCAGGGCCTCATCTACTTCCCGGTCCACCACATCTACGACGTTAGGCCGGATCGCGGCAGCGCAACAGAAAAGCTTTGGCCTGGGCAGCCATGATGGGCGGGCTCTCAGTCACTTCGGCGGCGGCGAGTTGCGCGTGCGCCGGCGGACCAGAGAGGGCCACCCGAGTACACTCCCCGGCTGACCGAAGCACAACTCCACAAAGGAAATGACTAGGGATAGCTGATGACAGTCCCGATCGCGGCACGTGATGTCGCGGCGGCCGCCGGAGCGCTGCTCGTGCTCAGCACGGCAGTGAGCGTGGTCGGAACCGTCATAGTGCCGCGCAAATCCGGGAGCAGGCTGACGAGGCTGGTGGCCAGCGCAGTAGACGGGATCTTCAGGCTGATCGTCTGGCCCGTGCGCAGTTACCGATGGCGCGACCGGATCCTGGCGGGCCAGGCAGCGGTCATCCTGCTCGGCCAGCTGGCGGCCTGGCTGTGCGCCTTCTATGTCGGCTATGCGCTGCTGATCTGGCCCGCGACCGGCAGCGTCGGCACCGCGTTCCGTTCCGTCGGGCCGGCGCTGTGGACCTTCGGCTCTCCGGACACGCATGGATTCTTCGAGACCGCGGTCCTCGACACGGCCGCGATGGCGGGCCTGATCACGGTCACGTTGCAGATCGCCTACCTTCCGGCGCTGTATGCCGCCTTCAACCGGCGTGAGAACGAGATCGCGCTGCTGAACTCCCGGGCTGGGTCACCGTCATGGGGGCCGGAACTGCTGGCCAGGACCCACTATGCGCTCGGCTATGGCACTTCGGCGCTGGACACCTTGCCCGGCTTCTACAGCGAGTGGGAGCGCTGGGCGGCGGACATCACCGAGAGCCACGTCACGTACCTGCCGCTGGTGTGGTTCCGCTCGCCCAGCCACGAAGCCTCCTGGGTGACGTCGCTGCTGGCGGTGCTCGACTCGGCGGCCTTGTACCTCTCGCTGTGTCCCCAGACGGCTCCTGCCGTTCCGGCCCGGCTGTGCCTGCGCAGCGGGCTGGTGTGCTTCTCCGAAGTGGCCCGCTCCATGGGCATCAAGGTGCCTGCCGAGCCCGCCCCAAACGCCGGGATCAGCCTCACGTACGCGGAGTTCCTCGATGCTGTCGGCAGGCTTCGGGAGGTGAGCTTCCCGGTTGAGCGTGAACCGGAGGCCGCGTGGCCCCATTTCATGGGATGGCGGGTCAATTACGAGCATGCCGCGTACGCGATCGCCGCAGCGATCGATGCCGTCCCGGCTCTCTGGTCCGGGCCGCGGCGGCACCCGGTGGAGCCGATGCCCCCGCTGCGCCCAAGGCCCGGCGTGCCATTTCCCTAGCGCCAGCCGGCGGATGGCTGAGCGGTTCGTAGGGTGGGCGGTGTGGCGGTGCCGGAGTTCGTGATCAGGCCAATGACAGCAGCGGACGCACACAGTATTGCCACCTGGCGGTATCCGGGCGAGTACTCCTTCTACGACGCCGATGCTGATCCTGATGATCTGGCAGAGCTGCTGGATCCCGCCGAATGGGGACGGCGGTACTTCGCCGCCGACGAGCTGGCCGGCCCTACGCTGGCCGGCGTCCTGGTGGTGAAGCTCACCGGGCCGGTGGCCGAGATCGGCCTGGGACTGCGGCCCGACTTGACCGGCCGCGGGCTGGGTGAGTCGTACCTGCGCGCCTGCCTGCATTTCGCCTCGGCGGCGCTGGGGGCACAGAGCTATACCCTCGCGGTCGCTGCGTTCAACCGCCGGGCGATCACCTTGTACGAGCGGGCCGGTTTCCAGGAGGTTGACCGGTTCGAACACTTCACCAACGGAGGGCGGCACGCCTTCATCCGGATGGCCCGGAGCACGGTCGAGGGCGGCCCATGAGCTGGCAGGCCTGACCCGGCGACACCGCCAACGCTGCCGCATGCGCGAGCCCGGACTTTCGCCGGTCCCCGCCTGCGGCTAGACCATTGCCTCCGGCCGTTACCGGAGGAAAGGGAGGCCCCCATATGAGGGCCTCCCCTCTAACGCGCGTGCCGTCATTTAGCGGAGCCGGGACGGCATCGGCACGGCAGCGTCCGGCTGGGCGGCCTGGGCCTGCGCTGCGACCGGCCTGACCCTGTACGGTGCCGTTCGGTCGATTCCGGCGATTATCCAGGAGATCCCGAAGGCCCAGATAGCGGCGACCTCGCCGATGTAGAGCGGAGTCAGTTCCCAGATGCCTGCGCCCGCGAATGCCCACGCCCCGGCTGCCAGGATGACCAGCGCGCATGCGGTGTGAACCCAGAACAGGACCGGGTTCCTGAACACCTTCGGCTTCGGTCCGCCCCGGGCCGGGTCTTGCTTGGGCAGCACTTCGCTGGTTGCGAAGAGGAAGCTCATGACCGCAAGGAAGAAAATGAACACGATGGCAGATATCCCATGTATCACGGCCGTCTGATGCTCACCAAGTGCCTGCTCGACCGTGGAGCAGCCCAGCGGCTGGGGAACGCTGCCGCAGGCCGGTGCGTCGGCGGGCAGCCCCGACCGCGTGGTGGGGAAGAACACGACCCCGAGCACCGCCAGGCCCGCGATCAGGCTGGCCCAGAAATCCCAGGTCCGGTGCTCTCCCGCCATATACGTGGCGAGCAGGAAGCCGATGACGCACAGACCGCCCACGAAGACGTCCTGCATCGGCGTGTGGTAGTAGGCACTGATCGACCCCCGGACATGCACGCCTCCGCGGAGGAAGAACCCCTCCCCGATGATGAAAACCAGCGGCAGCGCCACACCCAGGATCCCGACCACCAGGCGCATCACCCGATAGGACCGGGTGTACGCCGCGTCCCTTCCGCCGCCGGAATCCCTGCTGTGCGTGTTCGCCGCTGCCAGAAGATCAAGGCATCGTCTGAGTAGTGCCCCCATGACGTGTCTCCCCGTACTCCCCGCCGCATCACCTTCGCCGCGAAGACGCCGGTGGGCAGCGCGCCACAGGCTGGCTACAGCAATGGCGCCGGGAGACCTTCTCCCTGTAAGACGGAGCAGGCAACGCCGCCCCGTGATACACCGAACGGCCGGCTGGGCGGTTCACGGCCCATGGCGGCGGGTCAGCCTTGCGCGTCTGTACCTGGGCCATGTGGGCGAGTGTGGTGCGATGATCGGGCCATGGGCTCCGCTGTCGGATCGGGCGCCGTTGCCGGTGGCGTCACGGGTCCTGGCGCGGGAGGTATCGTCTCCCGTCCCAGGCTGCTGGAGCGGATAGGCGCGTCAGCCCGCGTGACCGTGGTATCGGCCCCGCCGGGCAGCGGGAAAACGGTCCTGCTGCGATCGTGGATCAGCCAGGCGGCTGCGGCGGACAGCAACGCGTGGGTGACGGTCAGGCGCGGCGAGCAGGATCCGCAGCAGTTCTGGCTGTCGGTGCTCTGCGCGCTGCGCCAGACGGCCCCAGGGCTGGCGCTGGTGCAGCCGCTCACGGCGGCGCCGGACCTGGACGGATGGGCGATCACCGAACGGCTGCTGAAGGATCTGGCGCCGCTGCAGGACCGGATCTATCTCGTGATCGACGACCTGCACGAGCTGGGCCCGGCCGAGGCACAGCGGCAGCTGGAACTGCTGATGATGCGGGCGCCAGAGGAGCTGCGGTTCGTGCTCGCCACCCGGCATGATGTGCGGCTGGGCTTGCACCGGCTGCGGCTGGCGGGCGAGCTGGCCGAGATCCGCGAGCCCGATCTGCGGTTCACCGTGGCCGAGGCCGAGGAACTGTTCAGGGCCGCCGGGGTGACGCTGCCCGATCCGGCGCTGTTGGTGGAACGCACCGAGGGGTGGGCGGCCGGGGTGCGGCTGGCTGCGTTGTCTCTGGCCGGGCACCCCGATCCGGGGCGGTTCACCGAAGAGTTCTCCGACACCGAGCGGACGGTGGCCGAGTACCTGCTGGCCGAGGTGCTGGACCGGCAGCCCGAACCGGTTCGGCGGCTGCTGCTGCGGACCTCGGTGCTGGAGCGGGTCAACGGCGAGCTCGCCGACCTGCTGACCGGCGACAGCGGCGGGGAACGGGTGTTGCAGGATCTGGAGCGGGCGAACGCCTTTGTGGTGTCTTTGGACGCCCGGCGGTCCTGGTTCCGCTACCACCACCTGTTCGCCGACCTGCTGCAGCTGGAACTGCGCCGCACCGCCCCGGGAGGGGCCACCGCGCTGCACCGGGCCGCCGCCGGCTGGTTCGCCGGGCACGGATACCCGGTGGACGCGGTTCGGCACGCCCAGGCCGCCCAGGACTGGGGGCTGGCCGCCCGGCTGCTCGCGGACAACTGGTACAGCCTGCAGCTGGACGGGCAGGCCGCGACCACCCATCAGCTGCTCGCCGGGTTCCCGGCCGGGACTCGCACGGCGGATGCTGAGCTGGCGGCGCTCGCCGCGGCAGAGGAGCTGGCGTACGGATCGCTGGAGGCGGCCGAGCGGTACCTGGGCCTGGCGGAGCGCGGAATGGCGTCGGTGCCGGATGCCCGGCGCGCCCAGGCGCACCTGCTGCTGGGGATCAACCGGCTGGTGCTGGCCCGCCAGCGCTGGAACCTGCAGGCGGTGGCCGAGGAGGCGCGGCAGCTGCAGGCCATGGCCGAGGCCCCGGATCCGGCGCAGCCCGGCTTGGGCGAGGAACTGCGCGCGCTGGCGCTGATCAGCCTCGGCACCACCGAGTTCTGGGCCGCCGGGGAGGACCCGGAGCGCCA
>Ga0306920_100009794_pt1 | contig 12812 bp, 14 predicted proteins | sample flu12Cox44000170_FD_204666 | JGI IMG/M metagenome (GOLD analysis project Ga0306920, IMG submission 204666) | Lab enrichment of tropical soil microbial communities from Luquillo Experimental Forest, Puerto Rico - flux4day.12C.oxic.44.000.170 (v2)... | ecosystem: Environmental > Terrestrial >...
ACCCACACCTTGGCTTGATCAGGCAGCTTCTCGAGGTTGAGCTCGCGGGCGGTGATCATGACCTGGCGTTCGGCGCCGTCGATCTGGTAGCGATCGATGTCAACATTAGCGAAGCTGTAATACGGCCGCAGACCCTGGATCTGCTGAAGCTGAGGCTCGAGTGCTCGCCAGTCCCAGATGCGGGCGTCTCGCAAGGTTGCAGCATTTTTGTCCAAATCCTGTCGGGTAAGCGGCACCGCAGAGACCGCGAATTCCCGTTCTTCAACCGACGGTCCATCAAGATTGTAGGCTTCTCGTGTGCCAGCGATGCTCCTCGTCAAAAAAGGCCGCTCGAGGGTTATTTGGTTGGGGCCAACATAAATATGCTCGACGGTCGGCGGGATAAACACCGCTCCGACATAGAGAACCGTAAAAACCGCGCATGGGAGAACCCAATGAGATGGCCGAATAACGAGCCAATCGAGGAACCGCGGCATAGCCCCGGCGACCGCCAAAACGAAGGCGGCGGCAAACCAGCAGACCATAATGACGTCGTAGGCCGGAACCCAAAAGTTGACGTCAGCGTAGGAGCCGCCGGCAACGACTGTCGAATGGCCATTGATGACCAAGTGGTATCGTCCGAGAAAACGTGAGACACCCATAAAGATGCAGAGAAGCACTCCCAGCACCGCGCCCTGGCGAAGCCAAGCGCTCCAGATCGCCTCGTTTTGCGACCATGTATCCAGATCACCCGGGTCAATGACGCGCAGTGATCGACGAGTGCCCCATCCGCGGCGGTAGGCCGGCTGATGCCAGGGCCTTCCCGAACTCGGATAAAACGCGAGCCCAATCAGCGCCCAAAGCGCAATCGTCATGACGAGCACGGTGATGACGATGGCAACCACCGCGTCGTACCAGGGCAAGACGAGCAGATAGAAGGAAATGTCTTTGCCGAAGACTGGATCGCTGGCGCCGGTGGCAGTGGCTCCGAGGTAGCCGAGGAGTGGTGTCCAAAGGGTCGTCGCCCCGATACCGACCAGAGCTGCGAGGACAAAGCCCGCGAACCATGGGGCACTCCGCGGTACCGCTGGCAATGGCCGACATAGGTTGCGAAGATTGATTCCGATGAAGGCACCCACAGAAATCAGAAGGCTAAGAAAGATCCCGGTGCGAAGCCCGAGCGCCAACCAGTATCGGTAGGGTTGTCCGAGTTCGCTGAACCAATAATTTTGTAAAGAAATGGTCAACGCCATTTCGAAACCGATGATTGCGACAACGGCCGCAGCGATGTAGGCCAACTCGCGATACAGGCGATGCAGGAAGATCACTCCGGAACGCCCGCCTCGTCCCGTCAGAAGTGTGCGAGCAAGCGGAAGCGCCGCCAAAAGGACCAAGGCGACGTAGGCGGTCAGGAACATAAAGTGCCCCTTTCTGAACGGAATTCCTTCCGCCAGTTTGCATAGCCATTAACCTGACAGGCTCGTCCCGTCACCGCCTTGAGCTAGATCAACGCGGCTGCCAAAAAACAGACGCATTAGATAACCGAGAACCATGTCTGTTTCACTAGAACCACTCGCAACTGCTCCAAGGTCCGGCCGCGTGGTGGCGGTGCACGGCTCGGTTGTAGACATCGCCTTCGCCGGCGCAATGCTGCCGGCGATCAATGAGGCCATTGCGATCGAATGGGATCTTGGACCACCCCTCGTCGCCGAAGTACAGCAACACCTTGGCCCGGCGATGGTGCGGGCGGTCGCGCTTGGCGGCACTGCAGGGTTGCGACGTGGCACGGCTGCACGCTCCCTTGGCGGACCGATCTGCGCGCCAGTCGGCAATTCGGTGCTTGGGCGGCTACTCGACGCAGTCGGCAAGCCGGCCGACCGGGGTTTACCCCTATCCGCTGAGGTCGAGCGTCGGCCCATCCACGGGCCTGCGCCGCCGCTCGAACGCCAGACCGGCGCCCGCCAGATCTTTCACACCGGCATCAAAGTCATCGACCTCCTATCGCCGCTGGTCACCGGCGGGAAGGCAGCAATGTTCGGCGGCGCCGGGGTCGGCAAGACCGTGCTGATCATGGAATTGATCCGCACCACGGTCGAGCGCCACTCCGGCATTTCGGTGTTTGCCGGGATCGGTGAGCGCTCGCGCGAGGGGCACGAGCTGTTGCTCGAACTCGGCCAATCCGGTGTGCTCGCGCGCACCGCGCTGGTCTTTGGCCAGATGAACGAGCCGCCGGGTGCGCGCTGGCGGGCGGGGCTGACGGCACTCGCCATCGCCGAGTATTTCCGCGACGAGGCTCATGAAAACGTGCTGCTGCTGATCGACAACGTCTATCGGCTAGTCCAGGCCGGCGGCGAGGTATCAGGGCTGCTCGGGCGGTTGCCGTCGCGCGTCGGCTATCAGCCGACGCTCGCCAGCGAGATTGCCGAGTTCGAGGAGCGCATTGCCTCGGTTGCATGGGCGGCGATCACCTCGATCCAAGCGGTCTATGTGCCGGCCGACGACTTCACCGACCCGGCCGTCGCCGAGATCTTCAGCCACCTCGATTCCTCGATCGTGTTGTCGCGCGGCATGGCGAGCGAGGGCATGTACCCCGCGATCGACCCGCTCGCCTCGACCTCGAGCCTACTCGACCCGCGCCTCGTCGGTGGCGTGCATTACCGTACCGCCCAGGATGTTCGCAAAACCATCGCCCATTACCGAGAGCTGCAGGAGATCATCGCGCTGCTCGGCATCGAGGAGCTGAGCGTGGCCGATCGTGCCGCAGTCAAGCGTGCCCGCCACTTGATGCGGTTTCTGACCCAGCCCTTTATGGTGACCGTGGCTTTCACGGGAAAGCCGGGCCGCACGGTCGAGCTCGAGGCTACGCTGACCGGCTGCAGGGCAATTCTCGATGGCGAAGCCGACGATTGGGCAGAGAGCTCGCTTTACATGGTCGGTGATCTGGAGGAGGCGCGGGAGCGGGAAGCTTCAGCGAAAGGGGGGACGCCGTGAGACTTACCGTCGCTACCCCGCTCGCCATCGTCATAGAGGTCAGCGATGTAGCGCACCTCCGGGCCGAAGATGATACTGGAGCGTTCGGCATCTTGCCTGGCCACGCCGATTTCCTGACGGCGCTCGCCGTGTCGGTGGCGAGCTGGCGCGACGATCGCGGCGTCGAGCATCATGTCGCGGTACGCGGCGGCATGCTCGAAGTGCGCGATGGTGAAGCGATAGCGATCGCAACGCCGGAGGCAGTTCCGGGTGACGACCTGCATCGTCTCGAATCCGAGGTGCTCGCCAATTTCCGCCGCCAGCTCGATGAGGAGCAGGCGGCCCGCACCGACGCGCAGCGCCTCTACCTCACGGCGATCCGCCAGATCGCGCGCTATCTCCGCGCCGAAAAAGCCCCCACAATGCCTGCAGCGCCCATGGTCGGGCCCGGCGACGGGTTCGCGCCGTGACGCCGCCGCCCACGGCAGAGCGGTCCGATCACCCCGAGGGTCTCGACGAGGCGGTCAGGCTCCGGCGCAGCCGGCGGAAGCGTTGGGAGCGCGAAGGCGAGCGATCGGTGGGGCAGAACCTGGCGATGATCGGGGCGCTCGGCTGGACCATCGTGACGCCGACCTTGATCGGCATTTTTGCCGGCCGCTGGCTCGACCGTGCGTTCGGGTCCGGGGTCTTTTGGACGCTGGGATTGCTCGTCGCTGGCCTTGCTCTCGGCTGCACACTGGCATGGAAGAGGGTCCATCGGGAATGACCGGCGTCTCCATCGCGTCCGCGGCTGCACTTGTCGGGCTGGTTGTCGGTCTTGTTTATTTCGCGGTGTTGCGGCGAACTGTCGAGCTTTACACAAAAGGCCGCAGCGGCTTCACAGTGATAGCACCCACCCTGGGCCGTATCGCGGGGGCGATTGCATTCTTCGGCCTCACCGCGAGGCTCGGCGCCCTGCCTTTGCTGTCGTCCTTTCTCGGCTTTCTCTCAGCACGCATGCTTGCACTGCGTGTAGCGCGGCGGACCGCGTGATGGCCTCCTCGCCGCTCGCAAGCACGATCCTGTTTCGTCTCGGTCCATTCGCCATCACGCGGCCGGTAGTGACGACCTGGACGATCATCGCGGTGCTTACCACGGTCTCCTGGCTCATGACAAGGCGGCTGAGGCTCCATCCGGATCGGCGGCTTATTGGAGCTGATCGTCACCGGGATCATGAGTCAGATAGACGAGGTAATCCGGAAAAACCCGCGTCCGTTTCTGCCACTGCTTGGGACGCTGTTCATCTTTCTCGTTGCCGCCAACCTTTCCGGGATATTACCGGGTGTCGAAGCGCCGACCGGCAAGCTCGAGACACCGGCGGCACTAGCGCTGATCGTCTTTGTGGCCGTGCATTATTTCGGCGTGCGCGCCCGCGGTCCGTTCGGCTATCTCGCGAGCTTCGCCAAGCCAAAGCTAATCATGCTGCCGTTGAACATCGTTTCCGAGGTGACGCGCACCTTCTCGCTGATGGTCCGCCTTTTTGGCAATGTGATGAGCGGCGAGTTCGTCATTGCGTTGGTCGTGGCGCTTGCCGGGCTGTTCGTGCCCATCCCGCTGATGGCCCTGGAGATTCTCGTCGGGCTGGTGCAGGCCTACATCTTCACCGTCCTCGCCACGGTCTTCATCGGCGCTGCGGTCGATACGTTTAAGCCCGAGTGAGCAGGGTCATGGACGTCAAACTCATCAGCATCGCCGCCGCAGCACTCGCCGTCTCGATCGGGTCGATCGGCCCCGCCTTGGCCGAAGGCCGCTCGGTTGCTGCGGCAATGGACGCGATTGCCCGCCAGCCGGAGGCAGCCGGGACGATCTCACGCACGCTGTTCGTTGGTCTGGCGATGATCGAGACGATGGCGATCTACTGTCTGGTTGTCGCCCTCTTGCTGCTCTTCGCCAACCCCTATGCTGGGTGACCATGCATTTCGACTGGTTCACCTTCGCGCTACAGACGGTCAATTTTGCTATCCTCGTCTGGCTACTGCATCGGTTTCTCTATCGGCCGGTGCTTCGCCTGATCGACAGACGTCGCGCCGAAATCGACAAGCAGTACGCCGAGGCGCACAGGGCCGAGGCTAAGGCGAAGGCCGAGCTTGCGGCCCTCGAGGCCGAGCGCGGTGCCATCGCAGCCGAGCGCGCGGCGGCCTTGGCGCAGGCTTCGGCGCAAGCGGCAGAAGCGTCAGCAGCGCAGTGTGCTCAGGCGGAGCACGAGGCAGCAGAACTTCTTGACGCCGCGCGGAAGACGCTTGCCACCGAACGCGGCTTGGCGATGGCCGAGGCGAGGCGGGCTGCTCTCGATCTCGGTACAGACATCGCGGGACGTTTGCTCGATCAGGTGCCGATAAAACTGTGTGCCGAGGCCTGGCTCGCGCGCATCGAGGAGCATTTAGCCGCGCTGCCGCAGACGGAAAAGGATGTCCTCGCGCGGCAGCTCGTCGATGGTGCGCAGCTCACAGTAGTAACCGCAACGGCGCTCTCGGCCGAAGCCAATAAAATCTGGCGTGCACGGCTCCAGAAAACGTTTGGCGACCGGGTGGCTATAGGCTTCGACACAGACCGCCATCTCGTCGCCGGCGCGGAGCTGCACTTCCCCAGTGCTGTTCTGCGTTTTTCCTGGCAGAGCGCGCTGGCTCAGATACGGGCGGAAATCGCCGGTGATGGCGACGCTCGCTGAGGATCTGCAGACCTGGCTTAGTCAAAGCCGGCAGCGCATCGAGAATCTGGCGCTCGAGCCTCGACTGGAGCAAGTCGGCCGCGTTGCCCAGATTGGTGATGGAGTCGCGACGATCACTGGGTTGCCCGAAACACGGCTCGACGAGCTCCTGGTTTTCGATGGAGGGGTGCGCGGTCTCGCTGTCGATCTCGGCGAAGAGGCGATCGGCTGCGTGCTGCTCGGCGACACCGCCGGAATTGCCGCGGGTAGCATGGTCCGCGGCACAGGCGAGGTGGCGCGGGTACCGGTCGGCGATATGCTGCTCGGGCGCACCGTCGACGCACTCGGGACACCGCTTGATGGCGGCGCGCCTATTGCTGCCCAGACCTTTGCTGCGGTCGAGCAGCCGGCACCGGCGATCGTCGATCGGACATTGGTGACACGCCCGTTGGCGACGGGGCTTCTGATTGTCGACGCGATGATCCCACTGGGTCGTGGTCAGCGGGAACTGATTATCGGCGACCGCGGTACCGGCAAGACGTCAATCGCCGTGGATACCATAATCAATCAGCGGTGGACCGACGTGATTTGTGTCTATGCCGCGATCGGACAAAAGGCCTCGTCGGTTGCCCAGGTCATCGAAGCGGTGCGCCAGTATGGCGTGCCGGAGCGGTGCCTCTTTGTCATCGGTGAGGCTGACGCGGCGCCGGGGTTGCAGTGGCTGACACCCTATAGCGCCTGCAGCATGGCCGAGCACTTCATGGCAAGTGGTCGCGATGTGTTGCTGATCCTCGACGACCTCACCAAGCACGCCGCCGCGTACCGCCAGCTCTCACTGCTACTGCGCCGGCCGCCGGGTCGCGAGGCCTATCCTGGCGATATCTTTTTCATTCATTCGCGCCTCTTGGAACGGGCGGCAAAGCTCGCGCCCGAGCGTGGTGGCGGCTCGCTTACGGCATTGCCAATCGCCGAGACCCAGGCCGGCAATATCAGCGCCTATATCCCGACAAATCTGATCTCGATCACCGACGGGCAGATCTATCTCGATCCGCGTCTTTTCTACGAGGATCACAAGCCGGCAGTCGATGTCGGCAAGAGCGTTTCGCGCGTCGGTGGCAAGACGCAGGCGCCAGTCTTGCAAGCGCTCTCGGAAAGTCTGCGTCTCGAATATGCGCAATTTGTTGAGCTCGAAGTGTTTACCCGCTTCGGAACCATAGTCGACCAGCGCACGCGCAAGGTCATAGAGCGTGGGCGGCGCATTCGCGCAGTGCTGCGCCAGCCTCAGTTCGCACCGCTGACATTGGGTCAAGAGGTAGCGCTTTTGCTCGCTGTATCCCAGGGCGTGCTCGACGAGGTTCCCCTCGACAGGGTTGATGCGTTTCGTGCTCGTCTCAGTACCTGGCTCGGTGAGCACTGTCCAGAGGCCGTTGCACTCGACGATCGGACGGCAATGCTTTCTGGGGATTTGCACGACCGCCTGACGAAGGCACTCGACGCGCTGGCGCGTTCAGTCGCAATGCCGACGGCTGGTGAGCCGCCATGACTCGGCTTGTCGAAATCGAAGCCCATATTCTCAGCATGGGCGAGCTTCTTGATATCGTTGGTGCAATGCGTTCGCTCGCCAGCATGCGTGTACAGGAAGCGCAACGCGCGCTTCCGGCCATTCGCCGCTATGCGCAGACGATGGCAGAGGCGATCGGCGCCGCTCTGCTGCTCCTGCCCGAATCAACATCCGTGAGTTACGCAGCAACGGCGCGGCAAGCGCTCGTCCTGTGCACGGCCGAACATGGCTTTGTCGCCGGTTTCAACGAGCGTGTGCTCGACGCCGCGGAGACTTTTTTCAAGTCTAATGATGCGCTTTTCGTTATTGGCAGCCGCGGCGCGGCATCGGCGCGGGAGCGAGGCTGGCCGATGGCGTGGGTTCATCCAATGGCGACCCGACCGGAAGGCGTGCCCGAAACAATCAGACACCTGACGGCGGAGCTTTACGCCTGGTTGGCGCGTGCCGAGCTCGCCCGCATCGAAGTGATGTTCGCTAGCCATCGCCATAGCACCGGTACGACGATCGAGAGGAAGCTGTTGTTTCCCGTTGATCTAAAATCCCTTACCCTGGGCCAGCCGCAACTGTCGCCGCTGCACAACCTGGCGCCAGCTACGCTGCTGGAAAAGCTGATCGCGGATTATGTCTTTGGGCTGCTGACCGAGGCGGCGATCGAAGCGATCGCTGCCGAAAACGCAGCACGTTTTGCAGCAATGAACTCCGCCCGTGAAAATGTCTCGAAGAAGCTAGAACAACTGCGCCAAGATGCGCGGCAAGCCCGCCAAGACGAGATCACGACAGAGTTGCTGGATCTCATAACCGGGATAGAAGCAATGCATGGCTGACCGCCTAGTCCTTGCTTCAGAAACACTATCTACTCGAAGAAGGAGGTAGTTGGTGGAGCACCATGCCGAGGTGCTGAAGGGCGGAGTTTGGCACCAGCGAATTCCGAGCTGGAGGGATCTTCTTGCGGCGCTGTTAATCTTAGGTACAGTTATCTTGCTGGGTACCGGTGCGCGTCAAATGGTGGCCCCGTTCGTCGCGGCGCATCAGCCCGAAATCTCACTCTCACCGGCGGCCCTGCCGTTTTATACGCTCCGCACAGTTATGCGGATGCTGGCCGCCCTAGTTCTATCGCTGGCTTTCACCCTCACATATGCGACCTTGGCCGGCAAGAGCCGCCGCGCCGAAATGGTGTTAATACCAGTGCTGGACGTGCTCCAGTCGGTGCCAATCCTCGGTTACCTCTCCTTTACCGTCGTATTCTTTATCTCGCTCTTTCCCGGTAACACCCTCGGGCCGGAGCTTGCCGCGATCTTTGCGATCTTCACGAGCCAAGCCTGGAACATGGCCTTCAGCTTCTATCAGGCGCTCCGCACCGTCCCGCGCGATCTCGACGAGGCGAGCCGGAGCATTCGCTCTTCCGCCTGGCGACGTTTCTGGCGGCTCGAAGTACCCTTCGCGATGCCGGGGCTTATCTGGAACATGATGATGTCGATGTCCGGCGGGTGGTTCTTCGTCGTTGCATCGGAGGCGATCTCGGTCGGGGACATTCAGATCGCGCTTCCCGGCGTTGGCTCGTATGTCGCCAGCGCCATCCAGGAACGGGATCTTGCAGCCGTCGGATGGGCGATCGTCGCAATGACCATCGCCATTATCATTTATGATCAGCTGCTGTTCCGTCCGATGGTCGCCTGGGCTGACAAGTTCCGGTTTGAGCAGACCGCGGCACAAATCGTGCCCAAGAGCATGGTGCTCGAACTGTTTCGCGGGTCGCGGCTATTAAAGTGGCTCGTCACGCCGGTCAGGATGGGTTCACACAAGGCCGCGCGAGCGCGACTCGCCTTGCCTCGACGCTTCCATCGCATGACCCGCTGGCCTTCGCTCGCGCGCCTGGTCGACTTTGTCTGGTATGGCCTTCTCGCGGCGGTCCTCGTCTTCATCGGTTGGCACCTAGGGCAATATGCCCGATCTACGCTCTCGTGGAGCGACTTTAAGATTGCCGCCGTCAATGGCGCTCTGACACTGCTGCGTGTCGCTGTTTTGATTACTCTTGCATCTGCCATCTGGGTTCCGGTCGGCGTCGCGGTCGGGCTGCGCCCGAAATTGACGGAGAGGGTCCAGCCCATCGCCCAGTTTCTTGCCGCCTTTCCGGCCAACCTGCTGTTTCCAGTCGCGGTCTTTCTGATCGTACGGTTCGATCTTGCTCCGGAAATCTGGCTTAGTCCGCTGATGATCCTTGGAACACAATGGTACATTCTCTTCAACGTCATTGCCGGAGCAAGCGCATTTCCGGGCGATTTCAGAGAAGTGGCTGCAAGCTTCCGGGTTCGTCCTTGGCGCTGGTGGTACCGGGTCATTCTTCCTGGAATCTTCCCCTATTACGTCACTGGGGCAATCACCGCCTCTGGCGGCGCTTGGAACGCGAGCATCGTTTCGGAGGCCGTGAGTTGGGGATCGCAAAGATTGGACGCCTCGGGCTTGGGCTCTTACATCGCGCAGATGACACAGGCAGGCGACTATCCCCGGATTGCGCTCGGTATCGCCGTCATGTCGGTACTTGTGATCTCGACCAATCGGCTGCTCTGGCGGCCCCTCTATACTTTCGCCGAACGCCGGACGCGACTCGATTAGGGGCACATTATGACGGGTCTTGTGGCATCCCCGGTGATCGATATCCGTAAGGTCTGCATGGCCTTCGCAAAGGCGTCAGGAGAGCCTCTGCCGGTACTCGCGGACATTGACATCACGCTGTCCGAGGGTGAGATCCTAGGCCTTCTCGGCCGCTCCGGGTCGGGCAAGTCGACCTTGCTTCGCATCGCCGGCGGGCTCATGAAGCCAAGCTCTGGCGAGGTATTGTACCGCGGGAGGCCCCTCGCCGGACCGGCCGAGGGGATCGCCGTGGTGTTCCAGTCATTCGCGCTCTATCCCTGGCTGACCGTCCTCGAAAACGTCGAGCTCGGTCTCGACGCGCTGCACCTGTCGCTCGACGAGGCAACCCGTCGGGCAATGTCTGCCATCGATCTGATCGGCCTTGATGGCTTTCAGTCGGCCTACCCCCGCGAGCTTTCGGGCGGCATGCGCCAGCGCGTGGGTTTTGCAAGGGCAATCGTCAGCAATCCCCTTTTGCTTCTTATGGACGAGCCGTTTTCCGCGCTCGATGTGCTGACGGCCGAAACCTTGCGAACCGACTTCCTCGACCTTTGGATCGAGCACCAGCTGCCGACCAAAGCAGTGCTGATGGTAACGCACAACATCGACGAGGCGGTGCTGATGTGCGACCGGATTCTTGTTCTCGCCTCAAATCCCGGGCATATCGCCGCGGAGATCCGAGTGCCACTGCCGCAGCCGCGCAATAGGCTCGATGCCGCCTTCCACGACGTGGTAGACGAAATCTATTCGATCCTGACCTCGCGCATGACGGAGTCGATCGGGCGGCAAGCCCGGATCCACGGGGGTTTGGTTCAGATCCTGCCGCCGATTTCGCCCAATCGCATCGGCGGGTTCCTCGAAACTCTGGCTTCGCCCGCATATGGAGGTCATGCCGGCCTGGCTGATATCGCTCGTCCGCTTGCCCTCGAGATAAACGATCTGTTTCCGATTGCCGAGGCATTGCATATGTTGGAGTTTGCAGAGCTCAAGGACGGCGCGATCAAGCTTACCGCCGCCGGTCGTGTTTTCGCACAGACCGACACCGAGGAACGCAAACGGCTATTCCGAGAACATCTGATCCGCTTTGTGCCGCTCGCCGCCCATATCCGGCATGTTCTGGATGAGCGTGAGTAGCACCAAGCTCCCCGGGCGCGGTTCGAGTTCGAGCTCCAGGACCATTTGAACCAGCGCGATTCCGAGAAGACCCTGCGGGCTGCCATCGACTGGGGACGCTATGCCGAACTCTTCAGCTATGATGACCAAAAGCGGATGTTTGGTCTCGACCACGCCAAATAATAGAGGTCGACGGGCGATCCCCGCTGGAGGCGCGCCATCGCGCCATGAAGCGGACGTGAGGGGCCAAAAATATCAGCTGTCGGCAGCCGGCTCACGGCGGGAGATCCATTATTGCCCCTCTGGTCCGTACGTCTCTCACCGCCTTATCCTCCTCTTCCCTCAGTCCTCGTTGATAGCTTCCAGAGTGAAACGGTCGAGGAGCGTGACCGAGTGCGAGTCGACCTCGATCGCGCCGCGGCGCTTTAGATCTGACAACACACGGCACACTGTCTCGACGGTAACCCCGAGATAATCGCCGATGTCGCAGCGGCCCATCGGGAGCTCGACGCATCTTTCGTCGTCGTTACGCTGGGACAGTTCAAGAAGGAATGAGACAACGCGCTCGGTCGCCGTCATCCGGGCGAGGATCATCAAACGGGCTTGCGCAGCCGCGAGGCTCTTCAGCGTCATGTCGCGCAGTAGCTGAGCCACTGCCGGGTTCTCTTCGGCAAGCCGCTCGGTCGCCGCGCGCGGATACCGCATCACCGTGACATCCTCGACTGCTTCGGCCGAAAAGCTGCGCTCCGCGCCGCTCTCGAAGCCGAAGTCGTCACCGCTAAAGCAGAACTCAGCGATATGCCGCCGTCCATCTGTCCGCAGCTTGCTAATGCGCACGGTGCCAGAGACGACTTTGTACCAACAATAGCCGCCGCTCTCCCCCTGGCCATAGATCTCCTGATTGCGGGAAAACCGCAACCGGGTCCCGATCTGCTCGAGCGCGATCAAGGCGTCGAGCTGACCCGAGCGTGCAATATCTGGGATACTTGAACCGTTATTCGGTAATTGGGATGTGCTCTTCAGTTGTCCATACATTTCGTCCTCCTGAGCCTAGCCAGAGGGAAACATGGCCAGCTAGCGGGAGGTCGCGAAATCCGGAATCATACGTACGTAAAACTACGTATGTGCCGAGGACCGGTTGCGGTGTCTCGAGTGAAGCGTTTCTTGCGTGGGGCGAAATTGATCCAGATCATCGAAGCCGACCCTAGTCGCGTCAGTATGGGATTAGAAATGGAATGGGAAACCGACAGATGCCGAGCTATCGCGTGTGTTTCATGAATGAAATCCCGCAAGCCGATAAGCTTTTCCGCTGTTGTCAGCGGTCGATCGTCGTTCGGTCGGCGCCTAGCGCTGAACAGGCGGTCGAAGTGGCCAAGAAACAATTCGCCGAGCTCGAGAGGATTCGGGATTGGAAAATTCATGCTGCGCTGATTGAGGTCGAAGCAATAGACCACACGGCTCAACCGGACTTCTCCACACTCGAGCATAGGGCCTAAAATAATGCGAAAGATATCGGACATGGTCAGGAACCAGGATCCGGTCACGCTTCCCCCGAGCGCGACGGTAAGAGAGGCCTGCCGATATATGCGCGAGCGGCGAGTCGGCGCCGTGCTTGTTACCGAGGCCGATAACCGCCTGTTGGGCATTTTCACGGGACGTGATGCCGTTCATCGCGTGCTGGCAGAGGGCAAGAGCGCGGGGAGGACGAAGCTGGCTGAGGTGATGACACCCGAACCCGACACAATGCCGCCCGGCAACACGGCGATCGAAGCGCTGCGGCTGATGGAGCATGGGCGCTACCGTCACATGCCGGTTGTCGATGGGGGTAGGGTCGTGGGCATTGTTTCCCGCTTCGATTTCAGCGGCATCGAA
>Ga0306920_100009795_pt1 | contig 12812 bp, 9 predicted proteins | sample flu12Cox44000170_FD_204666 | JGI IMG/M metagenome (GOLD analysis project Ga0306920, IMG submission 204666) | Lab enrichment of tropical soil microbial communities from Luquillo Experimental Forest, Puerto Rico - flux4day.12C.oxic.44.000.170 (v2)... | ecosystem: Environmental > Terrestrial >...
TGCCCCGCCACCGCCAACCGCTGCGAGCGAGCCAGCGTCCTTTGTGTTTCAAAGAGCTCTTCGTTGATGCGGTTCAGTTGCTCGTTCCTGCGCTCGAGCTCCGAGGTGGCTTCCACCACCTTGCGGTTTAGTTCGCTGTTGAAGTTCTTTAATCGACCCAACATCCGATTCAAGTGGTCACCCAACTGCCCAAGCTCGTCGCTGCTTGGGACGTGGGCACGGACATCCAGTTGCCCACCCTCTGCCGCTTCCATCACTTGGATCATTTCGGTGATCGGAGTGCCCACGTTCTTCCGAAAGAAAAAGTGGATCGCCACCACGATAGCGATGAGGCTGGCCAGCATCACCATCAGGTTCCGCTTCACCAGGTCACGCGTGATCACGTTGGAGCGCGACTTGGAGACCCTCAGAACCAGGCAGCCGTCCGTCCCGTCCCGCTGGCGCACACCGGTAGAGATAATCCAGTATTTGCCATCCGGGGTCTCGATGCTGATCTGGTCGGGCTCAGGTCGCTCGAACTCGTTGTAGCGCTCGACGTCCGGAAGGCGGTCCAACTCGGAATGGTTGCCGCCTTGGTCTGTTGAAACCAGAAGTTTGTGCGTAGGACTGTGCAGGTAGACGTCACCCTGAATGATGCCGGGAGCATCTCTCTGCACCTGCCGGATGATCCGCAGGGCTTCCTCCGGGTTCCGCAGCGCCAGATCGTTGCCCACTTCGTGGGCCATCAGCTTCGCCTGGCCCAGAGCCTTTCGGTAGACCTCCTCTTCAATCGGTAGCCGGGTGAGCCACGTGGCGGCGAGATAGGTGGACACCGCAACCACCGAAACCACGGTTGCCGCAATCATGAGGAGAATCTTTGCTTGCAGACCTGAGCGGCTAAACGCCATAAGCTTGTCTTGGAAGCCATTCTAACATCTAGTTTGCAGGAAAGGAACACCCATAGGGTTGGATTGTAGGGGCACCCTTGTGGGCGCCCCCCCGTGCACGCCCCCCGCTGGTCTCCTTTGAGCCTAAGGGCACCCACAAGGGGTGCCCCTACGTCGGTTGGCGACGCGTCGCGCGTTCCTTGGGGGCGAAGAAGTTTAAGTAAATGCCTTGTTTTCAATCAGATGGTGGCTTTGCCAGGAAACCGAACCCGGAACGCGGCTTATTATGAATGGGTTAGCCGCTACTTGGGTCTGCTTTCGAAACCGAACCCGGAATCTCGTTTGTTATCAGCATGATTTGGCTCCTCCTTTGGCGAATTTTTTCGTCGGCGTCGGCTGGACCACCGCCTTCCTCCCCCAGGAGCGCCCAGTAGTGCTCGGGCGAACATCGCATCCAGATCGCAAATGATTCCGGAGACTCTTTCCGCATCTGGGTCAGTATCCACCTCACAAAGTTGGGATCGCTCGTGTCCGGCTCCTAGTTTTCACCAACCGGAAAGGGATACCTCGATCTGGCCGGGCGGCCACCTTTCCAGCCGTTCAGCTTGGAAAAGGCCTTGCCACGCGGTGTGCGGGGACCGGTAGACTTGGTGGCATTGCTGGCGTTAGCAGCCAGCAGCTTGGGTGTAAGAACGGGTGGCTTGCGAAGAGACATGGCTCGGCCCTTTCCCAGAGAATTCGCCAGTAATACATTACTCTATGGTAATAGCGCTGTCAAGCCTTCAGTAAGGGAAACATAGAGTTAGCGAAAAACCAGAAGAGTGATTCCAGGCAGGGGAAGAGACAGAAGACCTCGAAAAGCCGCCGAGCTTGAACAGCGAGCCCTGCGCTACACACGCTTGCAGTGCCAGCACGGGTCTGTGGGGGGCAATGGGCAAGCGCTGTCCCTGCTACGCTGCGTCTTCCCTGTGGTGATTGCGACGGAGATGTTCGGCGCGCCTATATGCCGAAGCTAGAATCAAAGGGTTCCGCAACTTGAGGCCGTGATCTGCAATATCCGGAATCTTCAATCTGAGATTCTCAATCCTTACCACCCATGCGTTACCCTTGCCGCCGACGGTACACATGGTTGGTGTAGCGCAGGGTTCGATTTTCAACCCTGCGTCATTTCCAGTCCGTTTCGTGCCGTCATTTCCAAGCCTGTCGGAGACACAAGCTGCCGCCCAGCGTGATTGAATTGACGTTGTATGTGCTTGCCGATAAGGTGAGCGTCGCCCCTCCGCTCGCCGTAATCTGGTGGTAGGTGCCGGGTCGCCAAAACTCGCGAGACTCGCGGCTACTTCAAAACCACGTTTCCCAAAAAGCCGCGGTTCTCGCCATCGTTATCGCGCACCAGGATGCTGACTCGGAAGGCGTTCGAGGGCAGCGGCACCGATTTCTCGAGGCGTACGACCTCGCGAGGGTCGACGGCCTGGAGATTTACATGGCTGAGCTCTTCGCCGAAGGCGCTGTAGAATGTGGCTTCGAGGGTACCAGGCGAGAACACCCCGAACACCCCGTTGAGCGTCACGCTGCCGCCCTGGCTTTTGGCCGAAAAGGGCTCGCTGACTGCTCCTGCCGAGCTCACGTCGCGAACCGGATTCGAAATACGCGTGGGTGCCCAGTAGACGGGGAAGGAGTATTCCTCGCCCGGCGCGAGCGTGGCGTAGGGGCTCAGAAGTTCAGACTCCAGGAAGTAGGGAGTCTTCTTGGGATCATTCTCCAGGGTCTGGTCAAACGCTCCGCGCGAGATGGTTCCCGGGCCGTCATTCCAGGTTTCGACCGAGGCCCCGTCTGGATATTCCGCGCCAGAGAAGTACTTGAAGCTCTCAACAAAGCCGATGTTCTTCTGCCCGTTCACCACTGCGTACCAGCCACGGTCGCTGTCGGCTGCCGCCTTCCCCACCCGATATAAGTAGTGGACGCGCAGCATCCGCCCGGCGTCGATCGGTTCGTAGCTAGGGTGGCGAGCGTCGCCATAGGCTTTGTAGTAGCCCTCAGCATGTCGGCTGTGCGGGTTGAGCGGGATGTACATGTAGAGTTCCGGGTTCGGCTTTGAGGGATCCCGGGCGTCAGCAGCGTCATTTTGAATCAAATGCCAGATGCCCCAGCGAATCTCCCGGCGGCTGATGTTGCGCATCACCTGGTCCACCTTGATCCGCGTTGTCCCGGCGTAAACGTGGAACGTACGCTCGAACTGTACGCCAGTACGCGGATCAGGAGGGCTCGAGACGCGGACAGCGACTTCACCGGATGTCTCCGTCACCGCTTGAGAGGCGAACCGGCTGCCGTCGAGAATGTAGTACGGGATGCTGGGCCACTCGTTGTCACTCATCCAGCCTTCGGGCGCGGGCCATACCTTGTCGCCCCCGTAGTTGGCCCAGCCTGTCTTCACGTTATTCTGTTCAGGAGGAAGGACCTTGCCGGCCAGGTCCGGGTTGACGAAGAAGAATTCCTGATCACCCAGTTGCATCTGGATGGCGCGCCCGCCGATGTCTGGCGCAACGTAGAGACTTACAGTGCCGTTGGTGAGGCGATAGACGCTCCACCCCTTGTACTGCGTCTTCTCCACCTGGGCTTGATAGGATGTCGCAGGGTTTGCCATAGAGGGCCTCGTTAAGAATGACGATGAGAAGCCTGACCGCAAGAGAAGGTTGCCGCTTGATGTTGCGGCCGCCAGAAGTAATGGCAGACATGCCAGCGCGACGAGTGTCCCAAAGCGCTTAGGTCCGGTGCGTCTTGCTTGGCGGGACCTTACGACCGCTCGGTTTGAGATTTTGGATTCCAAATCCTTAGTCACACCCTCGATGTAAAAACCCAAAATAATCCAGAATCCTAGACTTAGGCCAAGGGCACTCGAATTGAAGTTTCGCAGTCCGCCGTGCTAGTGTTGGTGCATCGTGATTCTTGTGAAAAGTATCCTCGCGGGCTTGTTTCGTTGGTCCTCGTTGTCATTCTCGTCGTTGTGGTGCTCGTCGTACGCCTACCGAAGCCGGGGCCGGGAACCGAAATAGCCATTGATCCAGTTTCGATTTTCAACTCCCCGCTTTTTGGGATAACGGCGATTATCGTCTTTGCTCTTGGATTCTATTGGGAATACAGACGGCTCAGATCTCGGGAAGCCAGATAGCCCCGCGACCAAACGAGACACAGCCCTCGCCCCCTTGGGGGAGAGGGTGGCGATCTCGCAGTCGCGGGAGAGCCGGGTGAGGAGTTCAACCTAAGTCCAAAGTCAGGCCAAAGTCGCCAGTTCGTGCATCAATCCCTTCACCGCCGGATAGAGCTGACGGTAGACCTCGTACTGCCGATCGTAGAGCCGGACGTTCTCCTCGACCGGCAAGAGGCACTCCCGGATCTGAAGGGCTTCTCGGGCCGACTCTTCCACCGAAGAGTAAATGCCTCCCCCAACGCCGGCCAGGAGCGCCGCACCAAAGGCAGACCCTTCAGACTCCCGCAGCGTGACCACTTCTTTGCCGTAAATGTCCGCTTGGATCTGCCGCCAGAGAAAACTCCGCGAGCCGCCGCCGGAGGCGCGGATCTGTTCGACGGGAATCTCCAGTTCCTTGAATATCTCCAGCGAGTCGCGCAAGCTGAAGGCGACACCTTCCAGAATGGAGCGGATCAGATGCGCGCGGGTGTGGGCGGCGGTGAGCCCGAACCACATCCCGCGCGCCTGCGCGTCAAGGTGTGGCGTGCGTTCGCCCATCAGGTAGGGCAGGAACAACAATCCGTTGCTTCCCGCAGGAACCTTTTCTGCCTCTTTGATAATTAGATCGTAGACGTCTTCTCCTATCTCGCGGGCGTACCATGCTTCGTACGCTCCGAGCTGTTCGCGGAACCAACGAAGTGAAAGACCGGCGCCCTGGGTGACTCCCATGACGTGCCATTTGCCTGGGACCGCGTGGCAGAAGGTGTGAATGCGGCCTTGAGGGTCGAGCGTGGCGACATCGGTGTGAGCGAAGATCACTCCTGAGGTTCCCAGCGTGGCGGAAGTGAGCCCGGAGCAGACGATGCCGTTGCCAACGGCGCTGGCCGCCTGGTCGCCGCCTCCGCCTACCACCGGCGTGCCTGCCTTCAGTCCGGTCAGAAGCGCCGTCTCGGCTGTGACTTGGCCGGTAATCTGCGGGGACTCGAAAGTGCGCGGCAACACTGGAGGATCAATGTCCAACGCCTCGATCAATTCTTTGGACCAACGCCGGTGCGTGACGTCGAAAAGCAGAGTGCCGGAAGCGTCAGAGACGTCGGTCGAAAATTCTCCCGTCAGCCGGAAACGGACGTAGTCCTTGGGTAGCAGGAAATGCGCCGTGCGCTCGTAGGTCTCGGGCTCGTTGTCGCGCACCCAGAGCAGCTTGGGGGCGCTGAACCCGGTTAAAGCTGGATTCGATACCAGCTTGATCAGCCGGTCGGCGCCCACCTTGGAGGTGATCCAATCGCACTGGGCCTGGCTGCGCTGGTCGCACCACAGCAGGGCAGGACGAAGAATAAGGTTGGCTTTGTCGAGGCAGACGACGCCGTGCATTTGCCCGGAGAGTCCGATGGCGGCGATGTCTCCGCCTTGAAGTTGGGCTTGCTTCAAAGCGCCGCGAACGGCCAGTAACGTGGCTTGCCACCAGTCCTCGGGATCCTGCTCCGCCCAGCCCGGTTTCGGCATGCGCATGGGTTGATGGTCAGCCGTTGTCGCGCCCATCACATGCCCGTCCGGACGCACAACCACGGCACGGGTGCCCGTGGTCCCGACATCAATTCCCAGCATGTAGGAAGCACTGGTTTGCAGGGTACACCTCGTCTAATAAGGTGTCAGGAGCCAGGAGGGAAGTTTTGAATGCTGAGTTCTAAATTCTGAGTGATGCGGCCGAGACTCTTCGGCAGCCAGAGATCTGCTCTAGAGAACTTAGAACTTGGCAGGCTGATGAAAAAATCCACCTGTCATGCCGAGCGTAGCGAGGCATCTGCTGTTTCTTGTTGAAACAAACAAAAAGCAGATCCCTCGCTTCGCTCGGGATGACACGGTCGGGGTGTTTTTCATCAGCCTGTTCCAGAACTTAGAACTGAATACTGAAAACTGAGAACTCGTAATCCTGACTCCTGCTCTTTGCCGAACGCTCCACCGCATCGAGCACAGCCTGGTTCTTCACTCCGTCGCGGAAGTTGGGTTCGGGCAGGCAGTCCTCTTCGAGGCAGGTGAAGAAATCATGAAGCGCGTGGACAAAAGTGTGCTCGTAACCGATGATGTGGCCCGGCGGCCACCACGCTCCGACGTAAGGGTGCACGCCCTCGGTCACGATAATGGTCTTGAAACCCTGCCGTGCCGGGTCTTCCGTGCGATCATAAAGCTCCAGTTCGTTCATCCTCTCCAGATTAAAAGCGATGCTGCCCTTGCTCCCGTAAATCTGGAAAGTGTTGTAGTTCCGGCGCCCGCCACAGAAACGCGAGGACTCGAATACGCCCACGCTGCCGTTGCGAAAGCGGGCGAGAAAATTCGTGTCATCGTCCACGGTAACCTTGCCCTTGCCCTTGCTGCCTTTAGCCCCCCAGGCGCCGGCTCCACTGCCCGGCAGTGGCCGCTCTTTAATGAAAGTCGTCATATGACCGGCTACCGAATCAATATCGCTGTTGAGAAACTGCGCCAAATCGGAAGCGTGCGACCCGATATCTCCGAGGGCGCCGCTGCCCGCGTGTTTCTTCTCCAGCCGCCAGACGAGTGGAAAGTCCGGGTCCATGATCCAATCCTGAAGATAGGCGCCGTGGTAGTGGTAAATGTCGCCCAGCTTGCCGTCCTCAATCAGCTTCTTGGCGAGAGCCACGGCGGGTATTTTGCGGTAGTTGTGCATCAGCATGTGCTTGACGCCGGCCTTCTCTACCGCCTTCAGCATGGCCTTGGCCTCGGCCAGCGTGTTCGCCAGCGGCTTCTCGCAGATGATGTGCTTACCGGCTTGGGCGGCGGCAATGGCCATCTCGGGATGAAAGTTGCCGGGTGTGGAAATATCCACTACCTGGATGTCCTCTCGTTCCACCGCCTTACGCCAATCGGTTTCGCTTCCCTCCCAGCCATATTGCTGTCTCGCCGCTTCCAGCGCCGCCCGGTCACGCCCGCAGATCACCTTCAGGCGCGGTTCGAGCTTGCCCGGAAAGAAGTGAGGCAACTGCCGGTAGGCGTTAGAATGGGCTTTGCCCATGAATTTGTAACCGAGGAGTGCAACATTGATCTCAGGCATCTCGGATTCTCCTTGCTAACAGCCGTTCACTGCCTCTTTACGCCCACCACATCTGCTGCAGCTTTTCCTTGATGACAATCTCGTTGAGGAAGTTCGCGGCCTTGGTGAGGCCTTCGTCGATGGACATCAAGCTGTCCTCGTGTTCGATAGAAAGCACGTCATCATAGCCTACCATCTGGAGGGTGGACACGAGATCTGTCCAAAACTCCCGGCCGTGGCCGTACCCCACGGTGCGAAAGAGAAAGGAACGATTCTTTTCATTACTATAGGGTTTGGTATCCAGCACGCCGTTGACGCGGTAGTTGTCTGCGTAGAGCTTGGTGTCCTTGGCGTGGCAATGGAAAACCCCCTCGCCCAAAGCGCGCACCGCCGTGCAAGGATCGATGCCCTGCCAGAACATGTGACTGGGATCGAAGTTGCAGCCGATGACGGGACCAGCCTCGGCGCGCAGCCGGAGCAGGGTCTCAGGATTATAGACCACAAAGCCCGGATGCATCTCGATGCCGATCCTCACGCCGTGGTCTTCGGCGAACTTAGCGCGCTTCTTCCAATAGGGAATCACCTTCTTGTCCCACTGCCATTTCAGAACATCCAGGAAATCGGGGGGCCACGGGGTCGGCGACCAATTGGGATACTTGGAGCCATCCGAATCACCCGGGCAGCCGGAGAAATCAATCACCGTGCGGACACCAAGCTTCTCGGCCATCAGAATCGTCTTCCGGCTGGTCTCGGCGTTTGTCTCGCCGATCTTCTTGTTGGGGTGGAGGGGATTACCATGGCAGCTCAACGCACTAATGCCGATGCCCTCGTCGTCAAGTTTCTGCTTGAACTCCTTGATCTTCGCAGGCGTGCCCAGCCAGTCCAGCTTCAAGTGCGGGTCACCCGGGTAGTTACCTGTGCCCAGTTCAACCGCGCGGACTCCCAGGGGCTTGATCTTCTTGATCACATCATCCAGGTTGAGTTTTGCAAATAGCGCAGTGAAGAGTCCTACCTTCATGGTTTCTCCTTCGGATTTGGCATTCGTCAACTTTGATCTGAACCTTGCTGAAATCCTGCTCGCCCTGCCCCGAGCCAAGAGCGCCGGCCGGCAGTAGTGAGGCCGACAGAAGGAACTCGCGGCGGTCGAGCTTTTGGCTGTTCATGGCTTTCTCCCTTTTGGCAAAAGGAAGCTTAAGATAGGGCCGTTGCCCCCGGCCCGTCAACTGAAAACTCGCAAAGAGTTCTCAATGGATGGTCGCCCTCGCGATCCAGTCTCATGGCTTGACGACAACCAGCAAATCGGCTTTAATTGTCGAAGACTCTACAGTTGTCCCGATGCACTAAGCACGAATTACACCGATGAAAGATACGAAGCAGCCCGCAAAAGCCAAAACGAAGCTACGGGGATCGCAGTCGGTGCGTATCAAGGTTTTCTTACACGGGGGGGCGAGTGGCGAGGTAAAAGCAATGGTTGAATGGCTTGTCGGTCTGATGGGTGTTTGGGCTTTACTTTTCGCGGCTCATGTAGCGCGCGCCGATAGCTATTACGTCTCAGGAGCCAGCGGCAACGACGCTTGGTCCGGCCTCCTGCCTGCGCCCAATGCGACCCACACGGATGGCCCCTTCCAGACGCTGGCTAAGGCGCAGTCGGCGATGCGAGGCAGTTCGACCAACAAAACCACCACGATTCGGGCCGGGACCTACTCCATCGCGGGGACAACCTTCGCGTTCACCTCCGTCGACAACGGCGAAACGTGGATTCCTTACGCTGGAGAAAAGGTGATCCTCGATGGAGGAGGAACAGGATTCCTTTCGGCCCAGCAGGTAACGAATCTGACGATCGAAGGGCTCACCTTTCAAAACCTGGCGGGCGGAACCGGCCCGGGCGGCGATCTGTTGATCCGCGGGGGATCCGGATACACGATTCGCTGGAATACGTTTCTCAATTGTAAGGGGTTTTGCGTCCACGGTAGGAATGTGCAATCTTCATTGTTTGACAGCAATACCTTCAATGGCCAAAGTCCCGGCATGATACCTACCCGTCGTATTGCTTATAAGGTTCTCGATTTTGGAGCGGGCAGCAGCAACAACAAGGTCTCTCACAATTTAATCGAGAATGCCGAGGGCGGAGGCATCGACTTTGAGCGGGGTCCTAGCGATCCGCCTCAACGCAACAACCTTATAGACCGCAATATCCTGCAAAAGGTGAATACCAACGACCGGGACATGGGAGCGCTCTACGCTTTTGATCCAGACGCCCAGAGCACGGGATTACAAATAACGAACAACCTGGTGTTCGGCAACCTCGGCACGGACCCCACCAGCGACTTGATCAAAGCGTTTTATCTGGACGACGGGGTGTCCGGCGCCCTGGTCAAGTGCAACATCTGCAACCAATGTGGTGAATGGGCCGTCCAGATCCACGGGGGGGCCAACAACGTGATCACCAACAATGTCTTTGATCTTACACCGCCTTCCCATTTACTTGGGATTTATCAACACGTTGGCATGACCAAAATGGCCGGCAATACCTTTACGAACAACATCATCTATTCCGCGAGCATTTTTCCCAAGGCGCTGTGGAATCAATATGGCTCCCCTCCCACGCCGCTGGCCGTCAATGCCAATCTTTATTATTCGGCGGCGGGCGCGAGCATTCCCAACGGAGGGCCCATTGTCGATGCGAACCCGAAAAATAGGAACCCGGGTTTTGCCAATCCCGCCAACAACAGTTACGCCCTGCCGTCAAATTCTCCAGCCTCCAGCCTCATCAACTGGCAGCCATGCCCGACCGACCAGGGTCCCCTTCCGAATCCGTTTGTTTCTTCCCAACCTTCCACGCCGAACACCTCCTCCAACCCGCGTGCCCTACCCTAACCCCTGGCGGATTCCGTCGTCACCCACGGAGGCCGCGATGTTGCCGCCCTGCCCTTGCAGCATGTAGACGCTGCCGGATACCGGCGCGACTTTGATCTGAACCTTGCTGCAAACCTGCTCGCCCTGCCCAGAGCCAAGAGCTAGAGTATCGCGCCACCTGCGTCGCAGTCAGGAAATGAATCCTGGTTAGTTACGTCGAAACAACAGACTGCCGCTATCTCAAAGTTCTCGTGAACAAGTCCGTCAGCTTTTGAAAGGCGCGTTCGGCCTGAGATTGGTTATAGACCGGGCTATCCGGCACCGTCCAACTGTGATAGGCGCCCTCGTAGACCTCGCTTTCGTACCGGCCACCCCAGCTTTCAAGCGCACGAGTGAGCTTTTCGATCGCCTCATCCGGCATGCTGCGGTCCTGGATCGCGTGTCCGAAATAGAGAGCAGCCTTGATGCCCGGCAGGACCAGATGCGGGCTGGTCGGGGCCTCGGTGAAGAGCCTCCCTCCGTGGAATGATGCGGCCGCGGCGATTCTGTCCGGCCGAGCGGCGGCGATGCGTATTGCCATACTGCCGGTAGCACAGTAGCCGACCACGCCCATCGCACCCTCGCCAGTGGAATCGCGAGCGGCGAGGAAGTCGACGTACTTTGAGGCGTCGTCCTCAACGGCCTCTGGAGTCAAAGGGCCTGTCATTTCGGCAATTCGCTTCGTCGTTCGCTCGTCTCCTCCCATGCTCGGCTTGAAGTCGAACAGGGGCGGGCGCCCGGTCCGATAAAATACGTTCGGCATCAGTACGGTGTAGCCTTCTGCGGCCAGCCTTCGTGCCATATCACGGTGAGCCGGACGAATGCCGCCGATATCGGTCAAATGGATGACGCCCGGCCAACGGCGACCCCTTTCTGGACAATACAGAATACCCTCCGACGTTCCGTCGGTCATGTGGACTTGGATCTCTTCCTCGATCACGTTTCCTCCTGTCTAAGCTGTGCGCCCCAGTCGTTGCCGAGAAACCCCATCGTCCGGATCACCTCCTCTGTGACCTCACGACAAGTGCTGTGTCCACCCAGGTCGGGCGTTCGCACCCTCCCTTCACGCAAAACGCTGCGAATGGCAGCGTCTAGCAGAGCAGACCCTTGGGGAAGTCCGAGGTGATCGAGCATCATGGCGGCCGAGAAGAAGGTCGCCAGGGGATTGGCAACGCCCTTTCCCGCGATGTCCGGGGCGGAGCCATGGACGGGCTCAAACATCGAAGGAAAGCGACGCAGCGGATCGAGGTTGGCGCTTGGAGCTAAACCGATGCTGCCCGTCAGAGCGGCGGATAGGTCGCTCAGAATGTCGCCGAAAAGGTTGGACGCCACCACGACGTCGAAGCTATGCGGTCGCCGGACAAGGTGAACCGTGGCTGCGTCTACAAGCAGCGATTCGGTCTCCACCTGGGGGTAGTCCGACTTCAGCTCGTCGAACACCCGGTCCCACAGCACCATGCCGTAGCCCTGGGCGTTCGACTTCGTAATCGACGTCACACGCCTCTTGCCGTTGCGTCGCACCGCCAGTTCAAACGCGTAACGGATCACTCTCTCCACTCCCTGCCGCGTGAAGACAGAAACCTGGACGGCAACTTCGCCCGGGTTGCCGTGATGGACGAAACCGCCCGCCTGCGCGTACTCCCCCTCAGTGTTCTCGCGCACCACCACCAAGTCGACCTCGCCTGGGCTGGCCCCGGCAAGGGGCGAGCTGACTCCGGGGTAGAGGATAGCAGGACGCACGTTTACGTACTGGTCGAAGGCTCTGCGAATTGGCAGCAGCAAACCGTTGAGCGTAATGTGGTCCTGGATTTCCGGGTGTCCGATGGCCCCAAGCAGAATGGCGTCTGAGCCACGCAGTTGATCGAGCGCGTCAGGAGGCATCATTCGACCGTGCTTGAAGTAGAAGTCGGATCCCCAGTCGTAGGTCAGGAACTGAAACCGAACCGTGAGTCTCTTGCCGATTTCTTCCAGCACCTCGAGGGCCGCCGGCACCACCTCACATCCGATTCCGTCCCCGGGTATCGCGGCGAGGCGGAATCCTTCGGTTGCTGCCATAAGACCTCCGGGTGTTTAAGGGCGAGAGAGCGAACGAAACCGGGGCGCAATCGCAAAATTGATTTGGACGAGAACGATAAACCCTATGCTCAAGTAAGTGTTGAAGACACACAAGGAAGCGCCTAGAGCATAAAGCGCTTGGCCAATCACTATGCGGCGACAGATCGCAGCCGGGGCGTCCGCCGCAATGTCATCCTTTACGAGGCGAGCTCGGACGGTATAGCCCCAGGTGGCATAGAGTACGGCCCCGAGAAGCAGCACATTGATCCAGTAAACGAGAAGCGCCAGACGGTACCTGATGAACTCCGCCAGCAGCATAGTCGAGAACGGGGTGATCGTAACTGCGAACAGGAATGCGATGTGTATCCAGGTGAGGTGCCGGTCGCTGCGGGCGAGGTGGTTGAGTTGTGTCTGCTGGCCGACCCAAAAGATGCCGAGCGTCAAGAAGCTCATTAAATACGTGAGCAGTCGAGGCGAGAGCGCCACCAGTGCGTGCCACAGGTCGTATTCGCTGTGAACGACCTCGGTCGCGGGGCCATGAAGGTCAAGCACGAGCAGCGTCATCGCCACCGCGAAAACGCCGTCGCTCAAGGCGGCTAGGCGTTCAACGCTCTGCCCGGCAAGCCGATTATACGACGTGTTCACGTCAGTCCTCATTCTTCTTTCATTCTCAACTTCGAGCCCTTCTGCTCAACAAACTTGTTGAACTCTTCGATCATCGGCTTCGTCCATTTGCCGTCGATCTGGCCGGGCGTGTACTTGC
>Ga0306920_100009796_pt1 | contig 12811 bp, 22 predicted proteins | sample flu12Cox44000170_FD_204666 | JGI IMG/M metagenome (GOLD analysis project Ga0306920, IMG submission 204666) | Lab enrichment of tropical soil microbial communities from Luquillo Experimental Forest, Puerto Rico - flux4day.12C.oxic.44.000.170 (v2)... | ecosystem: Environmental > Terrestrial >...
GTCGGGTTTGTTCGCGTCTTCGCTCATGGCTCAAGCTTAGCAGGTCCGCTGTTAAGGGACATCGCGCTTAAAAGGCTCGCCAAGCGGCCAGGGAAGCCCGCCCATGCGTCGGCCGGGCCGAGCCGGCCCGATATTGGACACCTGTTGGACACCGTCAGGACGTTCTAATCGAACCATTGAAAAACCAAGCGTGTTTTCTTGCGCGGTGTCTTGTATTTGCGCCTTGTCGGAGCGCCATCGCAATAGCCGTGTGCCATGTCTGAAGCGCTCGCCGGTGAAATGGTCGTAACAAGTTTCAAAGCGGATTTGGTTGCAACAGCCTACGCAGCCTTGCCACACGCTGCGATCAAGTTGTGCTTATTCCATCGGAATAAGTAGCTCGCATCGCATCGCACCGATTTGTTGCCCGTTGCACCCTAGCGCTGGCTCCTGTACCTATAGGTACGGAAAGTGGCTCTACGAAAGTTCGCAGCGAAGGAGGTACGGGATGCGAGTTCTGCTAACAGATCGGTTCTGTGATCGCGCCAAATCGTCGGGGCCACAATGCGACTACTTCGACGAAAGCGTCAGCGGCCTTTCGCTGCGCGTTTCCAATCAAGGCGTCAAGGCTTGGACCCTGCACTTCACTGGACCGACTGGCACGCGCAGCAGGCTAACCCTGGGCCGCTACCCCTCGATCTCCCTAGCGAATGCACGAGCGCTCGCTCTAGAGGCTAAGGCGGCTGTTGCAGAGGGCCGCGATCCTCGTCGCGCCACTAACGCAATGACCGTCAGCGACCTCGCTGCCAGCTACCTCGAAAAGCACGCCTCCACCTTGCGCAGCGGCAACCAAATCAAGCGTCGTTTTGAGCGCGACATCATCCCGGTTATTGGCAATGTTCCCCTTGCGCAATTCCATCGTCGTGACGCAACCCGGATGCTCGATGCCATCACTCGACGTGGTGCGCCTGTTGAGGCGACGCGATCTTTCGAGGACCTGCGCGCAATGCTGCGCTGGGGAGTAGCGCGCGGCGACCTTGACCACAACCCAATCGATGGGATGCGCAAGCCTCAAGGATCGAAGCCGAGGGAACGTGTCCTATCGGATGACGAAATCAGAACGCTGTGGAGCAGCTTGCCAACTGCGTTAGCCCACATCCCTGATTGCCAACGCATCCTCAAGCTCTGCCTCGTTACCGCGCAGCGTGTGGGCGAAGTAACTGGGATGACGCGCAAGGAACTTGATCTAAAGCACAAGATTTGGCGCTTGCCTGGAGAGCGGACGAAGAATGCTCACCCTCACACTGTGGCGCTGTCTCCACTTGCTATTGAGCTAATCGGGAAGGGCGATGATGAATGGATTTTCCCCAACCCCGATGGCGCTGGTGCCTTTCCCCCGCTGGTAGTCGCGCAAACCTTGTACCGCGTCCAAGATCGCTTTGGCATTGCCCATTTCACTGCCCACGATCTCAGGCGCACCGCGCTAACTGGTATGGCCCAGCTTGGCGTTGCTCCAATCGTCCTAGGCCACATCGCGAACCATCGCACCACCACAAAGGCGGGAATGACGCTTAGCGTCTACGTTCAACATGCGTATGAGAAGGAGAAGCGAGAAGCTCTGGAGCTTTGGGCTGATCGCCTGCAAGGGATCATCGCAGGCGGCGCTGAAGTTGTGCAACTGGGCAGGGGTAAGCGATGAAAGCTCCATTCGCCAGCGTTATCGCGAAGCTCACGAGCGATCCGCCTGATTGGCTCCCACGAGTACTTGAGCACTACAGCCCTCTGATTGGCGCAGCCAATCCCGACGATCGCAAGGACGACAAGCTACTGCTCGACGCAGCAAGGGTTTTAGAGAATGGCCTGCGCACCTACTCGATTGCCGAAGATCGGTTTGGCCTTAGATGTCCTGAATGTGTTGACACCGTCCTTGGCGCGTTGCCGGAGCTGATCGAATACCTCGAAACGCAAATCCGTCCTCCTCAAAAGGGTGGCAAGCTTCCGGACAGTCGGCGTCTTGTCTGCGCTGCTGTGTGCGCCGAGGTCTGGCGCCTGCAACGTGGCGAGGTTCAGCCATTCAGTGCGACGCTCCAAGATGCCTGCGAGGAGTACTGGCAGTGCTGCGGCAATGATGAAACTGGCGACGCTAAGGGCAGCATCAGGAATTGGGAGCGCTGTCTCCGGGATGTCAGCAAGGATGAGGATTTTCGAGAGGATTTCCTCCGCCTCGTGTACTCCACTACATAACCGGCCCAAAATAACGCAAGTTGTGTGAGGCGCTATTTGCGCCTCACTGCGTCACGCTGTCTCCACGGTCGAGAGCGACCGCAAATGTGGAGACGCAAATGCAATCCGAACTGTTAGATCGCGACGCTGTGTGCGCCTTCTTCGGCGGCACACGTCCGATCAACCCTGCCACCCTTTATCGCGGGTGCGCAAGGGGCGCTATCCCAAACCTGTGAAGGTAGGACCAGGCTCTTCCCGTTGGATTCGAAGTGAGTGTGAAGCTGCCTTGGCGACGATGGCTGAGGGGAGGGCGGTGCGATGACAACTCTCACAAAGCCCACAGCCGAAACTAAGGCCAACCTGTCCGCTCACGCACTGGCCGACATCTTCCCGCTGATGGAAGGCGAGGAGTTCGACGCCCTGATGCAGGACATCAAGGACAACTGGCTAAGGGAACCGATTACGATCTACGAGGACAAAATCCTCGATGGACGCAATCGTTACCGTGCTGTCGTCAAGGCTGGGTTGCAGTACAAGCTCAAGGAGGAAAACTTCCGCCACTATACCGGCACTGATCCCCTTGGGCTCGTAGTCTCGGCAAACCTTCACCGCCGACATCTGACGGAAAGCCAGCGAGCATTGATTGCCGCAAGAATAGTGACAACCAAGCTTGGAGATAATCAATTCAACAAGCCTGGGATCACTAACAAGCAAGCCGCTGCGATGCTTGGTGTCAGTCAGGCAATCGTCAAGATGGCCAAGGACGTTGAGGCGAAAGCAACGCCTGAGATCAAAGAGAAAGTGCTGAAAGGCGAACTCCGATTGGGCGCAGCTAAGGAGGTGATCAAGAAGCCCAAGGAGGAACAGGTTGGGGAGCTAGAGAAGATCAAAGCTGAGAAGCAGAAGGAGAAGGACGAGAAAGCGAAACAGAAAACTGGAGCAACCAAAGGCGGCACCGGCACCAAGGCTAGTGCGTCCAAGGCCAACCAAGCGATGAAGGACGTGGATGACTTCTGCAAGAAGTGGAAGGCGTTCGACAACAATCAGCGCCGGGCCTTTGTCAATATCTTCAAAGATGAACTTGCTGCACTCCTTGATGCCATTCAGCAGCAAGAGGCAATGATCGGCGCGGCAGCGTAGCTAAATTTAGCTACCCGCAAGGGGCGGGGTCACAAGGCTCCGCCCTTCTCTTTGTCTGCTCCCACCCTCATAAGTTGAACATCACATCGTAGAAGAAGGCAAAACGCATGAACTAGCGCTACAATGGAGATCGAAATATTGACACGTATCAATGTTTTGCTTGACTTTTCATGCGTTTCATGATAGACTCGTATAGGTTGAGTATGAGATTGTCTCGATGGAACCAACGCTGCAATGCGACCGCTGCGGGACTGAGTTCACGCCCAAGAAGTGGTGGGCTCATTTCTGCTCGCTGAAGTGCCGCAACGGTTATTGGAGCCATCTGCGCAAGCTAGAGCGACAGGACAAGCGCGAAGTGCGCGTCCTGTCCCGCCGCCTAGCAGAGGATGAACTCACTCGGCAGGGCGTGCGCGTCGAAGGCATGACGAGGCGCGAGATCAACCGCGCTGCTGACCAGTACCTAGCAGCGCATCCAGACTTGATCGAAGAGGCAGCGAAACGCCTTAGTACTGCTGAGGTCAAGGAACTCGGCGGGCTGCACGAGAAGTTTGATGCGATGCAGATCGTCGAGGCGATCAAGTTCGGGCGACCAGTCGCGGCTGCGCCAGTCGTCGCTGAGAATGGAATGAAGCGGAGGGCGCTATGAACAGAAGGAAGCGCAGAGGGCTGACGAAGTTTGAAGAGCTAATATTGAACTCCCCCACCTGCCTCCTCTGGCCCGCCTGTAGCTGTCACGAGACCATCTGCCATTGGCAGGGATTATTGGATGACCCAGATGAGACGTTCACGCTCGAACAGTTAGAGGCTGCCGAGGTGTGCATCTACTTCTCCGTAGCATGTGCAGGCGAGCATTGTCCCAACCCTGAGACGAAAGCGTATGCCAAGAGACAGTTCGCAAGGCTAACGGAACGCAGAGAGCGGATTGCAGCAGCGCGGAACGCTCCAACGTATGAGCCGAGTTTTGCGCCTCAGTTTCTGCGAAGGCAGCGATAGATGGAGGCATTGAGATGTTAAGCGACCAACTAGATCAGGCCGAACGCAGAGCGGTCCTACGTAACGATCAGCGCGTCAGAGAGCAACAGCGCGAGCAAGGTTCCACATATCTCGCGCACAGTCACGATGATCTCGGGGGTCGCTACGCCCAAATCAGTCCTCAGATCGTAGTCGGCGCACAGCCCACGATGAACTACCCAGCCGCGAGCCCGCATCAATTCGATCCCTGCGGGACAGAACCGCCGCTTGGCTATCGCGTCGATGCCCTCCACCCGGACGACCTTGGGCCATCCTCGCAGGCTCAAGGCGTAGGCCCAGCGTCCGAGGCTCACTCAGGGGTTGATCTTCCCCCTGATGTTTCGAGACCGGATGCTGGGTCGTCCTTTCGCAGACGCAGATTGTGAGGTGAGCCATGCCCATACGCGACCCTCGCCCCTCGCTCGCTGCCTGCATGTACCCGTCGCTCCGTTCCAACTCACCCGAGGCCAAGCAACGCGAAGCGCAGCAGGCGCGAGACAAAGCGTGGTGGGAGCGGCAAGCAGAGCAGGCACGGCAGACATTGCTGAAATCGTTGCGTGAGATGAGGGGGAAGTACAGCGAAGGCCGTCCGCATGGCGGAAGAGAAGATGCGCACCGCCAGAGCGCGTGACGTGAGTTTGCGTCGCCGGTAGCTCGGCACGATGCAAGTCCCACCAACCACTCCCCGCGAGGTCAATGTCGAGCACATCGAAGCCGTTTGCTTCGCCAGTGGGCACGCCGACTAGTGGCCAGTCGGAGTAGTCGTCGCGAGCAGCATTGCGCTGCCACGCGCCAATGAGCGGGCGCTTTGATTGATCGCAAGGGAAACGAAGAAGGGAAGCGAGGTCGAGCATCAACCCAGAACCTTACGATTGCCTGTCGCCGTTCCTTCTTGGCGTGCTGCCACTCCTCCTCATGCTTCGCTGCGAGTTGCTCAGCGCTTTGCCGCAACGCCCTTTCAGCAATCTCGTTCGCGGTGTGCATCTTGGGCTTGCGAGCCTCCTTCAACTCCGCGATCAGTCGCTCGACTTCGTCCTTGGGGAAGCCTTCTTTCCATCTGCGCCAGAACTCATCTGCCCGATCTGGCGCTAGCGCAACGAGCTTCTCAACCAGCGTGCGACCGGCGGGCCTCCACGAGTAGGGCCAATAGGCGCTCGTTCCTGTCTCTTTGCTCATCCGTCATCTTCCTTTCATTTCCAGTGTCCCCAGTTGAAGGGATCAAGTTCGCGTTGGCGTTGCCGCCAATACTCTTCTTCAGCGCGCTGCCATTCGATCCACTCGTCTAGCCGACGCTGGTACTTCCGGCGAACTTCTTCTTCCTTCTCGCGTTGCTCTTCCCGCTCATCCATCGTTCCGATCCTCCATCCGCCAAATTCGATCTGCACGTTGCCGCGCACTCTCCTTCACTTCGAAATTAACGAAGTAGTCAAAAGCCTCACCCACGAAACTCAGCGGGACCTCGCCTTCTTCGAAGAACTTTGCGTACTTCATCCATCCCTTCTCGTTGGTCATCCCGCCTCCATCTCCTCCTTCTCCACGAGAGGCCCGAAATACACGTCGCGCGCAGGCACGCCCTCGACTAGCGCATCCTCGCTGCCCACTTGCTCGATCAAGCGCTTTTCGAGAAAAGCTCGCGGCGTCATCAAGCCTCGGTCTGCGAGGTCGAAGAGTTGGTCCGCAAGTTGGCCGTAGCAGCGACACATAGCGCCAGCTTCATGCAGCAATCTGCGAGCGCGTTTCAGTATCGCACCCAACTCCACATGCTCTTGGGGCGTTAGCGTCTTGCGTCTCATCCCTTTCCAAGCTTTCGAGCTAGCTCGGCCCGATCTCGTCGGTCGAACTCATCAGCGATCCTGTCGGACAGGCTTCCCGGACCAGTGCCAGGAGGATTGGAGAGCGGGGCCGAATAGCCCCGCAGTGGTTCGCGAACATCGCTGCGATTGCTCGGCTGAGTGGGGATCATGGCTGCGGTTTGTGGAGCGCGGTTGTCGCGCATTGCAACGTCGCGCATGAAGCCTTTTGGCTCAGCAGCGACCATCGCCTGCACCGCGTCGGGTGGCATCCAAGTGTTGGCTTGGCGCTCGCGCATCTGATGGACCCGGTCGAAGTGTTCGGCATCGCTCATCGGAACGAACGTCGATTTGGGTGGCGGCTTGTCCTCCTTGCCCGATAGCGCACCCTTGAGCGCTTCGACTTCTTTCTTCAGCGCAGCGATCTCATCTTTGTCACTCATCACACCACCCCGCGTTTGTTCCCGCGTATATCGACGCCGTGCTCGCCCTCGCCGTATTGCTGGTTACGCGTGCGATGGATGTTGTGAAAGGGCGTGCGTTCACCTTTGACGACGGTGTCGGCGTGTTCAGCGTCGCCCGAGTTGCGCAGGCGACGTGCGATGGTTTCACTTTCTGTGCGTGACTGTTTGACTTCGGTCATGATGTTCTCCTTTGCTCTTTCAGAAATCAGCATCGCTATCAGATGACCGGTGCGGGTTGCCTGGTCTCTGAGCAACACAGTCTCATAGAGCGACTGACGCAAGGGGCGTGGTGATGGAACAGCTACAACGGAAGCCTTCCCCGCAAGGTGGAGAGGCAACGGAACTGGTCGCGCTGGTTAGGACTGGCAACGTGGATGGTGCGCTGGCGCTCAACGCGCAGATCGCGGAGGAGATGCCATTCGCAACGCTAGTCGAAGGATGGTTCATCGGGAAGATCGAGGAGGAATGGCCAAACGCAAAGGCTATCGCGACTGAAGCATGGGCAAAGGCGCGGGCCAGTGCACCGGATTGGCTTCGCGAGGTGGCGGCGCTGTGTGACGCAGACTGCGCAGCGTTCCGAGGACGAGAGCGACTTGCCGAACTGGGCGCGAGATTGGCGAGAGCGAAACCAAAGCTTGGCGAAGCCAGAGCGAAAGTCGAGGCACTTGATGCGCAGTTGGGGGCAGTGAAGCCAAAGCCTGCGCCAGTGCACGAACCAGCGCCCAAGGCTAAGTCCAAATATTCCGCCGATGTCTTTCGCCCCGCACCACTCCCGCCAGAAGGCGCAACCGCACTCGAACAGCTAACCTATCCTCGTGGCTTAGTCGGTCATGTGATGGAGTACATGCTCGACACTAACGCACTACCCGACCGTTGGATGGCCTTAGCCGGCGCATTGAGCGTCTGCGCCAAAGCTCTCGACCGCAAAGTGCTTGGCCCAAGAGATAACAGCGTGGTGCTATTCATCTTAATCCTCGCCGAGAGTGGGGCAGGCAAAAATCACATCCTCAACTGCATCAAAACAATCCTGAAGGCTGTCGGTCTCGAAAGTGCCTTCATCGGCACCGGCATTGCATCAACGCAATCCGTCGAACAAGTGCTTGAGGGAATGGGCGGCGAAGATGGCAACCCATCCGTGCTGCTGGAGATCGACGAATATGGAAGCTTTCTCAACCGCATCTCATCCAAGAGCCAGAGCGGCAACGTCGCTGAAATCCCTTCCATCCTCTGTTCGCTATGGGGCCACTCCCCACAAGCGTCGTGGAAGGGCAGCATCAAGATGCACAAGAAGATGGTCGAGGTGCATGGCCCAGCCTTCGCGATCTTCGGTGCTTCGACCGAGCCTATGTTCTACAAGGCGCTTAAGAGCAAACAAATCTCTGGTGGCTTCGTCAGTCGTCATCTGGCGTTCAACGCTGGTCGCGGCGCAGAGAGGATGATTGAACCCAAATACAGTTGGGTTGCTTGCCCAAAGTGGTTGATGAAAGCGTTAAAGGAAATTGCGGGGCGACCTGCCCCAATCGACAACACTCCAATAATCGACGGCCTTCATGTGGTCTGGGATTGGCGAGGGATTGGCTGGGGGCCCGGCACAAAGGAGCGTTGGTACGACTACGAATACGAGAACCGCAGCAAGCCAAGCGGCGAGGATCGTGACGTTTGGATACGCGCGGCAGACATAGCGCTGCGCCTTGCGACTATCGTCGCTGTGTTTCGTGGTTCAAGCGAGGTTGATCTCGTTGACCTCGAATGGGCAATCGGCGTTGCCGAATACAGCACCGAAAAGATCGTCGAAGGCTTGGCAAGCCACAGCTCCGAGGACATGGAGCAAGTCGAACTGATCCGCATAGTCCGCGCAAAGCTCCAACAGAAAGGCAAACTAACGAAGGGCCTGCTCTTCAAGACTTGCGAGAACAAAACCAACGACCAACGCAAGATTTGGGCCGCAATCAACCACCTCGTAATCCTTGGCGAGGCGATAGTGATCGAGCCCTCCTACGTTGGCCGACCAACCGAAGGCAAATGGGAATGGAACGCAAAGTTCGAAGAGCGCTAGACGCTAATCATTCGAGTGGCGCTACGAGTGGCGCTACGAGCGCTGGCGGGGGGAAGGGTTTCGGGGTTTTTAATTTCGGGGGCCCATACCCTCCCAAAACCATGAACCAGAAAATTCGAAACAGATGGAAAACGCTTCAGAAGGCACTATTCGTGTTGCCAAACACCCCCGCACGTACGCCGAAAATAAAAAATAAAAATATATATAATTATATATTAGGGCTGTACGGGACCATCCAACGCGCCTCGAAGAGCGTAGTGGGGGCAAATAATTTCGTCGGTGGCTCCCCGAAATTGTTTAGGTGGAGTGGGCCTTCGAGTGGGCAGTTGCGGAATGGTCCCGCCGAAATTCGCCGAAATTATTTGGAAGCCAGGAGGCACTCGTGACCGAGTTGGTTGATCTCAGTGTGCGGGTTGTGGAGTTAGAGCAATCGCTCCCCGAAGGCATCACTGCTCGTGAGTTCATGCAGATGGTAATGCGCGGCGAGATCGAGCCAACTCCCAGACAGATGACTGCGGCGAAGGTTCTGATTGAATATCAAGAGCCGAAGCTCACCGCTGTCGCAATCGGTCACATGGACGGCACATCGTTTGCGCAAGCACTCGAACGCGCCATCATGCGCAGCAAATCCCCACCACCCAAGGCAGCACTAGCCCCGCCCCAGCACCCAGCCAGCGAGCTGCGCAAGCCCTTCACCATGCCCCGGCGCAATCTGCGCTAGCCAATGACAGTTGCTAATGACGTTGCCGTTTTAGAAACGGGGGCCAATATCGCCGTTCGTGGCTATGTCTCCCGAAGCGCAGCAAGATTGCAACTAGTATCAGGAAAAGGATCACCCAACCGATATAGAGCAAAATCCCATTCATCGCGCCCATCCCTGGTCACGTTGATCAAGACTTTCATTATTAAAACTCGTTGGCGCTCACAAAGTTGCAGTCGGCCCGACGCGGAGTTCCGCACGCACCGCTCCCCATTCAGAGACGCCTGTGAGCAACCCTCGCAAATTGTCACGCGTTGAAACTCGGTGCGTAGCAGCAGTACACTCGCCTCAGCCATGACACCGGCCCTCTCCTTTGTCATGACCAGGGCCAGCTCGTGGTTAGGGCCAGCCGCCCCCGGCATCGTTGCGGCTGGCCCGCCTAAGCAAAGTGGGCAAAGCCATTGCTGACCTCGCCCCAGCGCAGGCTTTACTTAATGACGTAGGCCAGCAACAGCGCCAGCGCGATACTGAACACGATCACGATCATCGTCGTCATGCTGCTCCCCAAGCATAAGAGCCGACGTTGATCTTGCGCTGATCTGCCAAAGGATTGATTAATCCTGCCAGAACTTGGCGAAGCGATCAGGCGCAAGAGCGGTATAACGCGCGGTTGATTGAAGGTTTCGATGCCCGAGATAGTGCGCCAGCGAACGCGTATCGTGACCATCGTTCGCGAGCTTGTATCCGCAAGCATGTCTGAGCATGTGTGGGTGCAGCGGGAAGGGAAGTTTTGCAGCGCGCCCTGTACGCTGCACCATCCGCAGGAACCAGGCTGTAGTGACCGGAGTGCCAGCCTCTGTGGTGAACACATAGAGGCTTGTGCCTTGCAATGGGCGCAGCGCTCTTAACTCAGACCCATGCAGCGGATGGACACTTTCGATCCCGCCCTTGGCTCGGTTCACATGCAGCCTGCCATGACGCAGATCGACTTGTGCCCAACGCAACGAACACAACTCAGCAGCTCGTAGACCGTGCCGATACGCAAGCAGGATCGCTGCGCTATCCCTGGTAGAGTTCCGCCCTCGCTTACGTGCAGCTTCGATCAGCCTCTCCACTTCTGTTTCCGTTAGGTATTCCCTTTGTCTATACGCAGCGTTCGGTTGCCGACGCGGCAGTGTTCGGTTCTCTGCCATCGGAGTTGTGTCACTCATCGTACGTTTCTCCTTGCTTTGCGTTCCTCGCACTCCAGCAGTGTTCGTAATCGTGGAGAATTACGAACACGCTCTTCGGTCGCCGGGATTAGCTCTGGGTGCGCAGCGAGATAGTCATCGGCAGCGATGTGTATCTCGCGCATAGGAACGTGATGAACACGCTCACCGCGCCTTTGCAGTTCCGATTTGACAGCGTTGATCGCAGCCTGTCTCGCCAGCACTCTTACGCAAGCAGCACTGATATGGGAGAATGAGTTAGCCTGAGCCATTGATGCACCTCTCTGGCTTGGGTTAGAGCTGCGCATGATCTTGCCGGATCGGCGCAGCTCGCTTCGTTTCGAAGCAATCAAATCATATCACGTCGCGTTATTTGTTCGAACTGAAATCAGACAGTGTGCGTTGATTATTTGATCTTTGTTTGCTGCGCTGCTGCGCTGCTCATCATCGAGCGTCAGCGCAGGCGCATTGGCATTTGGCCTTCAACCCCCACCCGGAGGCCCAAATTCGGCTTCGCTCGTTCGCGCATGGGTGCAGCGCATATTTTATGCGGATCGATAGATGCATATTCAAGGGAGAGAGGCTCTCCTTACGGAGCACGACTCAGGGTCGTGGTTTTGGGAAGGGACTCGGACGAGTCGATTGCGTAGCGCGAGTGCTTTCGCTAGGTACCAGCACTTTGTTGTAGCGCACTTAGCAGGGAGGGAGCGTTGGAAGAGGCGCTATACATAATTAAGCATAGGGTGCGTGGCGTCGTTGCGCAGGACATCGCGCAGCGTTGGCTTCTTGGTTGTGGCAAGGAGCGCGCACCGTCCGGCAGCTTCACCACGTTGGCCGCGATCCTTCGCGCTTCAGCGCGGAACAATTCACGTCTATAGGAATTGCTAAATCACTGTTCGGTGGGGACCAGCATGGCTGTCGATGGGCACGGCCGTGCCATGACCATTCCGGATTACATCGCGTTTGGCATTTTGATCGCGTTGGCGCTGTCGGCCGGGGCGATGCTGTATTCGCTAGGCAAGTTATAAAGGGTGCGCGGCTATGCTCGACCGGCCATTACACTTTCCAAGTGAGCGCGAGACCATTGCCGCTTCTATCCTGAAAAGCCGCCTCCATTTGCGGCAACTACAGTGCGACCTGCACGACACAGCTTTGCGCAGTCGCGAAACGATTTCACAATCACTGGACCTCATCGCAAAGATCGACGAGGCTCTAGCCCACACTCCGTTTCTTGTCCCACCAAGGTACTGAGTTTTCTTCGGCCCACTTGGCAAGTCTGTCATAATCAGCGGCGATCCTGAGCATGATTGCCTTAGGCTCTTCTTCGAACTCATCGGCGAGGGCACGAGTTTCTTCGGCGCGCATACGCCAGTTGCGAGCAGCACCGTACCATGATGATGGAGAGGTCATGCGATGGACGCCAGAAAATGGGAACCCCAAGCAACAGTATGCGCCTGGGGTTCTGTTGCCTCAGTTAGGCTTCTAGGACTGAGTGCCAGGGGTGTCGGGGGATGGGGTGGTCACCCAGCCTTAGCCTGAGCGTTTGAATATTAGGACACGCCGCGCGCGCCTGGTTTGATTAGGATCAAAATCCGTAATTCATCAGTTTGCGCAATAGTTCTGGCAGCTTGGCGATATTCGTCGCGATCCTTAGCGCCTCACAGCATCTGCTGCCAAACGTAGCGCCATTGCTTCAACGTCATGGGATGAGTAATCGCCGGTGTCACCCGTCGCTCCTGCATGGCGTACCCTTGCTGGCGAGATTGGTCCGAAACGAGCAATATCCTTTTCGTCAACAAGCCGATTGTAAGAGTAGTGGCTTTTTGTCGGTTTGAAGATCACCTCAACCCGGCCACCCGTGATGTAGATCTCGAAATCGCTCTCAGTGGGTCGTTTCATCCTCGCCTCTACCGGCCTTCCCGACAGCCCCGGCAGCTTAGCAATGTTCGCCGCAATCCTTCTCGCCTCATCCTTCGTCAGCAACTTCGCCGCTGATCGCCGGTCTGGATCATTCGAATAATAAATGTACGCAATCTGCTGACCGTCAGCATCACGCACGACGTAGTAGTTTGGCTGGACTTCGGCGGACCAGGGTGGTGGGAAGCGACGAGGGGAGGTCATTACCAAAACTTCACGTAGGTGAACGGTTTCTGCTGCGTCAATTCAGGGCGCATTCAGTGCCACAAGCATATCGTCGAAACTGGAAAGAACTAAATGGAGGAACGCATCATGCGAACCTT
>Ga0306920_100009797_pt1 | contig 12811 bp, 12 predicted proteins | sample flu12Cox44000170_FD_204666 | JGI IMG/M metagenome (GOLD analysis project Ga0306920, IMG submission 204666) | Lab enrichment of tropical soil microbial communities from Luquillo Experimental Forest, Puerto Rico - flux4day.12C.oxic.44.000.170 (v2)... | ecosystem: Environmental > Terrestrial >...
CGTGGCGAAAGGGCCCGCCGAGCCCTCGCGCTCGCGCTGGGTCGAGCGGCGAGAACGCTTCCTCGAGGGGGTTGCGTCAGGCGATCCAGAAGCCGATAGCGTCATCCTGTGGACGCGAGTCTCGATCGATCAGCCGGGCGACGTCCCTCTGATCGTCGAAGTCGCTGAGGATATGGCGTTCACGCGAGTCGTTGCCAGCGCGGAGACCCAGGCACGAATCTCGTCCGATCGCACGTGCCGGGTGCTCGTCGGTGGTCTGCGCCCTGCCCGCACATATTGGTACCGATTCACGATGAAGGACGGGGCTGGAAGCCGGATCGGTCGCACGCGAACAGCCCCGCGGCCTGATGCGACGCGCCCGGTCAACTTCGCGTTCGTCAGCTGCCAGGACATCTGCGAAGGATCGCAGCATGCGTATCGCCGCATGATTGCCGAGGACGAACGCGCAGCCGCCGGCACTGACCTGGATTTCGTGCTGCATTTGGGAGACTTCGTCTACGAAGTCGTGACCTATCCCGAAGACGCTCCAGATGGCCGCCGCTACGATCGCCGGCTGCGCGACGTGGTGCGGTATGCCTCAGGCGAAGCCGTCTCCGGATTTCATATCCCCACGACGCTCGCCGACTATCGAGCGCTGTATCGCGCGTATCTCCGCGATCAGGATATCCAGGACGCACGTGCGCGCTGGCCCTTCGTCATCATGTGGGATAACCACGAGTTCTCGTGGATGGGATGGCAGTCCTTCCAGCGCTTTGACGGGGTTTCGCGGGCGGCTCAGACACGAAAGGTGATGGCAAACCAGGCGTGGTTCGAATTCCAGCCGGCCCGGGTCCGGGCGGCGGCGAATCACTCGCTCGAGTATTTCGCGGCGCCGGTGGTGAAAGACACGCCCATCGAACGCTTCGACCGGAATGGTCTCGGCGACGAGCCGAACAATCGTGCCGCCATCGAGAGCTTGCGCGCGTCCCGTACACTCCGTTGGGGCAAGCTCCTCGATCTGATCATCACGGATCAATACAGCCATCGATCCGAGGAGCCGACCAGTCAGGTTGAGGCGAACGCCTTGGCGGTTCCCGCGTTTCCCTCGCTGCTGCCCGAGGAAGTCCTTCGCACGCTCGACGCCGGTGCAACTGCGTTGAACGGACATCCGCCGGATCATTTGTCGTCGGGTGGCGGACCGGTGCCGAACTTTCGAAAGGGGTCACCGGTTCAAACACTGCTCGGCGTGGAACAAAAAGCGTGGTTCCTGGACCAGCTGCGGCATTCGCGTGCCACGTGGAAAGTATGGGGCAACACGCTCGGCACGCTCGACTCGCGCGCCGATCCCCAGCACCTCCCGGAGGGATTGACGACACGGTGGCCGGGGCAGGGCTACGCATGCTTTGGCGGTGGCGGCGACTACGCGACCGCGTACTCGGAACGCGGCGAGATCTATGACGTCGTGCGCACGGAAGGGATCACCGGATTCGTCACGGTGTCAGGCGATCGTCACAGCTTCTGGGCAGGCTTGTCGGCGAAGGCGCTGCCGCCGCTGCCGTTCGATCCGGTGGGCGTGGCGTTCATCACCGGGTCGATCTCGGCGGCCGGCTTAGCGGAAGCCTTCGAGCACCGGTTTCCGAAGGAGCATCCGCTGCGCGCGCTCTACGTGGCGGACGTCAACGGGCAGCAGAAGCCAGCCGTGAACTTGCTGATGCATCACGGCGTTCGGACGTGTCTCGAATATCAGCGCACGGGTGATGCCGCGGCAGCGCGGAAACTCTCGAATCCCGATCTCGCGCCGCACGTACGATTCCTCGACATGGGCGGACATGGATACGCCGTGCTCCGGTTGACAGCGGATGCGGCCCAGTGCGAGTTCGTCTGCATTCCGAGACCGAGCGAGCCGGTGGCCGACCAGAATGGCGGACCGATCCGGTACAGAGTGATTCACCGCGCCGCGCTCTGGCCGGCTGGGACGCATCCTCGTCTCGAACAGCGGATTGTCGAAGGCGATCCCGATCTGGCCGTGTAACGAGCCGCCCGCGCAGGTCAGCTCACGTCGCCGTGCGGAAAAAGCGAAGCCGGCGGACGCCGCTACGTGGCTTCCACCGGCTTTGATTCCAGCGTCGATGTGACGGGCTTTACTTCTCGCCCGTGAACGCGTCGCACGACACGTTCGGATTCCAGTTCGTGAAGGTGCCGGTGGGATTGGCCTTCCACGCCCACACGTGCAGGGTGTAGAAATCGGGCAAGCCGAACCGGTTGGGACTCGTGAAGAGATGGAAGAGCTGTCCTTCGAGTTCCGGCGGACCTTTGTGATCAGGGTTCGATTCCCAGGCTTCCTTCGTCACGAGGTAGTCGACGCCCGTCAACTGCAACCGCCCGCCGGGCAACGGTTCGTACAAAAGAATCTCGGGCGTGTCGCGGTTGATCTCGCTGTCGAGCAGGGCGCCGTTCAGGAAATGCATACCCATCGCCCCAAAGTCCCCGCCGCTGACGCAGCCAAGAATCAGCGAGTAGCCATCCGGTGGTTGTGTCTGGAAGTTTTTTGTGGCCTCGCGGATTTCGTTCACGAGGGCGCCCGCCCTGATCCGCGATTCCTGCGACTGGACCTGCGGCGCCTGCAGATGCGAATGGTCGTCCTGCGCCATGACCGGCGATGCGAACGCGCTCATGAGCGCGAACATGCCGATCACGGAGTACCGGAGCTGTGTAGCGATACGTCGAACTTTCATAATCCTCCTGCTTCGTGGTGAATGACACACATGACACGAGCTTCGATAGCAGCGAAGCCGCGTGAAGCCGTTACCGGCTGAGGATCCGTCGCAGCTTGCGACGACTTCCTGTCTTGTAGCGTCGTTCCGCGAAAAACCTTTCGCGAGTCGTAAGAGGAAGATCGGGCCGAGCCGGCTGCCTAGTCCGACGTCTCCCGCGACACCGCGGCGTAGATGCGTTCCGTCAGCTCGCGCAGGTGGGCCAGCTTGTGATTGCTGATGTCCTTGTTCAACGAACCCAGGGCCTCGGCATCGATGCTGCGGCTCTGAATCAGCGCGGCGGCAATCGTGGCCCTCGCCTGGATCTGTGCGTCCGTCATCTGGTTCTCCTCTGGCAAGTCATCGAGTGAGACGAGGGCATCCGCCGTCATCGAAATCCAGCGTCGAACGACGGCACCGGCCGGCGAGCGGCGCATGGCGGCGAACGCGCATGGCGTGTTAATCGGAATCGGAACGGGGACCGCGGTCGATGGACGCGTAGATCTGCCCGTCGCGTTCGCATCGCAAGACGAGGCGAATCGGGGAGCGGCTGGTCGATGGAGCGACGTCCATCACAATCGTGATGGAATCGTGCTCTTTGCGCACGTGCGGCGGTTTCCCGGGCTTCACTGCGACCATTCTAAGTGCAAGTCGCCGTTGCTTCCCAACAGACTTACGCCCGGCTGAGCATTGACATCCGCGCGAAAGCGTGGGTGCCAAAATCTCCATTGAAGCGCGTCGTATCATGGCGTATGCGGCTCGCGGCGCTCTACGACATCCACGGCAATCTGCCCGCGCTCGAAGCCGTGCTGCGCGAAGTGCGCGCAGCTCGGGTCGACGAGGTCGTGATCGGGGGAGACGTGCTGCCTGGCCCAATGCCTCGAGAATCGCTCGAACGATTGCTCGACCTCGATATCCCCGTTCAGTTCATTCGAGGCAACGGCGATCGCGAGGTGATCGCGCCGACCGGCGCGGTCCCGGAAGCGTACCGCGAATCGATGCGCTGGAATGCCGAACAGCTTCGTCCGGAGGACACACAGCGGTTAGCAGCGTGGCCGCTCACCGTTCGCGCACATGTTGACGAACTCGGCGACGTGCTCTTCTGCCATGCCACGCCGAGGAACGACACAGAAATCTTTACCCGCCTGACGCCAGACGAGCCGCTCTTGACGATCTTCGCCGGCCTCAACGCTTCCATCGTCGTCTGCGGTCACACGCATATGCAGTTCGATCGCAGAATTGGCGGCGTCCGGGTGGTCAACGCCGGCAGCGTCGGCATGCCGTTCGGCAATCCGGGCGCCTATTGGTTGCTGCTCGGGGACGAGGTGCAACTCCGTCACACCACGTACGATCTCGAGGACGCAGCGCGACGAATCCGCGCGACGCGATATCCGAACGCCGAGGAGTTCGCGTCACACAACGTCCTTCGGCCTCCGACCGAACAAGCGATTCTCGAGTCGTTCAGTCAGGCCGAATTGAAGTAGAGGCGTCGCTGCCGGATCATGTGGAGGTGTCTGGCACGAGCGCGTTGATGTCCCGCGCCTCGAGAATCGGTTTGGGCGTTCCGTGTTTCGCGATGTGCAGCAGGCAGCGTCCCAGGCGTTCGGTCGTGGTCACGAATTGCGGAAAGGTCTTGTACAAGAGGGGCCACAGCGGACGCGTGACGGTGTATGCCGCACGGTAGAGCGGGGTTCTCGACGTGATGCCGTGGAGCGGAATGATCCCGGCGGGACGGACGATCGCCGCGGTCTTGAACGGAAGCCCAAGCACCGCATTCTCCGTTTCGCCGCGAACGCGCGCCCACATGATGCGTCCACGTTCCGTGCTGTCGGCGCCCGCGCCCGAAACGTAGACGAACGTCATTCCGGGATTCAGCCGGCAGAGCGTCGTCGCCGCCCCGAGCGTGATGTCGAACGTCACCTTCCGGTAATCGGGTTCGGACATGCCTGCTGACGCGACACCGAGGCAGAAGAAGCAGGCGTCGTATCCGGAGAGCTGGGATTCAACCGGCGCAAGATCCGCCAGATCCCGATGCACGATTTCTCGAAGCTTGGGATCGGCCTTGCCGGTCGCGGTCCTGCCGACCGTCAGCACGCGTGACACGCCGGGATCGATCAGGCACTCACGGAGCACACCCTGGCCGACCATGCCTGTTGCGCCGAAGAGCACGACGTTCACGCCCGGATTCTAGCGTGCAGCTGACGCGGATGCGGAGGATGCGCTCGAGGCGAATCAGGCGGGGTAAGGGTCGGCCGGCCGCCGCTTTGCCAGAAGACTGCGGGTGAGCGTGACGACCTCGTCAATCCACATCGGCTTGAAGCACACCTCTGCTTCGAGACCGTGGAGCTCGTTCATCGCTGGATCGTCGATGCAGGAATCGCCCGTGATGATGGCCACCGGTGTGTGGCGGTGGGCGCTCTGCGCCCGCAAGCGGTAGAGGAAGCCGACGCCGTTGACGAATGGCATCCGCAAATCGAGCAGAATCGCATCGGGCGGTGTCTCGACGACTTCCTGGAGTCCCACCAGTGGCGAGGACGCGACGCGAACGTCGTATCCCTCGAGCGAGAGCGCCTTCGCGAATGTCTGCAGCACGTTCTCATCGTCGTCGACGATGAGGATGCGCGCCGGACTGGTCATCGGCAAGCCCCCCTGGCAGCTATCAAGAGATCCTCGAGTTCCTGTTCGCGGCGGAGCGCGGCGGCAGGCGTCCCGAAATATTCTACGATCACGCCATGCGCGTGATGGACGGTGAGTCTGAACGGACCGTCGGTTTCGACAGCGGTAAGCTCCCATCGTACCATCTCGGGGCCCGCCATGAAGAAATTGATCACGGGCATGCCGTTCGCAAACCCGGTGCCCGTGTTTGGTGCACACCATTGCGCAGTTTCGCGTCGGCCGCCTGTGCCGTTCAGATACGCGTGTGCCACTATGGTAATTGGAGCGACATATTAGCACGTTTTGGCCAGTCAATTCTCGATGAAAGCAACTGAAGCGGTGACTAGTGTTTCCCCGCCGGTTGGAACGCGAGCCCTCCGCGGAACCAACCCTGTATTACACTCGGCGCGTGATTTCCGGGGAAAACGGGGCGTTCTTCAGACTGGGACCTCACACCATGCGCCTTGTCCGACTGTTCTGCGTCGCCTCCGCCGTCTGCTACGCTGCGGTCACGGTGATCGCGCAATCCGGCGCCGCCAACGGCGAGTGGCGCACGTATGGCGGCGACCTGGGACACACACGTTACGCGCCGCTGGATCAGATCAACGCCGCTAACTTCAACACGCTCGAAGTGGCGTGGCGTTTCAAGACCGATAGCCTCGGTCCGCGCCCGGAATACCAGCTGGAAGGGACGCCGTTGATGGTCGGTGGTCTCGTGTATTCGACGGCCGGTACGCGGCGGGCCGTGGTCGCACTGGACGCCGCCACCGGCGAACTTCGCTGGATGCACAGTGAGGTCGAAGGTCCCCGGGGCGCGAACGCCCCGCGTCAGTTCTCTGGCCGCGGTCTCGCGTACTGGAGCGACGGTCGCGAGTCGCGCATTCTCTACGTGACGCCCGGCTATCGGCTCGTGGCGCTGGACGCGAAGACCGGCGCGATCGTCTCGAGCTTCGGCGTCAACGGGATCGTGGATCTCAAGAAAGACGACGATCAAGAGATCGATCTGATCACCGGGGAAGTGGGACTGCACGCGACGCCGATCGTCGCCAAGGACGTGGTGATCGTGGGCGCCGCGCATCGATCCGGCGGCGTGCCGCGAGGCCGTTCGAACGTCAAGGGCTACGTCCGCGGCTTCGACGTGCGAACGGGTAAGCGCCTCTGGATCTTCCACACGATCCCTTCACCGGGAGAGTTCGGCAACGACACGTGGGAGAAGGACTCGTGGACCTACACCGGCAACGCCGGTGTGTGGGCTCAGATCTCCGTCGACGAGGAACTGGGCATTGCGTATCTGCCCGTTGAACTCCCGACGGGGGACTACTACGGAGGGCATCGGCCCGGAAACGGTCTGTTCGGCGAGAGCCTCGTCGCTGTCGATCTGCATACCGGTCAGCGGAAGTGGCACTTCCAGTTCGTGCACCACGGTCTCTGGGACATGGACCTTCCGTGCGCGCCGATCCTCGCGGACCTGACCGTCAACGGCCGAACCGTGAAGGTTGTCGCACAGCCGACGAAGCAGGCGTGGCTGTATGTCTTCGATCGCGTGACCGGCAAGCCAATCTGGCCGATTGAGGAGCGCCCTGTCGCCAGAGGCGATGTTCCCAACGAGTGGTACGCGCCGACGCAACCGTTCGTGACGAAACCGCCAGCCTACGATCGCCAGGGCGTCTCGATTGACGATCTGATCGACTTCACGCCGGAGCTTCGCGCCGAAGCGGTGAAACAAGTGGCGAAGTACAAGATCGGCCCGATCTTCACCCCGCCCACGGTCAGCAAGATTGATGGCCCGCTCGGCACGCTCGTGCTGCCGTCGGCGACCGGTGGGACGAACTGGCCCGGCGGGTCGTACGATCCCGACACGCATACCATCTATATCTACTCGCAGACCAACGTCAGCGCGCTTGGCCTGTTGCCGCCGCCGGACGTGAAAGTCTCGGACATGAACTTCGTTCAGGGATCCGCGACCAGTGGCGTGCGCAACACCGGCGGTTCGGGTGCGGGCGCCGGTGCGGATTCCGCGCCGGCACCGGCTCCGCCTCCCGCCGCAGCCGGCGGCGAAGGCGGCGGTGCGGGAATTACGGTGCGGGGGCTACCCCTCATCAAGCCGCCGTACGGCCGCATCACGGCCATCGATCTGGACAACGGCACTATCAAGTGGCAGATCGCGCACGGTGAGACGCTCGACAACGTGAAGAACAATCCGGCGTTGAAGGGTGTGACGATTCCGCGCACAGGGCAGGCCGGCATCATCGGCACGCTGACGACCAAGGCGCTCGTGATTGCGGGTGAGAGCCGGGTCACGACGACGTCCACCGGCGTCCGCGGTGCCATGCTTCGCGCGTACGACAAGAACGACGGCAAGGAAGTCGGGGCCGTCTACATGCCAGCGCCTCAGAGCGGCTCGCCGATGACCTACATGCTGAACGGCAAGCAATACATCATCGTCGCCGTCAGCGGCGGGAACTACAGCGGGGAGCTGATCGCGTTCAAGCTGCCAGGATAAGAAAACAGACCGGAGATACCATCATGAAACGAGCGGTGCTCTCGATCCTGTTCGTCGGTTTTTCTCCCGCCGTGTTCGGCCAGACGGTCAAGGACGTCGCGCCGATCCTGCAGAAAGCGTGTCAGAACTGCCATCGGCCGGGCGCGATCGCGCCGATGTCGCTGATGACGTATCAGGACGCGAGACCCTGGGCTCGATCGATCAAACAGAAGGTGTCGTCGCGCGAGATGCCGCCGTGGTACATCGACCGGCATGTCGGCATCACGAAGTTCAAGGACGACCCGTCCCTCACCGATGCGGAAATCGGCATCATCACACGCTGGGTCGATCAGGGGGCCCCGGCCGGGAACCCTGCGGACATGCCCGTGGCGCGCGTGTTCAACGATGACGACAAGTGGCACATTGGCAAGCCCGACATGATTGTCACGCTCCCCAAGCCGTACGAGTTGCGCGCGAACGGGCCCGACGAGTTCTACGACACCGACGTCGATCCAGGATTTACCGAGGATATGTACATCGCCGCGGTCGAGACCAAGCCCGAACCGTACAGCTTCAAGGTCGTGCATCACGCGACCGCGAACATGATTGAGGACGAAGCGGAAGATCCCGTCGGCTTCTTCTTCAACGAATACGCCCTCGGCAAGAACGGCGACATCTTCCCGGAGGGATCGGGCCGCCTGATCAAGGCAGGGTCGAAGATTCATTTCAACCTGCATCTCCATCCGAGCGGCGAGCGTGCCCTGGTGAATCTGTCGATCGGTTTCAAGCTGTACCCGAAGGGACAGGTACCGAAGCACGTCGCGTTCACCCAGCACATGGGTGACAACTCGGATCTGGACATCCCGCCCGGACAGGTCGTGCGAACCGATGGTTACTTCCGCCTGCCGCGGGCGGCGGTGTTGTCGGCATTTCAGCCGCACATGCACAACCGCGGCAAGGCGATGTGCATGGAGGCTATCTACCCGGATATCCGAGCGGACTCTGCGCGCCCGGGTCCTGCGCGAACCGAGACGATCAACTGCGTGAGCAACTATCAGTTCGGATGGCACATCACGTATCCGTACGCCGACGACGTCGCGCCGATTCTTCCTGCGGGAACGATCATTCACGTCACGTCGTGGCACGACAACACGGCGGCCAACAAGTACAACCCGAACCCCCGCAACTGGGTTGGATACGGTCAGCGGACGATTGACGAGATGAGCTTTGCCTGGGTCAGCCTGTATTACATCGACGAAGCCGAGTATCAGCAGCGGACCGCGGCGCGGAAGAAGACGAATGAATAGGGTCGTGCAGCGCCTTTCGCCGGGCGGAGTGATTCTCGCGGGGCTCCTGTTCCTCGGGCAATTGCCGACCGAACTGCCGTCGACAAAGTTCTCCAGCGGTCAGGACATCCAGCCGTACTTCGAAGGCTGGATTCACAATCCCGACGGCACGTTCGATCTCGTCTTCGGATATTTCAATCGCAACTGGCAGGAAGAGCTCCCCATTGCGGCCGGCCCCGGCAACTCGGTGGAGCCGGGCGGGCCGGATCGCGGTCAGCCGACGTACTTTTTGCCCCGCCGGCAAGGATGGGTGTACCGCGTCCGCGTGCCGCGCGATTTCGGCAAGCAAGTAGTGACGTGGACGATTACGGCCAATGGCAAGACTCAGAAAGCCTACGGCGAGTTGCTCCCGGTGGAGGAAATCACCGAGCGGATCGTCATGACCCGCGGCAATCTGAACCCGGGAGACGACGATCCGAACAAACCTCCCGTCGTCGCGATCGTGCCTCCGGCCGCGCCTACGACGAACGCGCCCGTTCAGATCACTGCCAACGTCACTGACGATGGACTGCCGAAGCCGCGCCCGGTCGCACCGCCGAAGCCCACCGCAGCTGGCGACGCCACCACGATTCAAGCACAGGCCAACTCGTCGGTGACCGCGCGTCCACGCGGTTTGACCGTGACCTGGATGCAGCTGCGGGGACCTGCGCGAATTCTGTTCGAGCCCCCATCTGCCGTTGCGGTAACCGATGGCAAGGCGGCAGTGACCGCGCGGTTCGGCGAGCGCGGAACATATGTGGTACGCGCAACCGCTAACGACGGCGCGCTCGTGACCAAAGCCGACCTGACGATCACCATTCCCAACTAACACCGCAGCTTCCCGCTCAGCTGTTGGCGGATCGTCAGCAGTGAAATCCCTTACTACAGCCGAGGCAGGGCACGACGCTTGCTGTAACACCAGCTCGACCGCGCTAGAGCGGCAGAAAGCGACGTGAACAACCTCACGCGCGCGTTGGAGTGTAGTTTTTCCGGACGTTCATGCCTCGCATTCTGATTGTGGACGACTCCCCGACGATTCGAAAGATGGTTCGGGCTTCGCTAAGGCCGCTGGACTCGTTCGACTTCGTCGAGGCCGCCAACGGTCTCGAGGCGATCGAGCAGGTGGCGCTGTCCCCCGTGGCGTTGATCGTCCTCGACCTCAACATGCCCGACATGCACGGCGTAGACGTGCTCAGGTTTCTACGAAACCACGCGGGCTCCCGCGAAGTACCTGTCGTCGTCTTGACGACGAGAGGCGATGCCTCGAGCCGCGATGCGGCGATGACCGCCGGCGCCACGCACTACCTGACGAAGCCGTTCGCGCCCCAGGCTCTTTTGTCGGCGGCGCAGGATCTTCTTCGAGGCGCACCGCTGTGACCCAAACCGGTTCGCCGCAGGACGACGCCACGTTCCCGGATTTTCTGGATGACTACTTCGCCGAGTGCGACGAGCACCTCACCAGCGTCCGCCGCCTTCTGCTCAGCCTGGAAGGATCGGTCGGGCGTCCGGAAATCAACCGGGCCGTGCTCGACGAGCTGTTCCGTCATTTCCACTCGCTGAAGGGAATTTCGGGCATGGTGGAGCTCCGCCAGGCGGAAGATCTTGCGCACCGCCTCGAGGACTTCCTGCGAGTTCTCCGACAAGGCGACGCGCTCCTGACCGCCGCCGGCATGGACGCGCTGTTCGACGGCACGCAGATGCTCGAACAGGTGGTCAACGTGCGGCGATCGGGCGGGACCTTTCCGAAAGTGCGGGACGTTGCCGCGCGCATCGCGCAACTGGTTGACGCTCGTGGTGTGACGCGTGGCGAGGATCTGTCCACGACTGACGCAGAGCCGGCGCCTCCGTCGACGACACCGCTGTGGATCTGTACCTTCTCGCCGTCCGCAGATCTCGTCGAGCGCGGAATACGAGTCGACACCGTCCGCGGCCGGCTGACTGGCGTGGGTGAGATCGTCAACGCTGTCCCCCGTGTCAGCGCTGACGGATCGATTGCGTTCGACTTCCTGCTCGCCGCACACCTCGATGAGGGGACGACTGCGGCGTGGCGAGTGGACGGAATCGAGGTCACGCGCGCTCCGGACGCGACCCAGATGGCGGCGGCATCCGAACCAGCCGATCGAGACGAGGCTGAGACGACGTCTCCGGGCGCCGCCGTTTCGTCACAGTTCGTTCGGGTCGACCTCTCCAGACTCGACGAACTGATGCGCAGCGTCGGCGATCTGGTCATCGGGCGCGCGCGTCTCGCAGATACCCTCTCGCGGATCGAGCCGCGCGTTCCGGCAGGCGAGTGGCGGGCAATCCAGGAACACTCGCTTATGATCGATCGGCAGCTGCGGACGCTGCGTGAAGGCATCATGCGCGTCCGGCTCGTTCCGGTGGGAGAAATCTTCCGCCGGATGCCGTTCGTGGTGCGCGATCTCGCGCGCGAGACCGGCAAACGCGTGCGCCTGGAACTGCGCGGACAGAGCACCGAGATCGACAAGTTCCTGATCGAACGGATGATGGACCCGATTCTGCACCTGGTGCGGAACGCCGTCAGTCACGGTATCGAAACGGTGGATGAACGCGTCAGGGCCGGCAAACGCCCTGAGGGCACGATCGTCCTGTCGGCAGCCACGGCCGGCGACATCGTGTGCCTGGACATTGCCGACGACGGCCGCGGCATCGATCCCGACGCGGTGATTGAACGGGCGCGAAAGGCCGGGCTGACCATTCCGTCCGGCCCTGCAGACTCCGCCACGTTGCTGTCGTTGATCTGCGCGCCCGGGTTCTCCACGCGAGACGAATCCGATCGCGCGAGCGGCCGCGGCGTCGGCATGAGTGTGGTGCAGGCAGCGGTTGAGGAACTCTCCGGGACACTCAGCCTCGAGACAGAGAAGGGCACCGGGACCCGATTCGTCCTGGAACTGCCGGTGACGCTGGCCATCACCGACGCGCTCATCGCAAAGACGGGACCCGAGACGTTCGCCGTCCCGCAAGGTTCCGTCCGCGAGGTGATTGAGGTTGCGGTCGAGACCCTGCTGCAGGTCGAGGAGAACGAGATCATCACCTATCGCGGCGCGGCGCTGCCGATCGTCCGCCTTTCGCGGCTGTTCGGCCTTCCCGAAACGACACGCAACCGCTTGCATGTCTTCGTGGTGGGAACGGGTTCCGCGGCGATTGGAATCGCCGTCGATCGGATCGTCGGGCAGCGCGAGGTCGTGGTTCGCGCGATCGCGGACCGGTTGGTAAAGGTGGCTGGCATTTCTGGCGCCACCGACCTTGGGGACGGGCACGTCGTGCTGATCCTGGATCCGGCCATGCTGGCGCGACAGATGCGCGAGCGACCCGATCGCATCATCGCCGGGGCCCGCGGAGCACTCGCATGACGCCTGCGCAAACGACGCCGGGAATCGGGAGCTACATTCTGTTCACGGTCGCCGCGACGACCTACGCGCTCCCGAGCGCGGAGGTGCGGCACATCGAAATGCTCGAGGAGATTACGCGCGTGCCGAACGCGCCATCATTCGTCGACGGAGTCGTCTTTTCACGAGGGCAGGTGGTTCCGGTCGTGAATCTTCGTGCGCGGTTTGGCTTCGAGCGGGTGCCATTCGATTTGAAGACCAGGCTCGTCG
>Ga0306920_100009799_pt1 | contig 12810 bp, 9 predicted proteins | sample flu12Cox44000170_FD_204666 | JGI IMG/M metagenome (GOLD analysis project Ga0306920, IMG submission 204666) | Lab enrichment of tropical soil microbial communities from Luquillo Experimental Forest, Puerto Rico - flux4day.12C.oxic.44.000.170 (v2)... | ecosystem: Environmental > Terrestrial >...
AGTGGCACCGGCAAGGAGCTGCTGGCGCGCGCCATCCACCGCGGCAGCCCGCGGCGCAACAAGCCGTTCGTCGCCATCAACTGCAGCGCCATGGCGGAGAACCTGCTCGAGTCCGAGCTGTTCGGTCACGAGAAGGGTTCCTTTACCGGTGCGACCCGCGCGCACCAGGGCCTGTTCATGGCGGCCGATGGCGGCACGCTGATGCTCGATGAGATCGGCGACATGGCGATGCGGCTGCAGGTGAAATTGCTGCGTGTGCTGCAGGAAAACGTCATCCGCCCCGTCGGCAGCACCGATGGCATCCCGGTCAACGTGCGGGTTATCTCGGCGACGCATCGCGACCTGCAACAGCTGATGTCCGCCGGGCAGTTCCGCGAGGACCTCTACTACCGCCTCAACGTCGTCCACATCGAGATGCCCTCGCTCAACCGCCGCCGCGAGGACATTCCGCTGCTGGTCGCACACTTCCTCGCGCAGATCGCCCGGGAAAGCGGCGTGCGCAAGATCTACGCGCCGGAAGCGGTGGAGCTGCTGGCGACTGCCGACTGGCCGGGCAACATCCGCCAGCTGCACAACGTGGTGCGCCAGAACGTGGCGCTGTCGCAGACGCCGATCATTCCGGTGGAGCTCGTCCAACAGTCCCTCGGCGGCTCGCCCGGACGGCTCCCCTCCTTCGATGAGGCGCGCGATGAGTTCACGCGCAGCTACTTGTCGCAAATCCTGCAGATCACGGGCGGGAATGTGAGCCAGGCCGCGCGGCTCGCGCGGCGCAACCGCACCGACTTCTACAAGCTGCTGGCGCGGCATCAGCTGACACCGGAGGAGTTCAAGCAGCGCTGAGCTGCGCACCGCGGCGAGCCTCGGCCCGGGGGAGGCGCGAACCTCGGTCAGCGGCCCAGGCGGCGCGAGATTCGAGCTGTCAGCCGGTGCGCTCGCTGTCTTCGCCGGCCTTGACGGTTGGCGGCGTATTCTCTGGCGCCCCCGGGCCATGGCGGCTGAACTGCGCGGCATCGATGCTGTGCTTGCCGAGCAGGTCATACAGCGTCGGGCGCGTAACCCCGAGCAGTTCTGCGGCGCGCGACAGATTGCCGCGCGCGACGGCGAGTGACTGGCGTACGGCCTGCGCCTCGGCGCGCTGCCGGGCCACCCGCAGGTTGAGATACTCCGGATCATCTCCGGGGTCCTCCAGTCCGAGATCGGCGGCCGTCACCACTGCGCTTTCCGCCATGATCACGGCGCCCTTGATGCGGTTCTCGAGCTCGCGCACGTTGCCCGGCCAGCGGTGCGCCTGGATCGCGCGGATGGCGTCCGGCGCGAGGCCGCGGCTGGGCTTGCCGAGGCGCACCGAGATCTGCTGCAGCAGGAACTGGGCAAGCAGCAGACTGTCGCCCTGCCGGTCACGCAGCGGCGGTACCCGCACGATCACTTCACTGATGCGATAGAACAAGTCGTCACGGAAGCCGCCATTGCCGATGAGCGTGTCGAGAGCGCGATTGGTGGCACAGACGATGCGCAGGTCGAGCGACAGCGGCGTACGCCCGCCGATGCGCTCGACGGTGCGATCCTGCACCACGCGCAGCAGCTTCGCCTGCAGTGACGCCGGCATCTCGCCGATCTCGTCGAGGAACACCGTGCCGCCCTCGGCGGATTCCAGCTTGCCGGCCGTGCGGCGCACGGCCCCGGTGAATGCGCCCTTCTCGTAGCCGAACAGCTCGCTCTCCAGCAGCGTGTCGGGAATGGCGGCGCAGTTGATGGCGACGAACGGCTTGTGCGAGCGGCCCGACAGGCGATGCAACGCGCGCGCCAGCAGCTCCTTGCCGGTGCCGCTCTCGCCCAGCAGCAGCACCGTCGTGTTGGTCGGCGCCACTTTCTCGATGGCCCGGCAAAGGCTGCGGATCGCGTCGCTGACGCCGATGATGCCCTCGAGCGCCATGGCCCCGGTGCGCTCGCGCAGCCGCCAGTTCTCCTCCTCGAGCTCGCGAATGCGCAGTGCACGACGCACCACGATGGAAAGAACGCCGGCGTCGAGCGGCTTGTGATAGAAGTCCGCCGCGCCAAGACCCACGGCGGCGACGGCGAGCTCGCGCGCGTCGTGCTCGGTCATGGCGATGATCTTGGTGTCGGGTGAGATGTTGAGGATCTGCCGCAGCAGCTCGAGGCTCTGCGCCGCCACAGCCGGCTGGTGGGCCGTGCCCAGATCAAAGAGCACCACGTCCGGTTCGGTACGGCGCACGGTGGCGAGTGTCTGCTCAGAGGCCTCGGACACCGTGACATCGAGATCCGAAAACACCGCTTCGAGCTCGCGCCGCAGGGCGCGGTCGTTCTCGAGGATCAGCAGTTTGCGACGCTGTATCGAGGCCGCCATCAGCGCGCTCCCTTGCCGAACAGGACCACTTCGGCAGTCTGAATCAGAATGGCAAGATCCAACAGCAGGCTGTTGTTTTTGATGTAGTACAGGTCGTACTGCAGCTTCTCGAGCGCGTCGTTCTCGGATGAGCCGTACGGATAACACAGCTGCGCCCAACCGGTGATGCCGGGTTTGACGCAATGACGTTGCGAATAATATGGAATCTTGTCCGCCAGCTGCGCGACGAACTCGGGTCGTTCGGGTCGCGGGCCGACGAAGCTCATGTGGCCGCGCAGGACGTTGATCACCTGTGGCAGCTCGTCGATGCGCAGTTTGCGGATGATTGCGCCCACGTGCGTGACACGCGGATCGGCGTGCTGGGCCCATTGCGCGCCATTTTGCTCCGCGTCCTGGCGCATGCTGCGGAATTTCACCACCTTGAACACGCTGCCGCCGAGGCCGACCCGCGCCTGCCGATACAACGCCGGCGCCTGCCAGCCATCCTCGATCTTGATCGCGATGAAGGTGAGCAGCATGGCGGGCAGCGCCACCACCAGCACCGCGAGACTGGTGAACAGGTCGAGCGCGCGCGAGGAGAACAGGCGCAACGGGTCACGCTTGAAGCCCTGCCCGAAGATCATCCAGCTCGGGTTGAGCACGTCGATATGCACCCGGCCGGTCTCGCGCTCGAGAAACGTCAGCAGCTCGGTGACTTCGAGACCCGCCAGACGGCACTCGAGCAGCTCCGGGATCGGAAAGCCGCGGCGCCGGTCGTCCATGGCCACCACCACCTCGGTCACACCGAGCCGCTCGCACAGCGCGCACAGGTCGCCCTCGGAGTCGAACACGCGTTCGCTCGGCACCGCGGGCTCCTCGCTCGGCGGTCGCACGAAGCCCACGAGCACGAACGTATGGCGATCCGCGGGACGGCGCACCCGGTTGATCGCGGCGGCGGCGTAGCCGGCTCCGAAGACGAGCACGCGCCGCTTGAAGAGCTCGTCCTCCACGACCCGCACAAAGACCAGGCGCGAGGTCAGCACCCCGCATACTGCCAGGACGACCGTGAGCGCCGCGACACCGCGGAACAAATGGCGGCTGGGAAAGAAATAGAACAGCGCGGCAAAGACACACGACGACACGAGCAACGCCAACAGCAGGCGCGCCAGGGTGCCACTGAGCTGGGTGCGCTGGCGCGTGTTGTAGAGGCCGAAGGCCAGCAGACAGGTCACCACGATGATGCTGAACGCGACACCGCGCGGCCACAGCGGACCAAACTCCCCCGCCAACTCGGGCAACTGTTTGACACCGACCTGGAAGCGGAGCATCACCGCGGCATAAAGCGCCAGGAAACACAAAAGCGCCTCGATGACCGCGAGTACCGCGAGGGATGTCGGGATGTATTGCCCGAGGATCCGGAGGCGCATGGAAGGCTGGAGTACCTCAAAAAGAGACCGAGGTGGCACTCGAAACTTTACACGATCATGTAAAGCAAAAGGCATCTCCGTCGCAATTCGGCGCACGCTTGCAAGCGCGTATTTGTCTTAATCGGCAACGCCCTCGCCGGCGAAGGCGGAAACTGCAACCGGGCTGTGGTCGTCTTGCGGCGCAGGTCTGCCTTTTCTTCTTCTTTTCTGAATGGCAGATGAACGATGACCGATAAATGCTCGCCCCGCCCGGGCAAGCGAAAATTTCGTCGGCGGCCGCTCTAGCGCACGCGATCGTGCCAGCGATACAGCGAGGGCAACAGGTAGCCCCTGAGCACCTGCACGCAGCTCAGATCGCGGCGCACCTGACTCAGGTGGCTCTTGTAGTCGCTGCGCTGACCAGAGCCTGCCAGGAAGTCGTAGATGGCCACCTGACGCTCTGAAGCGGCCTCCATCGCGTAGCCGAGGTGTAACAGCCCCAGGGAAACCCGGCTGTCGAACCCGGGATCGAATCCCAGGCTGATGTTGTACTGACGCACGCCTTTGCGTAAGTCGTAGAGCACCGACACCACCTGGCCACCCACGCGGAGTCGGGACATAGCCAGTTCCCCGCGGCTCGCCAGGCGCCGAGCCAGCCGGGTGTGGAATTCCAGACCCGTGCCGGTGAATGCGGGTTGCCGCCAGCGCAGCTGGTACAGGCGATTGAGGTCGCTGAAGCCGCTGTCGATCTCCTGCGGCGGCAGGAGCTCGAAGCTCACGCTACCCTGCCGCGCGAGGCGACGGCGAAGGTTCCACACGCTGCGACGCGTCGACTGCCCGACACTGCGCAGATAGCCGTCGAATCCCAGGCTGAGATCGGCCTGATGGCTGACGAAGGGATCGACATCACGGACGTACCGGTTCTGGCCCGGCTCAGTCCGGGCGAACGCCTCGCACCACTGCCGGCTCGCGGCCGTGAACCCGATCACCCATTCCGTCCACGTCCGCTCGCCGAGCAGTACACGCGCACAGGCGCGCCGCACCGTATCGGTCTCCGCCGTGGTCGCGACGATGTCGAGATATTCCGAGATCACGTGCCGCGGATCACGCCACGACACGCCGATCAGCTGCACCGAAGTCGCGGGGAGGACGCGTCTGCGCACGACACGGCGGCGATAGAGCGGCGCGACCCCGACCAGATCGCTGCCACGATAGAACGCGAGGATCTCGGGCACGGCCGCGAGCTCGCCTGCGAAGCAATGCCACCACAACGTCAACCAGTCCCATGACAGAAACAGTGCATCGGCGGGCGAGTGCGCGAGCAGCCCGCTCCAGACCGACTCGCTGGCGAGCCAATCCGCAATACTCCACCTGCGTAGCGTCAGCGTGGCATCGCACGCCGACTCGCTGATCACTGCATTTCCCGGCCCGCCCATCACTTGTCCGTCCGCCGCACCGCGCCGCCTCCTGACTGCCTGGCTTGCGGGCGGTGTTGATGTGCCGTGCCCGTTGGGCCTTCTCTCAATGGTACGGCGCCTGCGTGCTCGCTGGGGAGATGGGTGTCAGCCCGGGAAACGCCTGAGTGACGGGTGGCTGCGCGCCGAGCAGGGCCCAGGAAGCCGTCACGCCGATCTGATTGTCGCGGTACACGTCGTGCTGTGAGGAATGCGCATAGAGGAAACGCAGGGCGAGCCGCTCACCGACCTGCCAGCGCAGATCCGTAGCCGCTCCGAATATCTTCGCTGACTGGCCAACGACAGTCTCCGTGCCGCCCGCAGTCGAGGGGGGAGCGACCTGCTGCAGCTGTTGATAGCTTACTGCGATGTCCCAGCTGAGCACGGGACTCAGCTGCCGGCGCAGCAGCACATTCGCGGCCTTCGAATTACTGTCGTAGACATTGCTCGTGCTGTTCAGCAGGTAGCGCTGCTGGGACTCCCAGAGGCCGACCTCGAGCGAGGTTCGGGGCCCCTGCAAGGCCCAATTCAGCCCGAAATTGCGCTGCCTGAAGGCTTCGCCAGTGGCATTGCGCTGCGGGGCGATGAAGGGCACGGCCTGGTCGAAGCCGACCTGGAAAGCTGCGACGGGATCAGTGAACTGCTGTGATGCGATCAGCGCCAGGCGCTGGTTGGGTGTGATGAGCCTGGAAACATCGACCGCCCAGACCGGTGAGTCGAAGGTCTGAGTCTCCCGGGTCTCCCTGCTGCCGGCGCCTGCGGCTTCAGTCAGTACGTCGTACACGTGCACCCGTGAGTATCCGCCGGAGATGTCGAACACGGTGCGACCGTTGCTCAGCCGATAGCCACCAGACGCGCTGCCAATGGCGAAGTTGTTGTTTTGCACCTGGTCCTTGAAGTCGACCTTCGTGTAGTCAGCCTTTATGTAGAGGCTGGCGGCTTCGCTGAAGGCGCGCTCGATTCTCAGGTTACCTCCATAGCGGTGGTTATCGAAGTTGACGTACTGCGGCGAAGACGAGCTCGTGATCAGGTAGGAATAGAGCGCCTCGAGCGTCACCGAGGTGCGTAGCGTCGGACGCATCGTGAAGCGCGGACCCGTGGTGAGGAAGTTGGCGCTCTCGAGATTATCGGGCGTCAACGGTAAAAACGGATCGATCTGCAGCTGGGAATAGGTGTCGCGCACGAGCCACGTAAAGAAACCGGGCACGATCTTCAGGTACACCGCCCCATCGAGGTACCCCGACGGCTGGATCGGATAGGCCCCGCCGAGGTATTTCAGCACCGCCAGGTTGGAAGCCAGGCGGTAGTCGAGCCGCGGGCCTTCGTGCGAAAGGTCGCCGCTCAGGCCCAACAGCAGCAGCGTCTGGCTCGAGCCGCTTCCCGTGCGCTGCACGTTGTCGGTATAGATCAGGCCGCCGCCGGCCGCGAGGTGGTTGCCGAAGTAGTTGTTCCCCGCTTGGGACAGCAGGCTCTGACCGGTCACGAGTCCCACCTGCGCCGTGGCGGGAACCGTCACCACGGTGAGCCACAGGGCGAGCGCCGCGCGGTACCGGGGGCGCCGCCCCCCTGGCCGCATATTCAGCGCGCAGGCCACGGTGACTTACTGATCGTCGCTTGCCGGCTCGCCGCGCCACTTCGCACCGGAGCCGTATTCGTAGTAGTAGCCGGAATGCGAATGGCGCGTATTCTGGTTGAGCACCAGGAACACCGGCTTGTCCTCGGCCAGTGTCTCCAGTGCATCGAACACCACGTACTGAGGCGTCTGATCCGCATGGACGACGAGCACCACCTGCCCCGCGAAGTGGGCCAGCGCCTGCGACTCGGTCGTCACCAGCAGTGGTGCCGAGTCGAAGAGCACGAGCCGTGCGGGATTGTCGCTGCCGAGTCTGGACACCACCTGGTGCATCCGCGCACTCGCGACTAACTCGGTCGCATTGACCTCCGGTCGGCCGGCCGGCAGGAAGGACAGCCCGGGCAGGTCGGTCGCCACGATCACCGACTCCGCGGAGAGCGTCGGATCCTTCACAAGATCGAGCAGGCCCGGCCGGCTCTCGAGACCGAGGATGTGCGTGAGGCGCGGGTTGACGAAATCGCCGTCGACGAGCAGTACGGTGACGTCCTCTTCCAGGCGCATGCTTTGGGCGAGGTTCAGCGACATGAATGTCTTTCCCTCCCCGGCTACGGCGCTCGTGATCATGATGAGGTTGCCGCCCGCGAGCTGAGCCACGCCACGGCCCAGTGCGTTGTTGATCAACGGTCGCTTGATACGCCGGTACTGCTGGGCGATCTCATGCTCCTGGTGCACCGGCGGGAGCATACCCGCAGCGCGCAGTGCGTTCTGGTCGATGGCGAGCGCGTGGTCGGGCGAAGCGCCCTCGGCCGGAGTTTCGCGCCGCTTGGCCGCGCCCGCGGCGATCACGGTACCGTAGCCCTTGACTTCCGAAGCAGCGGCCGGACTGCTGGCCGGGCGCTGTCCCTGCAGCCGCTTGAGGGTATTCTCGATGACGCTCATGCGATCAGCGCGTGCAGAAAGCGCGTGGTGAAATCATCCGTCAGGAACGTCACGACCGCCACGAGCACCAGCAGCGCAGCGCCGAACGAGTAGGCCCATATGGCGCGTCTTCCCGCCGCCCGATACCGCTCCACCCACGTCATGCTCACGCTGCCGAGCACCGGCAGCTGTGTAGCCTCGCTCAACTGGCGCGGCGAGGTGAACACCGGCCGCAGCTGGTGCATGAGGTATGCGACGCCGAGGCCGGCAGCCAAGCCGACGGCGAGCACCTGGAAAATCAGCCTGGTGCGCTTAGGGGCCACCGGCTCGGGATCCACCGTGGGGGGGTCGACCACTTCGAAACGCACGACACCGGTGGCGTCAGCCTTATCGGACAGCCGCGCTCGACTCATACGGTCCACCAGTGCCTGGTACTGGGTATGAGTGACCGAGTAATCCCGATCCAGGCGCTGGTACTCCGCCTCCACCTGCGGAGCGGTATTGATCAGCTTGCGAAGCTCAGCGATCTTCCTTTCCTGATCGGCCACCACTTCTCGATCCGCGGCAACGTCCACATCAATCTGGCTCAGCTGCAGCTTCATACCCTGATAGACGGGATTGGCCGCCATACCCGTGGCTGCAATCGCACTCTGGTCGCCGTGTCGCACGGCCTCGAGCTCGGTCTTCTGACGCGCCCTGAGATCTTCGAGCTGGCGGCGCGCCGCGACCACGTCAGGATGCTTGTCGGTGAAGCGCAGCAGCAAATCATCGAGGCGCGCCTGCGTCTCGCGGATAGCGCCCGCGGTGTCGGTAGCACCGGCCGCTCCACCCGCTGAACCCATCACCGGCAGCTCGCCGGCAAGCTGTCGCCGCAGCTCGTCACGCTTCTGCTCGGCAATCGTGAGGGCGACACGGTCCTTGTCGAGCTCATTTGTTTCCGCGTGCAGGCGTGCAAAGTAGTCGCCCCCGGTGGCCCCGGGCACCAGTCCGGCATGCTCGCGCTTGAAGTCTGCGAGGCGCTCTTCCGCGGCGGCGAGCCTCTTGTCGTACTCCGAGATCTGCTGGGTTAAAAACTGCTGGGCCTGTTCCGAACCCTCCTGGGACCCGCCGAGCGCATTGGCGAGGAACAACCGCAGGAGCTGGTCGACTACGCGGCGCGCGCCCTCGACGCTGCGATCCATGTAGGTGATGGTGTAGAGGTCCGCGGGCTCCAGGTGGCGCGGAGCCTCGCGGTCGTTGGTCGCCTCGACCTCCAGCCGGTTGCGCAATCGCAAAACCATGTCGGCCTGCGCCTCCGGCGTTGCCACCGCGAAGCCCGGAATCGCGAGCCGTGCCACCTTCTCCAACTGCGGACCGCCGAGCAGCGCCTGGCGAACCTCCTCGGCCTGGGAGGCGATGTTGGACTCGACGGCGATTCCCTGAGTCACCTGGCTCAGCCGCGTACGCGTGTCCACGTAGACACGTGCCCGCGCGCTGTAGGTGTCCGGAAGTGCCAGCACCACGAGCCAGCCGAGCACGCACACTCCCCACGCCACGGCCATGGCGGTGCGGCGGAAACGCCAGGCGCCGCGGATGTGCTCAAAAATGAGGTCGAGTGTGTGACGCATGCGTGTCAGAAGATCGACTGTGGTACGACCAGGACATCACCGGGCTTGAGGAGCGCGTTCTGCTTGACGTCACCGCTGTTCACGAGGTCGGCGACTTTCACGTGGATGATCGTCTCCTTGCCGTTTTCCACGCGCACGATGCGTGCATGGTTGCCGGAAGCAAACTGAGTCAACCCACCGACTGCGAGGATAGCATCGAGGACCCGCATCCCCTCGCGATAGGGCAGCGCTGACGGGTGCTGCACCTGACCGACCACCTTCACCAGGCTGAAGGCACTCGCCGCGGTCGTGACGATGATGTTGACTTTCGGGTCACGCACGTACTCGGACAGCACCTTCTCCATATCGCGCGCCAGCTGCGGCGGGGTCTTGCCGACCGCGACCATGTCCTCGACGAGCGGTGTCGATATCTTGCCGTCGGGCCGCACCGGCACGGTCGTCGTGAGTTCGGGGTTACGCCACACGAACACCTCGAGCGAGTCGCCCGGCCCGATGATGTAGTTGCTGTCGGGGGGCTTGGCTTCCGCTGGGGTCGGGGTGGGCGTCGGAGTCGGGGCTGATGCGCAACTCACGAGGAGGGGGCTCAACACCAACCAACCTATCATCAGCAGTTCACCCGGGCGCCCCATCGCTCGTCCTGTATCTTCCTGTATCCCCAAAAGTTAGCGTATCAGAAGCGTGCCGGCGCGGCTTAGTGAAAATCTCCTGCGCGCCGCGGGGCTCCCCGTTGCCGGGTGCAAGGACGCCGGCATGCTCCAGTTTGCCGCACCAATCATGACTGTGTGTTGAACGGACCGTCTCCCGGTTACGACATAAAGCTTGGCGGTCATCCCGGAACGCCCTAACGCATACCACTGTGCGCAACGAATTCCTGCAGCGTACGGCGTGCGCTCCCGCAGTCGCCGTTGCAGGGAGTCCGGAGTGCGATCAATGCCGCCGGGGGTCGCCAAACCAACCCGTTCATCCCGTACCACAACTGTTGCGCGTGCGGCGCCACCAGGTTGCGTCCGGCAATCTGGTAGCGCCACCAGATGAGCGAACGCGCCCCCGCGCGATCGGCAACCTCGGCTTCACCAAACGGGCCTGCCGCGCTGTCGACCACCTGCTCGGCGCGCGCCTCCAGTCCCTCGCCGGTCAGCGAGCTGGTCTGGCCCACGAGCTTCGCGCCCTGGCGCTGCGTTCGGTAGGCGACGCCGAGCACCTCGACTGCATCGTCCCCGCTGCTGCCAAAAGCGCGCCGCTGCAGCTCGTCTGCCCCGGCGAACACCGGCTGCCAGGCGGAACGCACATCGACCGGGACCGCGTGCCAGGGGGGCTGCGGATCGAGCAAAGCCGCGGGGTGTGCCAGCGGTGGCAGGGGCCGCGACATGCGCAGTGCCAGGTTGAGCAGCGGCAGGCCGAAAAGGATCGCCACCACGACGGCGAGACCGCCCAGCTGTGCCTGACCCTCGCCATTCGGTGACGGCGGCACCGCAGCCGCGGGCGGCAGCGCCGGCTCGGCCCCGAGAAACGGCGCCAGCCAGAAGAACACTAGCAGCGCCACCGCGAATACGGACCAACCGAAGCCGTAATGACTGACGCGCACCAGGTAACTCTGCATATCGGTGAGGTACCCGGCTTCGATGACGGTATAGACGCGCACCCAATTGGCGAGCAGCGCCAGTCCCGCCATCAGGGCGAGTTGCCGAACCCGTACCCGCCAGAGGTCGCGTCGCTGCTCGCCGTAGAGCGCCGCCACCGCGAGTCCCACGATCATGAAGTGAAGCCCGCTGCACCCCTCCTCGATCAGGAATGTACCGTTGGAAAGATGGATGACATCACCCTCGACCACTGCTGGTGGCCCCGTTACCGCGAGCAGGCCGCGCATCACGCGAACCGTGAGTTCCCTGAGGGGATTCCCGTACCAGATGTTCACGGCGAAGTAGAGGAACCCGACCGGGAACAGCATCAGCCGGCCTACGTTCCAGCCAAAGGCCGCCGTCACGGCAAGCCAGAAGATCAACGGCAGCAGCGGAACCTCGAGGCCCACGACGCTTGCCCGGTAGGCCACGAGCCAGGCGACTATGGCGAGCGCGAGCACGACCGTCGCGAGCGGTGACGCGTGCACGGGTGCTGCAGCGAGCTCGCGTCGCGAGCGCACCACGAGTGCGACGCAGATCAGAAGAATCAGCCAACCGTGCGTGTAGGTCAGTTCGGCCGTGTCGGTCCACTTCCCATAGAGGAAGATGGTGCTCGGCCAGTAGACGAGTGCCACCACGCATGCCAGCGCGGCAATCCAATATAACCGCGCGTAACGGGTCGCTTGCATTCTCCCTATCTTACGTGCCTGAGAATGAACCGGCGCCCACCGGGAGGTGAGCGGGCACCGGTCCGCGACGCGCGGCCGACCTCGGCTTTGTGGGAGGCCGTAGCCTCGCTAGGTAATCGTCTTCATGGCGAGGTCGGAGAGCCCGCTTTCCGCGCCGTTCGCGCCGAAGGCCATAACGGCGAAATACCAGTTGCCGGGCTCCAGCCCCTCGATGACATAAGTCTGGAGGCCGATGGTGTTGATGTTCACCGTGTGGTCGAGGTGCCCCGCGCTCGAGCCGTAGTAGATACGATAGCCAGCCAAGTCCATCAACGCCGTACCGTCCGTGTTGGTGGTCGGAGCCTCCCAGGAGAGAGTTGCGCTCCCCGGGCCGCCGCTCAGGCTCTGCCCAGGCGTGGTCGGCGCCGTGCCGGGCCCTGGATCGCGACATCCCCCCAGGAGTACGGCGACCGCAAGCCACGCTCCCGCCCATCCCGGCGTTCGTTTGCGCACACAAACCCCCACCCGGTGCGGTGGCGCACCAGCCCTGTGTCCGATCCAAGGAAAGCCGCGTTGCGGCGCAAGCGATGCCGTGACCGCAGCTCCAGCCGGGAGGAGCAAGGCTCATGCCAGCGGCATGGGCCCCTTCGATTCAATTAGTTAGGGTTCTCACGCCCGTCTGCTGACATATGCGCGTCGCGTCATGACGACGCCTCGACCTCTGGCGTAGCCTTGGTCGATTTCAACTGATTGATCTGCCGATGGAATCTCAGTGTCGCGGGCCGACGACGACGGAGCCGGGTGACGCAAAATCGTGTCACCTTGTGATGCGGCTCACAGTGTGATACTTACCAGAACACGTGAGTGTAATGACGGCGCTGTTTTGCGGACTGCGCGATAGCGTCGGCGGAGTTTACAAAACGAGGACTTTCAGACACTTGGTTATGTAAGGAACGCTCTGCAAGTGCCTGACGGTGAAGATGTTCAGTCCTGGCGGCATGGGCCTTGCACACTAAGGTGTGCTGGCCCGACGCGGGATGGCTAAGGATCGGTCATTGGAGGATAGGGCGATGAAAAAGCTTACCGTGATTTCGATCGCAAGCCTTTGTGCCGCCGCGGCGGTCGCGTGGAGCGTGCCGGCGTCAGCCCAGACCGTAACAAATTTCCACGACAAGGAGCAGACGAGTTGGAAGGGGATAACTCGCGATCAGGCCGCTGCTC
>Ga0306920_100009801_pt1 | contig 12807 bp, 8 predicted proteins | sample flu12Cox44000170_FD_204666 | JGI IMG/M metagenome (GOLD analysis project Ga0306920, IMG submission 204666) | Lab enrichment of tropical soil microbial communities from Luquillo Experimental Forest, Puerto Rico - flux4day.12C.oxic.44.000.170 (v2)... | ecosystem: Environmental > Terrestrial >...
CTCTGCTCGATCGCGGCCAGCGTGCGGCTGTGCTCAGCCGCCAGGCGCTTTGCTTGTTCGGCCAGGCGCGCGATGTTGGCTTCCTTGACGTAGTCGGCCGGCGTCTGCACGAACTCGGCCTGTCCGCGCGGCGGGACGTTCTCGCGTCCGGGAAGGTCCAGATCGGGGAGTGAAAAATCCGGCTCCACGCCACGGATGGCCGTCTCGAAGGTGTGACGCGAGACCCCCAAGGCCTGAGCCTGCGGCCATAGCCCCTCAAGCCATCTCTGAAACGCAGGATCAGAGGCGGCGGCAGAGAATGTGGCGGCGGTCGCGAGTAGCAGGGAGAAGCACAGTAGAGCCCAGATACGTCGCCCCATTCTCGGTATTCCTTTCGGCCTGATGCAGCCCTGCTTTAGCCGGGACGATTCGCCCGGGACGCGCAATCAAAGCGCCAAAAACGCCAAAGATATGGATTTGAGGGAGCCCGATGCCGGGCAGCGGCTGCCGGAACTCCTTGACTTCATTCGGTTCCAGCACCCACTGGTCGCGTGCTCCGCCCCGACTCGATCGCCTTCACTGCGCTGCTTGGGCTGCTCACCGCATTCGGACCGGTGGCGACGGACATGTATGTTCCGTCGATGCCCGATATTGGCCGGCTGCTGCATGCGAGCACTGCCGAGGTCCAATTGACGCTCTCGGCTTATCTCGTCGGCATCGCGGTGGGCCAGGTCGTTTACGGTCCGATCTCCGATCGGTACGGCCGCAAGCCCGTCTTGTTGGCGGCGCTCGTGCTGTTTTGCCTCGCCAGCGCGCTATGCTCAGCCGCTCCAGACATAGAGACACTGATTGCAGCGCGTGCTCTGCAAGCGCTGGGTGGCTCCGGCGCAATGGTGCTTCCCCGCGCGATAGTCCGCGATCTTTACGATGGGGAGCGCGCAGGACGCGAGCTGTCGCGCATTGGCGCTGTCATGTCCGTCGCTCCCGTGATCGCGCCCCTCCTTGGCGGAGCTGTGCAGCTCGCGTTCGGCTGGCGGGCCAATTTTCTTGCCGTCCTCGCCGTTGGAATGCTCGCGGCAGCTCTCACGTTGCGCTCCATGCCGGAGACGTTGCAGCGCAAATCCGCGCAAGCAATCTCGATGGCTCACATCCTGCGCAGCTATCGCATCATGATTGCGCATCGGATGTTTCTCGCGCACCTCGGCATCATTGCGTTGAGCTATGCCGGGCTGTTCGCCTGGATCTCCGGGTCGCCGTTCGTTCTGCAGGACCTCTACGGCCTGTCAGCCTTTGGGTTTGCTGTGGCCTTCGCCATTGGCTGCATCGGCACGCTGGCGGGAGCAGCTCTCGCAGCATCTGTGGTCGAGAGCATCGGTCTGGATGCGACCATCGGCATCGGCAGCCTTGCTCTTGCGGGCGGCGGGCTCGCGATGGTCGCGAGCATGGCGCTCGTAGCCCACCCGGTCGCTTCGTTCGTGCTGTCGGCTATGTTGTTCGAGACTGGCCTCATGCTGGCAATGCCGCAAGCCATGGCGGGTGGAATGAGTCCGTTTCCTGATCGCGCGGGAGCTGCCTCGTCCCTGATTGGCTTCGTGCAGCAGACATCGGCTGCAGTTGCGGGAGCTGTTGTGGGCCACACGCTTGGACGAACGGCCTGGCCGCTCGCTATCGCGGTCGCAACGCTTGGATGCGCGACACTGTTGGTGTGGGCAATCTCGCGTAATGTCCGCGAATCTTGACTGCAGCGCACCGTGCCATGCGCACTCAGCGGCTGAACTTCTTGTACTTGATCCGGTGCGGGATGGTGGAGTCGCTTCCCAGCCGCCGCATCTTGTCCTGCTCATAATCCTGGAAATTGCCTTCGAACCACTCCACGTGGCTGTCGCCTTCGAAGGCGAGGATGTGCGTCGCAATGCGGTCGAGAAACCAGCGATCGTGGCTGATGATGACGGCGCAACCGGCGAAATCCTCCAGCGCCTCCTCCAGCGCGCGCAGCGTCTCCACATCGAGGTCGTTGGTGGGCTCGTCAAGCAGCAGCACATTGGCGCCGGACTTGAGCATCTTGGCGAGATGGACGCGATTGCGCTCGCCGCCGGAAAGTTGTCCCACCTTCTTCTGCTGATCCGCCCCCTTGAAATTGAAGTTCGCGCAGTAGGCGCGTGAGTTCATCTCGCGTTTGCCGAGGAGCACGACGTCGTTACCGCCGGAGATTTCCTCCCACACGCTCTTGTTGCCATCAAGGCTGTCGCGCGACTGGTCGACATAGCCGAGATGCACGCTTTCACCGGTCTTGATCGCGCCGGCGTCCGGCTTCTCCTGCCCGGTGATCATGCGAAACAGGGTGGTCTTGCCGGCGCCATTGGGACCGATGATCCCGACAATGCCGCCCGGCGGCAGCTTAAAGGTGAGGTCGTCCATCAGGAGATTGTCGCCATAGCCTTTGCGCAGGTGCTCGAAATCGATGACGTTCTGGCCCAGCCGCTCGGCAACAGGAATGATGATCTGCGCCGACTGTGTCGCCTTCGCCGCGGCCTGCTTCACCAGATCCTCATAGCGCTGGTATCTGGCCTTCGACTTGGCTTGCCGCGCACGGGGAGACGCCGCGATCCATTCCTGCTCGCGCGCGAGCGTGCGCCGGCGCGCCTCCTCCTCGCGGCCCTCCTGCTCGAGCCGCTTCTGCTTCTGCAGCAGCCAGGCGGAATAATTCCCCTCGTAGGGAATACCGTGGCCGCGATCGAGCTCGAGAATCCAGCCCGTGACATGGTCGAGGAAGTAACGATCGTGGGTCACTATCAGGATGGCGCCGGGATAGGTACGCAGATGGCCTTCAAGCCAACTCACCGATTCGGCATCGAGATGATTGGTGGGCTCGTCAAGCAGGAGAAGCTCGGGTTGCTCCAGCAATAGCCGGCAGAGCGCGACGCGCCGGCGCTCTCCACCCGATAGCGTTGCCACGTCGGCCTCGTCGGCCGGGCAGCGCAGCGCCTCCATCGCCTGGTTCACCTTGGCGTCGAGGTCCCAGAGACCCTTTGCCTCGATCTCGTCTTGCAACTTCGTCATCTCGTCCGCGGTCGCGTCCGAGTAGTTCATGGCAAGCTCGTGGTAGCGGTCGAGAATCGTTTGCTGCGGCGCCACCCCGTCCATCACGTTGCCGCGCACGTTTTTCGATGGGTCGAGCCGTGGCTCCTGCTCGAGATAACCGACTTGCGCTCCCTCGGCGGCCCAGGCCTCGCCGGCGAACTCCTTGTCGATACCCGCCATGATGCGCAGCAAGGTCGATTTGCCGGAGCCATTGACCCCGAGCACTCCGATCTTGGCATCCGGATAGAAGGAAAGATTGATGTCCTCCAAGACCTTACGGTTGCCGGGATAGGTCTTCGAGAGGCCTTGCATATGATAGATGAATTGGCGCGCCATGAACGTGCCGTGACCTCGCTGCCGGGCATAAGCGGCCAGGCCTGTGCACGTCTGGCCCGAATCGCGCCGGTTGAGGGGGATCGTCCCCCATGTAACGAGCCGCCCGACCAAGGACAAGACCAGTCCCTGCGGGGCGATCCAGCTCTGGTTGCGGGGGATCCGGCTCCGGTTGGCGGCCACAGCGGCCTAGCAGCACGAGTGTGACCAGAGCGTGTGGGTCTGTTAACCCTGATCGTAGCGTTTTTGCCACACATCGCCGACAAATTGGAATCGTTCGAGAATTTGTACTTCATTTTAACAAATTCGAGCCGATGATGGCGCTCGGACCTGGGCGTTCCAGGTCAGACGACGGCAGGAGAATCGCAGCGACCATAGCGCCGCAGCACGAAATCCCGGGGAGCGAGGCATGAGCAGAAACGGAGCATCGCGCGGCGGCAAACGCGGCTTTGTCGGTTTTGCCGATCTTTTCCACGGTGTGCTTAGAGACCTCGTCAACCCCTATCGGCCCGAATTGCATTACATGCGCGGGCCAGGCCCCAAGTGGCACGCCAAGCATGATCAGCCCGGCGCAGAGTTTGGGACGGTGGCGGGGGTTGCGCGCGTGCGCGCGAAACGCTGAGCTCGGCCTATACTAACATATTGCTTCTGCTTGTGTTTCCGACTCCAAGAAAACACTTGCTGCGAGCTGGCAACTCAGATACATGGAACATATAGAGAACAGAAGGCCGGCTTCATTAGCAACCAAGCCGCAACATGCGACTTATGAGAACGAACTGAAGCCAACCCGACGTCCACAGAAAACGAACCAAAGCCACGACTAAGCTTGATCCGGCTCGCCCGCTTTCCGGTGCGCCCTGGAAAGGTCTTTTAGACACCTGATGGAGACCGCCGGCGTTGTCCGCCGGCCCGCAATGGACCCTCGCCATGCGCCTCTACCGCTGCGCAATTCTCGACGATTATCAAAACGTTGCCCTGCGGATGGCCGATTGGTCCAAAGTCGCGGGCGAGATCGACATCAAAGTATTCAATGACCATTTAGGCACACAGGAGAAAGTCGTCAGCGCATTGCAAGGCTTCGAAATCATCTGTGCGATGCGCGAGCGCACGGCTTTTCCGCGTGCCGTGCTGGAGAAGCTTCCTGATCTCAAGCTCCTGATCACCACCGGCTTGCGCAACGCGTCCATCGATGTCGCTGCCGCCAAGGAGCGTGGCATCGTGGTCTGCGGCACCCCTGCGGTGGGCAATCCGACTTGCGGTGTCGCCACCGGGCTCGTGCTCGAGCTCACACGGCGCATCGGCTACGAGAACGCGCGGATGAAGGCGGGCGCGCCTTGGCAGAGCACGCTCGGTCTTGACCTCGAAGGACTGACGCTGGGCGTCGTCGGGCTGGGTAAGCTCGGCGCCCGCATGGCGCGCATCGCACAGGCGTTTGGTATGAAGGTCGTCGCGTGGAGCCAGAATTTAAACGCGGAGAAGTGCAAGCAGGCGGGCGTTGACTACGCAACAAAGGACGAGCTTTTCCGCCGGGCGGACATCGTGACCATCCATCTCGTCCTTTCGTCCCGCACGCGCGGGCTGGTCGGGGCGCGCGAGCTCGCCCTCATGAAGCCGACCGCCTACATCGTAAATACCTCGCGCGGGCCGATCATCGACGAAGCTGCGCTCCTCGCAGCACTACGCAACAAAACCATCGCCGGCGCTGGCCTTGACGTGTTCGATGTCGAGCCGCTGCCTGCCAATCATGAATTGCGCAAGCTGGACAATGTCGTCCTCACGCCGCATCTTGGCTACGTCGCGGTGCAGAACTATCGCGCCTATTTCGCAGGCGTGGTGGACAACATCCGCGCATTCCTCGACGGCAAGCCGGTGCGTGTTTTGGAGTGATGTATCCGTAGCCCGGATGAGCGCGCTCGCGCGTCTAGGACGCGCTATGGCGCGTGACATCCGGGTTTCTCCCGCATTTCGCTATAGCGCGTCCAGGCGCGCTATAGCTCATGCGGGCTACGCTCCGCGACGCCCTGTGGATAGCTGGGGAAAGCGCGGCCTTGCGCGTGCGCATCCTCCCTCGCTTGCGGGAAGGCGTAAAAGCACTCCCATTTGGCGGCTATGATTCGCGTGATTCGGAATCACATGGATGCGCTTTTCTCCCCAATTCCTTGACGAGCTGCGAGCGCGCCTGCCGGTGTCGGAAGTCGTGGGCCGTCGGGTGAAGCTCAGGAAATCCGGCAGCGAATGGAGGGGACTCTCGCCCTTCAACAAGGAGAAGACCCCGTCCTTCTTCGTCAACGATCAGAAAAGCATGTGGTTTGACTTCTCCGCTGGCAAGAACGGCAATATCTTCGATTTCCTGATGTTGACCGAGGGGCTCTCCTTCCCGGAGGCGGTTGAAAGATTAGCGGAGCAGGCCGGCCTTGCGATCCCGAAACCTTCCGCAGAGGAGGCCGCGCGCCAAGAGCGCCGAAAGTCGCTTGGCGACATCCTTGAATTGTCAGCAAAGTTCTTCGAGGCAACGCTTACCTCGCGCGCAGGTGCGCGCGCCCGCGGCTATCTCGCTGATCGCCGGATCGACCCCGCGACGCAGCTCAAGTTTCGCCTCGGCTATGCGCCCGCCGAGCGCTTCGCGCTCAAGGAGCATCTCGGCAGGCAAGGAGTGCCGACCGAGGATATGGTCGAGGCCGGGTTGCTGATCGCCGGCGAGGACATTCCGCTTCCCTATGATCGCTTCCGCGAGCGCGTGATGTTTCCAATCACGGACGCGCGCAATCACGTCATTGCTTTCGGTGGCCGGGCGCTCGACAAGGATGCACCGGCAAAATATCTCAATTCGCCGGAAACGCCGCTCTTCCACAAGGGGGCAACCCTTTACAACCTTGCCGCTGCCCGCGCGGCCGCACACAAGGGCGCGCCGGTAATCGCGGTTGAAGGTTATGTGGATGTGATTGCCATGGTGCAGGCCGGCTTTGAGGCGACCGTGGCGCCATTGGGGACTGCGCTCACGGCCGATCAGCTGCGGCTGCTCTGGAGGATTGCCGACGAGCCGATGCTTTGCTTCGACGGCGATGAGGCCGGTCGCCGCGCCGCTTATCGCGCAATCGATCTGGCGCTGCCTCTGCTGCAACCGGGCAAGAGCCTGAAATTCGCGAGCCTGCCCCAGGGCCAGGATCCCGATGATCTGGTGCGGGGTGGAGGGCGCGAAGCAGTCGAGGAGGTCATCGGCGCGGCGCTTCCGCTGGCGGGGCTGCTGTGGACTCGGGAGGCCGAAGCCGGCAGCCTTGACACCCCCGAGCGGCGCGCCGCATTCGAGGCTCGGCTGGGCCACATGATCGCAACGATCGGCGATGATTGCGTGCGCAGATATTATCGCAGCGAGTTTGGCACTCGATTGCGGCAGCTATTCGAGGGCTACGCGCGCCCGAGACGCGCCTCTCCATCTCCTGGCGGGCGGCGCGGAGAGCAGTGGTCTGCGCGAAACGACACCCGCGGCGGAAAGAAGGGGTTTGCCGCACGTCCCAGCGGCCGCCTGACCGGTGGCGGCGCTTACGTCGCTGCAAGCCCACAGCTCGCGTCGAGCCCGGTCCATCGGGGCCATCGCACCGCAATTCCCCGCCGCGAAGCGCTTATGCTCCAGGCCGTCGTCAATCATCCCTGGCTCTTGCATGATCATCTCGAGGAGCTCGCAAACGTGGAGCTGCGCCATGCGGAAGCGGCGCAGGTCAAGGCTGCGCTGATCGACGTTTTTGCGCACGAGGGTGCGACCGATGCCGAGGGAATCATGATCGGGCTGAGCCGGCGCGGCTTGGCCGAGGTGATGGAAAGGATCCAAAAGAGCATCACCACGCCTTCCGTTTGGGGTGCCAACGCCGGTGCTGCTGCCGACGATGTGCTGACGACCTGGAAGCAACTGGTTGCCTTGCATCGCCAGCGGCACTCCCTAGCTAAGGAACTCAGGGACGCCGAACAGGCATTGGCCCAGGAGACGTCCGAGTCCAACTATTCCTGGTTGCAGGACGTAAAGGCGCGGCTTTCCGTGCTTGATGGCACGGAGGCCCTGATCGAAGGCTTTGGAGTGTCATCGGGCCGGCCGGCGCGGGCGCTGTGACCGCGAGCGTTGACGCCCAAAAGTATCGGGAACCCCGTCGATCATCCTTGCGCTTGCGTAGCAGGAAGGGTTAATCCGGGTTTAAGGAGCCGCGCCGAGACTCCCATAAAGCCGCGAATCGAAGCGCCGCGGGCGTGGGGCGCGCAGGTTCCCAGCCCCCTCGTCTCCCCACATAGGGTAGGGGGCTTTTTTGTGACCGACGTTCGGACGGGCGTCCCGGAGAAATGCATGGCGAGCAAGACGAAGGCTGCAGCGAAAGAAAAAGAGAAAGAAGAAGCGCCGGAAAAGGAAACCACAGAAGCGGCCGACACCCCGCTGCCCCTTCTCGATCTCAGCGATGCCGCTGTCAAAAAGCTCATTCGCAGCGCCAAGAAGCGCGGATATGTGACCCATGACCAGATCAACTCGGTATTGCCCTCCGAGGAGGTCAATTCCGAGCAGATCGAGGATGTTCTCGCCATGTTCAGCGAGATGGGTGTCAATGTCGTCGAGACCGAGGAAGCAACCGACGAGGAAGAGCAGCGCGAGGAAACCGAAGAGGAGGCAGAGGCCGAAAGCAGCGAGCTGGTCGAGGTTCAGCGGGCCGTTCCGGCCAAGTCCGAGGCGAAGGAGCCGGCCGAGCGCACCGATGATCCCGTGCGCATGTATCTGCGCGAAATGGGATCGGTGGAGCTTCTCTCGCGCGAGGGCGAGATCGCCATCGCCAAGCGCATCGAGGCCGGCCGCGAGGCAATGATTGCCGGCCTGTGCGAGAGCCCGCTCACGTTTCAGGCCATCATCATCTGGCGCGACGAGCTCAACGAGGGAAAGGTCTTCCTGCGCGATATTATTGATCTCGAAGCAACCTATGCCGGCCCCGACGCCAAGGCGATGCCGGCCCCCATTATCGCAGGCGATGGGCCAGCTCCGCAGCCCGCAGCGGCGATGTCCGGGCCCCCGCCGCTGGCGCAAACAGCGGCTCCGCCGGCAGCCCCACCAGCGGCAACCCCTTTTAAGGCAGACGGCGACGGCGAGGAGGCCGATGCGGGCGACACTCCACCCGGCGAGCCCGAATTCGACGACGACGACATGGAAAACTCGTTGTCACTGGCGGCGATCGAGGCAGAGCTCAAACCTAAGGTGCTGGAGACTTTCGATAATATCGCCGACGCCTACAAGCGGCTGCGCCGCCTGCAGGATCAGGATATCGAGTTCAAGCTCAAGAACACCACCCTCTCGCCTGCGCAGGAGCGCCGCTACAAGAAGCTCAAGGACGAAATCATCAGCGAGGTGAAGTCCCTGCGCTTGAACCAGCAGCGGATCGATTCCCTGGTTGAGCAACTCTACGATATCAATAAACGTCTGGTCGGTTACGAGGGCCGCCTAATGCGCCTTGCCGAGAGCCATGGCGTCGCGCGAGAGGATTTCCTCAAGAACTACCAGGGATCCGAGCTTGATCCACGTTGGCTCAACCGGGCCTCAAAGCTCTCCGCGAAGGGCTGGAAGAGCTTCGTCGCCAAGGACAAGGATAAGATCAAGCAATATCGCCACGACATCCACATCCTCGCCGGCGAGACCGGGCTGGAAATCGGCGAGTTCCGCAAAATCGTTCACATGGTGCAAAAGGGCGAGCGGGAAGCCCGCCAGGCCAAGAAGGAGATGGTGGAGGCGAATCTGCGTCTCGTCATCTCGATCGCCAAGAAGTACACCAATCGTGGTTTGCAGTTTCTGGACCTGATCCAGGAGGGCAACATCGGTCTGATGAAGGCGGTGGACAAGTTCGAATATCGCCGCGGCTATAAATTCTCAACCTATGCGACCTGGTGGATCCGGCAGGCCATCACCCGCTCCATCGCCGATCAGGCACGCACCATCCGCATTCCCGTGCACATGATCGAGACCATCAACAAGATCGTGCGCACATCGCGCCAGATGCTCAACGAGATTGGCCGCGAGCCTACGCCCGAGGAACTGGCTGAGAAGCTCGGCATGCCGCTGGAGAAGGTGCGCAAGGTCCTCAAAATCGCCAAGGAGCCGCTCTCTCTGGAGACGCCGATCGGCGATGAGGAAGACTCGCACCTCGGGGACTTTATCGAGGACAAGAACGCGATCCTGCCCATTGATGCGGCAATCCAATCCAATCTGCGCGAGACAACGACGCGCGTGCTGGCGTCCTTGACGCCGCGTGAGGAGCGTGTGCTGCGCATGCGCTTTGGCATCGGAATGAATACCGACCATACTTTGGAGGAGGTCGGCCAGCAGTTCTCGGTCACCCGCGAGCGCATCCGCCAGATCGAGGCTAAGGCATTGCGCAAGCTCAAGCATCCGTCGCGGTCGAGGAAGCTGAGAAGCTTTCTGGACAACTGAGCGCAGGCGCCCTTCTGAGCGCCGGCCTTATGGTATAATAATACCTCTAAGCGCGAGCCCAAAAGATTTGCGCTGCCCTTGAGCTGCGGTTGAACCTTTTTGGCGTGGTAGCCGACTAAACCTCAAACAGGCCGTTCAAGGCCGAGAGTTACAGCCCCGATCGGCGCTCACGCCCCCCCGATCCCCTGCGCCGATCAAAGCGACCCGCCCAGATTTCCCCGTCTGGGCGGGTCAATTTTTTTCGTCGCGTTGCAAGGGCGTCGGCTCAACGCGGAGTGCTGTCGCCCTGTCGCCACGAAGAAGCGAAAAATCAGCACGCGCGAATCAGTGTGCATTCCGGGTACAATCGGACCGAGTAGCGAGCTCAAAGTTGTCTGTGCAGCCTTGTGACGGGACAATCTCGCATCTCAATTCGAGACCTGTTTCGGCATTTTCATGTCGCCATGGCTTTCCACGCCGCTCGTTGATCAGGCCGCACAGAAATGGCGCGCGTTTGCTGAGCGGCGGCGAGCGCATTTCGTCGAGCTCTATCGCAGCGGACGATGGAAGCAGTATTACAGCGAAGAACGGTTTCTCGCGTGCTTGCGGGAAGCGATGCGGGAAAGCGAGCGCTGGGCAACGCTTGCCCCATCGCCCAAGCGGCAGTCGCCGAGCGAGGAGGCCTTCTCGAATGCTGCCGACCAGCGCACGGCGGCTTGAGCAAGCTCGTCGCTCAGCTTCAGATGGTTCTTTTGAGCCCGGCTGCCGCGCGGTTTCCTGAAGCCAAGCTCGCGCCAAAGCCTGCTTGCCGGTCCGGCGGGCAATTCCTTATCTTTCGTCCCACATTCCAATCAGTGCGTGTCGCATGACCAGTGCCCTGTTTTCTTCCCTGCGGCTCGCGGAGCTTGAGCTGGCGAACCGGGTCGTCGTTTCTCCGATGTGCCAGTACAGCGCCGACGATGGCGTTGCCAACGATTGGCATTTCAATCATCTCGGCATGTTGTGCAATTCAGGCGCTGCGTTGCTCGTGGTCGAGGCCACCGGAATCGAGCGCCGCGGGCGCATAACTCATGGCTGCGTCGGGCTCTATTCCGACGACTGCGAAGCGGCCCTTGCGCGCATCATTGCTCATTGCCGCCGCTACGGCATGGCCAAGATTGCCATCCAACTCGCCCATGCCGGACGCAAGGCTTCAGCACAGCGTCCCTGGGAAGGCGGCCAGCCGCTCAAATCGGAAGATGACGCGTGGGAGACGATCGCTCCCTCGGCCGTTCCCTTCGGTGAGAGCTGGCCCATTCCCCGCGAGATGTCGCTCTCCGACATGGAGCGCGTGCGTGATGGCTTCGTTGCAGCGGCGAAACGCGCCATGCGTGCGGGCTTCGATGCAATCGAGCTGCACGCAGCGCACGGCTATCTCCTGCACAGCTTCGTCTCTCCGATTTCGAACAAACGCACTGATCAGTACGGCGGCTCTATCGAGGGGCGCATGCGCTTTCCCGTCGAGGTCGCGGCGGCAGTGCGCGCGGTGATGCCCTCATCGATGCCGTTGGGCGCACGCATCACCGGCAATGACTGGGTCGAAGGCGGGCTCACCGCCGCCGATGCCGCGACCCTCGCCAAGGCGCTCAAGAGCGTCGGCGTGAGCTATGTCTGCATCTCGTCCGGTGGAATCAGCTCGGATGCCCGCCCGACCATGGTGGTCGGCATGAACGTGCAATTTGCGCAAGTGGTCAAACGCGAGGCGGCCATTGCAACCCGTGTGGTCGGATTGATCGCGACCCCCAGGCAAGCGGAAGCGATCGTCGCGGAAGGCAAGGCCGACATGATCGCTCTCGCGCGCGCCATGCTCGACAATCCGCATTGGGGGTGGAATGCGGCCAAGGTGCTCGGGGCTGATGTCGCGCGCCCAAGGCAGTACCAGCGGGCGGCTCCGAAGACGTGGGCTGGCGCGATGTTCCAGGACTAGAGCTCATTAGCAACGAGTCGTGGGATGCCAGTGACAATCCCGGTGATGCGCAAACGTCCCTGTAATAATAAATCCCTGTAAAGGGGGCGCCGAGGCGCAAAAGCTGCGAAAACCTGCGCAAAAACCGGGTTCTGCCGAAAATAACAGGGGCCGAACAGACGGAACAGCAGTTTCGCGCACGCACCGCGATTACCAATGCCAGCGAAAGATGCTGTAACAGTCGTTTTCATTTGTTTGATATGCACGCAGTATTGCTGACAGGCGCGTCATAGCTGCCGCCGGCGACCCGTTTGAGGTCTGCGCGTTCCAGCTGAACAAGCCGGTCCTCAAAGTCGTTTGCCTCAAGCGCATTGACGTAAAGGGAGATCATCTTGGCCAGCTTGACGGCCTCATCCGGGGTGACATCTCCTGCTACCGCCGCGCACGCGATGCGGGCGATGGCAGCGACTGCGTCGGCGGCCTTTTGCAGGGGCGGCATCTCGTAAAGAAGAAGCTCGTTTCTTCGCATGGGCACGAGCCGATCGAGACACAGTCGAAGCGCCCCGATATTGCCGTCCATGGCCATTTCGACGGCCTCTCGACGAGCTTCTCCGCTTTGTGCTCCAGGATCTCTTGCATTCGAATGGTTGCCTTGTTTCGCGATCCTCGTGGCCGACCAGCGGGGTTACCGCTTTGGCCTTTTTGGAACTGCATATTCTCCTCCTTTTCACAATCGGATGAACTGCCGGGTCGATCCCGGCAATGACGAGAGCGAGGGTGGACGTCAGAGGTGGTGGCGGCTGAAAGCATGGAGGCACGGCGCTCGCGGTGGCGAACGCGGCATGCAAAAGCCCGGCGCGGTCTCCGCCCGGGCTCCTACAACTTCTCCAGATTGCGCTTTCTTACATCGCGTCCGTAACGCGTGTCAAGAATAATCTAACGGCGTGTCGGTAGCACATGAGTTGTCCGGGTTAGGTAGCACACGAGTTGTCCGGTTTTCTGCCTCCGTCAGGAGGCGAATCAATGAACCGGACAACATGGC
>Ga0306920_100009802_pt1 | contig 12806 bp, 12 predicted proteins | sample flu12Cox44000170_FD_204666 | JGI IMG/M metagenome (GOLD analysis project Ga0306920, IMG submission 204666) | Lab enrichment of tropical soil microbial communities from Luquillo Experimental Forest, Puerto Rico - flux4day.12C.oxic.44.000.170 (v2)... | ecosystem: Environmental > Terrestrial >...
CCAGGCGCAGGAGCCGGTCGCCGACGCGGCCAAGCGCTGCGGCCAATATTACGTCAACTACCGCTGGCTCGGCGGCATGCTGACCAATTTCAAGACGATATCGCAGTCGATCCGCCGGCTGCGCGAGCTCGAAGAGCGGATCACGCAGGAACAGACGGGCCTGACGAAACGCGAGCTGCTCGAGCTGACACGCGATCGCGACAAGCTCGAGCGTGCGCTCGGCGGCATCAAGGAAATGGGCGGGCTGCCCGACATTCTGTTCGTGATCGACACCAATAAGGAGGCGATCGCGGTGCACGAAGCCAACACGCTGCGTATCCCTGTCGTTGCGGTCCTGGATTCGAACTCGTCGCCCGATGGGATCGCCTACCCGATCCCCGGGAATGACGACGCGATGCGGGCGATCCATTTGTATTGCGATCTCGTGGCTGCGGCGGTCCTCGATGGCCTGCAGGCCGAGCTCGCCGCCTCCGGGGCCGACATTGGCGCGAGAGTAGAACTCCCCGAACCCGCGCCACCGGCGCAGAAAACGGAAGAGCCGGCCGAGGAACTCGACATGCCTGGTTTGGAAAGCGAACCCGAGGCCGGCGGTGCGCCGGCTACGATGCATTAATCAAGCTGATTTCACCGGAGCCTTTCCGGTTTGAGCGAGAAGGGCGACGGTCTTTTGGACAAGAGGGTCACGTTATGGCCGAGGTGACAGCGGTGTTGGTCAAGGAACTGCGCGAGAAGACCGGCGCCGGGATGATGGATTGCAAGCGGGCGCTCGGCGAAAGCGGCGGGGATATCGAAGCGGCTGTTGATTGGCTGCGAAAGAAGGGTCTGTCTGCGGCAGCCAAGAAGGCCGGCAGGGTGGCCGCGGACGGCCTGATCGGGGTGGCAACCCGCGGCCCCGTCGGTGCCGTCGTCGAGGTCAACTCCGAGACCGATTTCGTGGCGCGCAACCAGGCTTTTCAGAGCTTTGTGCGGACCGCCAGCGAATTGGCACTCGACGGCAACGGCGAAATCGACGCGCTGAAGGAGAGCGAATTTCCGGGAACCGGCCGGACCGTCCTCGAGGAGCAAACGCATCTGATCGCAACGATCGGCGAAAATATCGTGTTGCGGCGGATGAAACGGTTGTCGACCGAAGCTGGTGGCGTTTTTTCTTACGTTCACAACTCGCTCGGCCCGGGCCTCGGCAAAATCGGGGTGCTGGTGACGCTCGCTTCGGGCGCGCCCGAAGCGCGACTTGCGGAGCTCGGGAAACAGTTAGCCATGCATATAGCCGCGGCGAACCCGCTCTATCTCGATATCGCTTCGGTGCCGCAAGCGGCGCTCGACCGCGAGCGCGCCGTGCTCCGCGAGCAGGCGCAAGCAAGCGGCAAATCCGATTCGGTCGTCGAGAGGATGGTCGAGGGGCGCCTGCGGAAGTTCTACGAGGAGTTCGTGCTGCTCGAGCAGATCTTTGTCGTCGATCAGGAGACCAAGATCTCGAAGGTGATCGAGCAAGCCGGAAAGGCTGCCGGAGCACCGATCCGAGTCGAGAGCTTCGTCCGCTTTGCCCTCGGCGAGGGCGTCGAGCGGCAACCGACCGATTTCGCAGCCGAGGTTGCAGCACAGCTAAAGCACTGATCGCGACGCTGCCGCGCTCCGACGAACGTGATGCGTGCCGAAAGGTGCGACGCGGGCGCAGCTTTGGTGTATTCTCGGCAGGCTCGCGATGGGCTCGGGCCGTCGGATAGGCGTGAATACAATGTCAGCCGAACTGAACTATCGCCGTGTTCTGCTGAAATTGTCCGGCGAAGCGCTGGTGGGCGCACGCGAGTATGGGCTCGACCCCGAAATGGTCGAGCGCATCGCCGAGGAGATCCGGTCGGTGCACGCGCTCGGCGCCGAGATCTGCATCGTGATTGGCGGCGGCAACATTTATCGCGGTGTCTCGGCCTCCGCGGTCGGAATGGAGCGTGCGTCGGCCGATTACATGGGGATGCTGGCGACCGTCTTTAACTCGCTCGCAATGCAAAACGCGCTCGAACGGCATGGGGTGACCACGCGCGTGCAATCGGCGATCTCGATGCAGGCGATCTGCGAGCCGTATATCCGTCGCCGGGCACTGCGTCACCTGGAGAAGGGGCGCGTTGTCATTTTTGCCGCCGGAACCGGCAACCCGTTCTTTACGACCGATACGGCAGCGGCGCTGCGCGCGTCCGAGATGGGTTGCAATGCACTCTTGAAGGCAACCAAAGTCGATGGGGTCTATGATGCCGACCCTGAGCGTGTACCGGGCGCCAGGCGTTTCGACAGCCTCGATTATCTCGAAGTCCTCTCTCGCGATCTGCGCGTAATGGACGCCTCGGCGATTTCGCTGGCACGCGAGAACCACATTCCGATCCTTGTCTTCTCCATTTTCGACAATGGCGGGTTCGCAGATGTTCTGAGGGGACGTGGACGGTATACGATCATCAACGGAGAAAGCTGAACCCACACGGGACGAGAGACATGCCGGAAGACGCTGCTCTGCTGAAGGATCTCCGGCGCCGCATGGACGGCGCCGTGGAGGTGTTGCGCAAGGAGTTCGGGGGGTTACGGACCGGGCGAGCCTCGGCGAGCCTCCTCGAACCGATCGTCGTCGGCGCCTATGGGGGGACGATGCCTCTCAATCAACTCGCCACCGTAAGTGTGCCGGAGCCGCGGATGATTACGGTTCAAGTGTGGGACCGCGCCATGGTCAAGGCCGTCGACAAGGCGATCCGCGAATCCGGCCTCGGCCTCAACCCGCAAACCGAAGGTCAGGTCATTCGAGTGCCCATCCCGGACCTCAACGAAGAGCGGCGGCGCGAGCTGACACGGGTGACGGCGAAATATGCCGAGCAAGCGCGGGTTTCCGTTCGCAATATTCGGCGTGACGGTGTCGAAATGCTCAGGCGCCGCGAGAAAGAAGCTGAGATATCACAAGACCAACAACGCAAGCTGCAGCAGGAAGTGCAGCAGCTGACCGACGATTACGTCAGGCGGATCGACGATGCGCTGGCGCAAAAGGACCAAGAGATCCTCCAGGTCTGATGAGCGCCACCCCAACACCGCGTCCGGTACCGCGGCACATCGCAATCATAATGGATGGCAACGGGCGGTGGGCACAGGCCCGGGGACTGCCGAGGATCGCGGGCCACCGGCACGGCGCCGAAGCCGCGCGGCGCGCCGTCACCGCCGCGGCCGAGTTGGGGGTCCCCTATCTCACGCTGTTTGGGTTTTCCTCCGAGAACTGGAGGCGACCTTCAGGCGAAATCCAGGACCTGATGGGGTTGCTGAGGCACTATCTGCGCGGTGAGATCGCCGAACTGCACCGCAATGGCGTTCGCCTCAGGGTCATCGGCGAACTCGGCAAGCTCGACCCGGACATTATCGAAATGATCGAGCGTGCCGAGGCAATGACCCGAGACAACGCCCGGATTACGGTCACGATCGCATTGTCCTATGGCGGCCGCGCCGAGATCGTAGCGGCGGTTCGGGCAATCGCTCAGCAGGTTCAGTCTGGCAGTCTTGCCGCGGCTGCAATCAACGAGGATTGTTTCGCCCGCTATCTTTTTACGGCCGGTCTTCCCGACCCGGATCTGCTGATCCGCACCAGCGGCGAACAGCGCATCAGCAATTTCATGCTTTGGCAGAGTGCCTATTCCGAGTTCGTCTTCACCAAAACCTTGTGGCCCGATTTCTCCAAACACGACTTGGAAGAAGCGATCGATGAGTTTTGCGGCCGCGATCGTCGGTACGGTGCATCGTTTGGCTCGCGCTGACAGCGGCTCGTTCCGGCTTCGCGTGATCTCGGCGCTGGCGCTTGCGCCCCTGCCGATCGCGGCAATCTGGTTCGGCTCACCATGGCTCCCGTTGTTGACCGCGTTAGCGGCGGCGGGAATGGCCTGGGAATGGGGGCGGCTCTGTCGCGGCGGCCAATTTGGCAGGATCGGGCTCGTGCTGGTCGCCGTCGTTCTCGTCAGCGTCGCGGTTGCCGCGCTCGTCTCCGCCCGGCTCGCTCTCGGTACCGCCGTTCTCGGCGCCGCTGTCGTCTTCTGGGCAGCGCGAGAACGGCGAGATCTCGATCCTCAATGGACCGCGTTCGGGGCGCTCTGGGTGGCATTGCCGTGTGTGTGCTTATTGTGGCTGGCGCGCGACGGATCCACCGGTCGCGCCACGTTACTCTGGGTGCTGGCCGTGGTTTGGGCGACCGATATCGGCGCCTACGTTGCCGGTCGGACGCTCGGTGGCCCGCGGCTGGCACCGCGTTGGAGCCCGCGCAAAACCTGGGCCGGACTGGCTGGCGGCATGGTCTGCGCTGCCTTTGCCGGGTGGGCCACCGCGGCTTGGCTCGAGATTTCTCCGGCGCTGCCGGTGGTGCTCGTCAGCGCGGGCCTTGCGGTTATCGAGCAGTTCGGCGATCTTGCCGAATCCGTGGCAAAGCGCAGGTTCGGTGTGAAGGATTCGAGCGGTCTCATTCCCGGCCATGGGGGGCTTCTTGACAGGCTCGATGGACTGCTCGCGGTGATCCCGGTGGTGGCGCTGCTGACTCTGATTGGCGGCCGCAGTCTGCTGGCGTGGCGATGAATTCGCCCGACAATCTCAGACACCCCGAAAACGGTATACGGCGAGTAACGATTCTCGGCTCGACCGGTTCGATCGGTCAGAGCACCGTCGACCTGTTGTTGCGCAATACCGACGGCTTCGAGGTTGAAGCACTCACTGCGTATCGCAACCCCATACGGTTGGCGGAGCAGGCTCGCGCCTTGCGAGCGCGGTTCGCGGCCATTGCCGATCCCTCTCATTATACGGCGTTGAAGACGGCCCTTTCGGGTACCGGGATCGAGGCCGCGTGTGGCGCTGAAGCCCTCACAGAAGCGGCGCTCCGTCCGGCTGACTGGGTTATGGCCGGGATCGTCGGCGCGGCCGGGCTGGCCCCCACCTTGGCCGCGATCCGGCGCGGGGCCATCATTGCATTGGCCAACAAAGAAGTGCTCGTTTGTGCCGGATCCCTTGTCATGCAGGAAGTGGCTCGTTGTGGAGCGACGTTGCTTCCGGTCGACAGCGAGCACAATGCGATTTGGCAGTGCTTCGATTTCGCGCGCATCGATGCGGTCGAGAAGATCATCTTGACCGCAAGCGGCGGCCCATTCCGTGAGCACTCTCTCGAGGAGATGCGCGAGGTCACTCCTGAGCAGGCGGTGGCCCATCCCAATTGGCGGATGGGCGCGAAAATCTCAGTCGATTCGGCGACGATGATGAATAAAGGTCTCGAATTGATTGAGGCGCATCATCTGTTCCGCCTGCCTTGCGAGCGCATCGATATAGTGGTGCATCCGCAATCGATCGTACATAGCGCCGTCGCCTACCGCGATGGCTCGGTGCTGGCGCAGCTCGGGTCGCCGGACATGAGGACGCCGATCGCGTACGCGCTCGCTTGGCCCGACCGGATCGAAACACCCGCGAAACGGCTCGATTTGCCGGCTATCGGCCGCCTCACTTTTGAGCCGCCCGATGAGCGGCGGTTTCCGGCGCTTCGGGTGGCACGGGAGGCGCTGATGCGCGGTGGTGGGTGCCCGACCGTGCTCAACGCGGCCAACGAGACGGCAGTCCGTGATTTTCTCGATGGCCGCATCGGCTTTCTCGATATCGTCGAAATTGTGGAGCGGACTATCGAGGCGATCCCCCAGGGTCCACTTGAATCGCTCGAAGACGTCTACGATTTCGACAAAATGGCGCGTGAGGTTACCGCCCGTCTCTCTAGGTTGAGTAACTCCACGCCTGCAACCGCAAGAACGGCTTAGCGATGATCGAATTGCTCAAAGGGCTGACCCAAGTCCATAACTTCTTCTATTCTGTCTTGTGGTTTGTAATTATTCTGACGGTGCTCGTGTTTGTACACGAGTTTGGCCATTATATCATCGCCCGTTGGAACCGGGTGCGGATCGAAGTGTTTTCGATCGGTTTTGGTCCCGAAATATTCGGCTGGTGGGATCGGGCTGGGACGCGCTGGAAGTTCAGTGCGATCCCGCTCGGCGGATACGTGAAGATGTTCGGCGACAGCGACGCCAGCTCGGGTCTGCCTGCCGCAGGTCTCTCGCGCCTCACCCCAGCGGAGCGGGACTTGTCATTCCATTACAAGAGGCTCGGGCAGCGGGCGGCGATCGTTTCCGCCGGACCGGCGGCGAATTTTGTGTTTGCAATTGCTGCATTGGCGATCCTGTTCATGACCTACGGCCAGCCCTTCACGCCGGCGGAGGTTGGGCAGGTTACGTCGGGGACCGCGGCCGAACGAGGCGGAATGCGCGCAGGCGACGTAATCCTCAAGATTGACGGGCGAACCGTTCATCGATTTGAGGACGTCCAACAGGTGGTCCGCCTAAATCCGGGCGTTCCGATGACGATCGTGGTGCGACGTGACGGAGAGGAGCAGACACTGCACGTGACGCCGAGCCAGACGGAATTTACCGATCGCTTTGGCCACCATTACGGGGTCGGTCTGCTCGGAATCACTCATAGCGGGATGGAATACGTTAAGCGCGATCCGGCGATGGCGATCGTCCAAGCCGGTGTCGAAACCTGGAATTTGACCACCGGGACCTTGGGCGCGCTGTGGCAGATGGTGGAAGGTACCCGCGGCACCGACGAGCTTGGTGGGCCATTGCGCATCGCGCAGATGTCCGGAGAGGTTGCGCAGAGCGGGATCGTCGCGATCCTGTGGTTCATGGCGGTGCTGTCGATCAATCTTGGACTGATCAACCTGTTTCCGGTTCCTGTCCTTGACGGAGGACACCTCCTGTTTTATGCGGCTGAGGCGCTCCGCGGAGAACCGCTAGGCCAGCGGGCTCAGGAATACGGCTTTCGGATCGGCTTGGCCCTAGTCCTTACATTGATGGTGTTTGCTACCTGGAACGATCTCGTTCATCTGTTCAAGCACCCCTAGCGTGACGCGATCGCCGATCGAGGGGGGTGGGTTCCAGCGGGGGTGGGGGTCTTTTGCGTTGGGTTCATCGGACTTACGTGCTCGCGGCAATTGCCGGCACGATTTTTTTTTCACCGCTCGCATCACAGCAGCCGGCGAGTGGTCAGACGGCCGTTCACGGTCCAGCGCCCGTGCAAATGGGTGCTGGGACGGTCGCCGATATCCGGATCGAAGGGGCGGAAAGGATCGAACCCGAGACAATCCGCTCTTACTTGTTGATCCAGCCCGGGGACGCCTGGGACGATGAGCTGGTGGACAAGTCGCTGAAGGCGCTGTTCGCGACTGGTCTTTTTGCCGATGTCAATCTGAGCCGGGCCGGCAACACCTTGGTCGTAAAGGTTGTCGAGAACCCGATCATTAATCGCATCGCCTTCGAGGGAAACAGCAAGATTAGCGAGAAGGATCTCACTGCCGAGATCCAGCTTCGTCCGCGTGTTGTCTACACTCGGGCACGCGTCCAGAATGACGTCACCCGCATCCTCGATCTCTATCGGCGGCACGGCCGGTTCGGGGCGACCGTGGAGCCAAAGGTTATCCAACTATCGGAAAACCGTGTCGACCTCGTGTTTGAGATTAACGAGGGCGAATTCACAGGTGTCCGGAGCCTCAATTTCGTTGGCAACCATCAATATAGCGACAGTAAATTACGTGGGATAATCCAGACCAAGGAGAGCCGTTGGTATCGCTTCCTTAGCAGCGACGATACCTACGATCCCGATAGACTGACCTACGATCGGGAGCTGCTGCGCCGGTTTTATCTGACCGAGGGATATGCCGATTTTCGGGTGGTATCGGCGGTTGCCGAGCTGACCCCTGACCGTAACGGATTCATTATTACGTTTACCCTTGACGAGGGAGATCGCTATCGCTTTGGCAAGGTTGACGTCAACATCAAAATAAAGGATGTGCCTGCCGAAGAGATACAGCCGCTTCTGAGGATCCACACCGGTGATTGGTATGATGCAGAGGCCGTCGAAAAGTCGATTTCGGCATTGACGGCTGCGCTCGGCAACCGGGGTTACGCCTTTGTCGAAATCAAACCGAATATCACACGTAACCGCGAAGATCATACAGTCGATATCACTTTCGATGTTCAGGAGGGTCCACAAGTCTACGTCGAGCGCATCGACATCGTCGGGAACGTCCGGACGCTCGACAAGGTGATCCGACGCGAGTTTCAGCTGGTCGAGGGTGACGCGTTCAACACCACGAAGATGCAACGCTCGCAGCAACGGATAAAGAACCTCGGCTTTTTCAAGAAAGTCGAAGTGACCAATAACCCGGGATCGGCACCCGACAAGACTGTGGTGACTGCCGAGGTCGAGGAACAGTCGACGGGCGAGCTGTCGCTGGGCATCGGTTTCTCGACCACAGACGGGCCCCTGGCCGATGTCAACATCCGAGAGCGCAATTTTCTCGGCCGCGGGCAAGATTTGCGGATCGGTACTGTAGTCTCTCTTCGATCACAGCAGGTCGACCTTAGCTTTACAGAGCCGTATTTTCTCGATCGAAACATTGCCGCGGGCTTCGATATCTTTGAAATAAAAACCAGCCCGACGGCGAATTTCTTCAGCGGTATCACCCCGCCTTACCAACAATTCTCCTACGGAGCCGCACTCCGCGCCGGCTATCAGATTACCGACAATTTGCGTCAGACGCTGAAGTATACAGCGCGATCCGATAACATTACAGATCTTCAACCTAATACGTCATTGTTCATCGTGCTCGAAGCGGGTCAGCATACAACATCGGAACTCGGTCAGGTGCTGTTGTATGATCGGCGAGATGATCGGCTTGAGCCGAGCAGCGGATATTATGCTTCCATAGGCAATGATTTCGCCGGGGTTGGGTTCGGAGTAGATTATATCCGCAATAAGGTGAGCGCCGGTTATTATTATTCCGTTTTCCCCGAATGGGTGTTGAGCCTCACCGGCGAAGCCGGCTATATCTTTGGCTGGAATGGGCAGCAAGTCTTGCTGCAGGATCGGTTCTTTGTCGGCGGCGATAATTTGCGCGGCTTCCAGAGTGCTGGCATCGGCCCCCGTGACTCGGTGAGCGGCGATGCCCTAGGCGGCCAAAAATACTACCTCGGATCCATAACTTTGGGCGTGCCGCTCGGCCTGCCCAAGGAGTTCGGGATCAGCGGGCGCGTGTTCACCGATTTTGGCACTCTCTATCACATCGAACCGACGCAAATTGTGCTAACTCCCACGCAGTTGGCCGAAACGGGGGGGCAGCAACCCATGGTCGAGCAGTCGCCCGCCATCCGCGTCAGTGCCGGGGTGGGCGTGTCGTGGAAATCGCCGGTCGGTCCGATCCGGCTCGACGTCGCTTATCCTATCAGGAAAGAGGGCTTCGATAAGACCCAGTTCTTTCGCATCAGTTTCGGCACGAGGTTCTGATGTCGCTGCGGTATATCCGGTTCCAAGCGCTTCTGCTGGTATGCCTTTGCGGGCTCGCCGCTACCGCGGGGGCGCAGGCGCCGCCCACGCCTCCGAATCCTGCGCCTTCGCCTCCCGCACCCCCAGCTCCCACACCTCCGGTCTCGGCTCCGCCAGCGCCGTCGATCGCGGCACCGATGCCTTTGACCGTCCTGGTCGTTGATGTGCAGGCTCTCCTGCAAAATTCGAAGGCGGCAAAGATGGTGCGCGATCAGATCGAACAAAAACGCGGCGAGTATACCAAAGAGATTTCCCACCAGGAGGAGACGTTGCGCGCCGAGCGTGACGCGATCCAGCGCCAACAGGCCTCGCTTTCGGCCGATGCGTTGAACCAGAAGGGGCACGAGTTCCAGCAGAAGGTTAATGATCTCGAGCGTAACGTTCAAGGAAAGCGGCAAGCTCTCGAGAAGTCAAACGGCGAGGCGCTTTCCAAGATCCAAGAGGAAATGCTAAAAATCATTGCTGATATCGCTAAGCAACGCAAAGCCAATCTCGTATTGCAGCGCGCCGACATCGTCCTATTTGATCAGAGTTTCGATGTGACGGACGAAGTCTTACAAAAGCTCGATGAGCAAATGCCGACGTTGACGGTCAACTTTGTTGCTCCAATGCCTCCGCCGCCCAGTCCCACCGCTGCTGCGACACCCCCCGCCGCAACCGCGCCGGCTCCCGCTAAACCAAAGAAGAAGTAGCTTCCGGTCAAATGCGATCCGAAATATCGCAAGCGCTACCCATTCCGGCAGAAAGCGCCTCCCCCGGTTACCGTGGGCCACGCTTTGGCCCCAGCGATGCCAAGCTGATGCTGATCTTGACCGGGGTGTGAGGGCAGGATGGCGGACTTACGCTTTTTCAATCGAGGTGGGCCCTTCACTCTCGACGCGTTGTCCGCGTTGAGCGGTGCAAGATTAGTGAATCCGGCGGATGGTGGGCGGGTGTGCCGCGACGTGGCGCCGCTCGAAAGAGCGGGGCCGGAAGATGTCAGCTTTCTGGAAAACCGGAAGTATGTCGAGACGTTTATCCGCTCCCGAGCCTGTGCCGTTTTCGTCGACGAAAAGGCCGCCAGACAAGCACCACCCGGCATGGCTCTGCTGGTCAGCAAGGAGCCGTACAAAGCGTACGCTCTTGCTGCCCAGGCATTCTATCCCGTCGTCGGGGTTGAGGCCCGCATCGCCCCTTCCGCAATCATCGATGCAACAGCTATCGTGCCCGAAGACTGCGATATCGGGCCCAATGTCGTCATCGAGCGCGAGGTGCAGCTTGGGCGACGGTGCAGCGTCGGCGCCAATACGGTTATTGCTGCCGCGGTCGAGACCGGCGACGACTGCCGCATCGGGGCTAATGTCACGCTCAGCCATTGTCTGCTCGGCGCGCGGGTTGTCGTACACCCAGGGGTCCGCATCGGCCAGGCTGGGTTCGGCTTCGCTCCCGATGCAAATGTGCCGGTCAAAATCCCTCAGCTCGGACGGGTCGTCATTGGCGACGATGTCGATATCGGCGCCAATACGACGATCGATCGGGGATCCGGACATGACACCGTTATCGGGTCTGGCTCGATGATTGATAATCTGGTCCAGATCGGGCACAACGTCGTTCTCGGGCGGTGCTGCGTTCTTGCCGGTCAGGCCGGCATCTCCGGAAGTACAAGGCTCAGTGATTTTGTCATGGTCGGAGGGCAAGCAGGTCTTGCCGGCCATCTGCGGATCGGTACCGGTGCTCGGATTGCTGCCAAAAGCGGGCTCATGCGGGACGTCGCGGCCGAAGAAACAGTGTGCGGCAGTCCGGCCGTTCCACTTACCGAATTCATGAGGCAAACTGCGGTGTTGAAGCGCCTGGCAAAGAGGGGCGGATGATGGCCGCCACCGCTTGCGTCGAGGCGCAAGGGACGCAGATCGAGCTTGAGCGGATCATGGAAATGATCCCGCATCGCCCCCCCTTTTTGATGATCGACAAGGTCGTCGACGTCGTCGCGAACCAGCGGGCGACCGGAGTCAAGAATGTCTCGGCCAGCGAGTATTACTTTCAGGGCCACTTCCCGGCCCGGCCGGTCATGCCCGGAGTGCTGATAATCGAAGCGATGGCGCAGACGGCTGCTGTCTTCGTCGTCTTCACGCTTGGGCCCGAATCGGAAGGCAAGCTCGTTTATTTCATGAGCATCGATAACGCGCGATTTCGCCGCCCTGTTTTCCCCGGCAGCAGACTGGAGATCCATGTCACCAAGCAGCGGAACCGCGGCAATGTCTGGAAGTTCGAGGGCGTAGCCAAAGTTGGTGACACGGTGATGGCCGAGGCCGTGTTTGCCGCGATGATCCTGGACGACTAGGCGGGTCCATGTCGCAAATCCACCCCACGGCCATCGTCGCGCCGGGGGCCGAACTCGCCGGGGATGTCGTCATCGGACCCTACTGCGTCATCGGCAAGGACGTCAGGCTCGGCCGGCGCGTCTCACTTCGGTCTCATGCGGTCGTCGACGGCCGGACGACGATCGGAGAGGGCACGCGCTTATTTCCTTTCACCTCGGTCGGGCTTGAACCGCAAGACCTCAAGTACCGGGGCGAGAAATCGGAACTTGTCATCGGTTGCAACAACACGATCCGCGAATACGTGACGATGAACCCGGGCACCGCAGGCGGAGGAATGGTCACCCGGATCGGCAATGACTGCCTGTTCATGGTCGGCGCCCACGTCGCCCATGACTGCCAGATCGGCAACCACGTTGTCATGGCGAACAACGCGACGCTCGCGGGTCATGTCGTCGTTGAGGATTATGCCGTGCTCGGCGGTCTGTCTGCCGTCCATCAGTTCGTCCGGATCGGCAAGCACGCGATGATCGGCGGGATGTCGGGTGTCGAGCGGGACGTCATCCCCTATGGCCAGGTGATGGGGGATCGAGCCCGGCTGTACGGGCTCAACATCATCGGCATGCAGCGCCGCGGCTTCAGTCGTGAGGACATTCAGGGGCTGCGCAATGCCTATCAGTTCCTGTTCTCCACTGACGGCACCTTTATCGATCGGGTCAACGAAACTGCTGAACGTTTTAGCGGCATTGGACCGGTCGACGACATCATCGAGTTCATCAGAGCCGATTCGAGCCGGGCCATTTGTCAGCCGAAAGGAGCGAATGGCGGGTAGGCTAGGTATCATAGCCGGCGGCGGCGGGTTGCCGCGGCGCATCATCGAAAGTTGTCGCACTGCCGGGCGCGATGTCTTCGTCCTCGCCGTCAGGGGAGCAGCTGAGCCGGCGACGATGTGCGACGTGCCACACGCCTGGTGCCGGCTCGGAGCTGCGGCGAAGGGTCTTGCCCTATTGCGCGAAAACCACGTGACAGAACTCGTTCTGGCCGGCGCCATTCGGCGGCCGTCGCTCGCGACGCTGCGGCCAGATTGGCGCG
>Ga0306920_100009805_pt1 | contig 12805 bp, 17 predicted proteins | sample flu12Cox44000170_FD_204666 | JGI IMG/M metagenome (GOLD analysis project Ga0306920, IMG submission 204666) | Lab enrichment of tropical soil microbial communities from Luquillo Experimental Forest, Puerto Rico - flux4day.12C.oxic.44.000.170 (v2)... | ecosystem: Environmental > Terrestrial >...
GGAGCGGATTATTACGGCGACTATAGGCTCTTGGCGCTCCGATTGCCAATACTGATATTAGAGAAAGTGTCGTGAAGCTCATGAGAAGTAATGCAAGCGGGGACGGCTCGGGCGTCTGCTCAGTGATTATCAAAGCGCCATTGTCGTAGACTCCCGGGATGAAAGTCGGATCGTTGCCGGAACCAGTCCAGATAGGGGTTGCTGTTTGATCTATGCGGGGAATGAAGTCGCAATGAAAGAACGGGGGCTCGTTTTGCGAGAATGTAAACGGAGCACACCACATCAAAAAAACCGGAAGACCCGGTACCCTGGAAAAAAAGATGTCGTAGGTGATAGTCGTTCCCGCCGGCATGAAAGACGCAAAGACAGGGACTTGGTTAAATTGAAAGGCGTCAGTGCTGGCGACATCTGGTACTGGATTCTGGGGCAACGTGAAAAACCAAGTGTCACCGGCGTTGACAGTAAAATTAACCATCGGAATTCCATCCCCGCGAACTTCAGGAACGAAAACCGCAGCTGCAACCAGAAGTAGAAAAAGAGGTACTACGATCCGTTTCGACGATCGACGCATGGCCGCACTCTTGGGACCTTTCAATGGGGAACCGACCGGCAATCTATGGATAATGTAATACGTCCTAAAAAAGCAAATGTCAACGCCGGTTGGGGCCGATGCGTGTAGTCACTCAGGCATGACTCGCGCGTATGCAGCGGTATGCCGTTTATGAGAAGGACGGGTAAGGCGTCTGGTACTACTGTACTACTGCGGTTCGCCTCGCGCTGTGTTACGATCCGTCCAACAGAAATACCCTTACTGACCACACCCCAAAAGGCCCGGTTCTCAAGGAAGCTCTACCCAGCCTGCTATCAGACAGCGAGGGGATCGCCTACCGCTTGGTTCCCCAACCGTTATATATTCCAGTCTGAGGCGCTCCTGCGCATCGCGCCACCAGCCTTAGGCAGAGCCGAATTGCCGCCTACCAAATGGTTGCCGCCCGGGAACCTGGAGCTAGTAGCGCGCGCGGGCAGCTCGCTTCGCCTGGTAGCGTTTATACGCACGGGTCTTCGTCGACTCCCGGAACTACCGCGCTTGCTTCCATTGGAGATTGTTTATCACCTGGTCGGACGCGATGATCGGGTGTTCAGGACTCTGATAGAAGCATCCGAGGAGGTTCATTTCATTTCGTAATGGGCGTGTCACCTCGACAAAGAGTGACAGCACGATAAACGTTTATGCCAACATAGTTACGCAATCCAGCACGTCTTTATCCAGATTCGGCTTCCGACCCGACAAGCTCGACGGAAGAGGTGAGCTGAATGGCGTTGTGCAACGTTCGGTATAGCGGGCAACGCATGGCGTAGATGCCGTGCGTGCGGTCGACAGTCTCCTCTGCATCTTTGGACGCAACCAAACGCATCGCTACGTGAATGCGGCGGATGACGAGCACTCCTTCCTCGGTCTCGACCTCTCCAGTTACTTCAGCAGTTAGTTTGCCGTCGCTGGCATCGATTTGACGCGCTTCCAGCGCGCCTCCGAAGGTGCCCATCATTCAACCAGCGGTCGCGGAGATGACGTAGTCGATGGTTGAGGAGTGGGACTCCTTCAGCGACGCTGGATCGACTCTATAGTGCGTGGCGATTGCCCCGTGGACGCTGAAGATAACGGGCTGGGACTCGCCGGGCAGGTGTGCGATGCGAAGGGGCCCTTTCCGGCGTTCGATCCGTGACTTCGAGACATAGACGACATCGCTCATCGCTTACTCCTTTCCAAAGCTCGAGAATGTGAGTTTATCCTGGCATACAAATAGCTACTTATGCTGAATGCTGCTCGGAGATCGTTTGAGGTCAAGGGGGAGAATTCTTAGTTCCCATTTTACTGGTACAGACGTAGGTAGATAGCAAACCGCGCGGTCGCAAGCCTGATACTTCAAGTCGCCGGTGATGGAGATCGTTCGCTCTTTGGAAAATACTGAACGCAGGCCATCGGAAATCTTGGAAGGGGTTACCGTGAGATCCTGAGTGATGCGAAATTTCCCCTCGAAGACCGGCACATTTCACGGATAGCTTCGAGATAGAGTGTTTTGGAGCTTGGGTAGACAACGGGTTGGAATTCGACGCCTGGCAATGGGCTCAACGAAAGCTGAATCGGCCTGTAACCTTGCACTCCGGGAGAATAGACGTGAACATCCGGAGGAAGCTCGATTTCGGCAATCAGGCTGACCCTGCCGCCTGGGATGACACTGCGATCGGATTGTGCAAGAACAAGCTCGAGATGAGGTGCTTTGAGATTCTGGGGCACCTCCGCGCTTACCTCCGGGAAGAGCTTTGAAATGACATTTATCAGCTGTCAATCGGTCCGTGTACTTTGGAATGAAATACTTTTCGCAAATGATTCCATTTGCGTCTAGGTAGAAGAATCCGGGGTAGGCCATTCCGGCAGTCATGCCTTTGGCTTCGCGGTTGAGGACGCCAAAGCTACGAATGATTTCGGAGTGCGGGTCGGCCAGCAGAGGAAAGTCGATCCTGTGCCGCTCGGCAAAATCCTTGAGGATCGCTTCACTGTCGTAACTGATAGCGGCCAGCTTCAGTCCTTGCGCCTCGAACCTATCTCTTGCGCTTTGCAGCTGCACGAGCTGTGCTTTGCAGAAGGGTCACCAATCAGCGGAGCGGAAGAAAAGCAGAACCGTGCCCTTGGAGCCTTTCAGCGTGTCGTTGGACTGTTCGTGACCGAACTGATCGGGTAGAGCAAATGCTGGAGCGCGCTGGCCGACTTCCATGCCGATAGAGGGAGACGCTACACGAATGGCGGACGGGTTTTCTTGCCCGGCAACGAAGCTAGAAACTCCGGCGAAGAACAGGATGGCGAGCCCGACTTTCATTTGCGCTCCTGATTAGGTTTCGTTTTCTTGACGTTGGGCGCTGTCGAAAGAGCGCACAGCCGTTTCCTCCTCGAACACTGAAGAGCGGCTCCAATCCGATTCTCGAGCAATGCAAAGGTTTCACATCTTGCGAAAAATCATTGGGGCCCGGTCCATTCTGGGTGGCACGGTAGTGCGACACGGCCGGACGGCATTCGTACCTGCCGGCCAGCTCTTTTTACCGACTTCTGAAACTTCGACGCAAGAAGCCAATCTCATTTCCCGTACACGTTTTGAGGATGAGTGTTGAAACGAGTGCCAAAGGCCTACCGGGCAGTCGAAGCTCGAGCATGGCGCGGATCAGCAACGAACCCCCAAGCGTTCAAAAGGAGAAATTGTGAAAAAGAAATATACGAGCATTCTGCTCGCACTGATTGGGTTTCTGGGGATGGGCACGGCTGCCAAAGCCGAGATTCGACGCGCGCTCGAGGTAACCGTGCCGTTCGAGTTCGTCGTCGATGGCAGGACCCTCCCCGCGGGCACCTACACCGTAAGTCGTTTTGCGGATGACAAGCACGGCGGACTTATTCTGAGCAATCACGAAAGCCGGACCAGTGTGTTTGTACTCCCAGTGGGGGTCGAAAGAGCTTCTGAGGACAAGCCCGAGGTAAGTTTCCAGCGGGTTGGAGAACAGCTCTTCCTCAGCAGCATTCGAACATTGCAGGACGTCTATGACATCGCGGTGCCCCGCTCGGCCATGCTGGAAGCCGCAGGAAGATCACACGGTAACACGGGTTCCTCCGACAGTTCTGGAAACAACTAGATCATCCCCGGAGTGGCGAGAGGGAACTCGGGCTCGACTGTCAAATCTGTGTTCCCTCTCAACCCACTTTTGTTTGCGTTTGCGGCAAATGAGCAACCGAACGAACATCACTTCAAAACCAAATCTCACGTGCAAACGAAGACTGTCGCGTATCCGGCAGACAGATTGAGGACGCAGTTTTATGTGCAGCAGCTGCGGTTAGTTCTTCGATAGCCGGATTCGTGCGATCCAGTAGCTATGTTTCAAGTCACCGCGACAACCGGTAGTCCTCAACTCCTTCAGATCACGCGTTCAGCTGAATACGTGGCTCGCAGACGCTACCAGAAGGGAAGTATTCGCCGTAGAGGTGACACTTGGACGCTACGTTGGGATCGAGAATTGACCTCACCTGCGGCGCCGTGAAAAAACGCTGGATGCGCTTTCGATTCCGCGCTGTGGGATGCACGCATTCAGGCACTCGCACGGCAGCTTGCGCCATTCAGCAGGGGCATCTCTCAAAGTTGCCCAGGCTCAGTTGCGGCACGCTGCTGCGAGCAGAACTTCGCGCTCTACTTGCACGTTCTTGGGTCAGAATGTCTTTCGGCATCGGGAAAGCTACAACGAACTTAACACACGCCATTCGGAAGCTCCTTGTCGGCTGAAGCGGCGGTCAATCGGCGCGACAGCCACTCTCAGGTTCGACCTCAGGAACGTTAGGCCATTTCCGTGAGTGTGATTCGAATTCGCGACAAAGGTTTCACGTCCGGGAGTGTCTTGCTGAGGCTCCGCGTCGGGACGAGCGTTCGAGAAGGGCTTCGCGTCGAGATACCCTTTCCTGAGCCTCTCGTGCAGGCGCTCAGTGAACCCTTCCGGCGACGGATATTCCATGCAGCCTTGGATCAGTTTTATGACGTTCCATGTACTGTCCAATAAGGCCTTGCATGCGCACACGTCCGAAAGTGAGGGTGCATGCAAGAACGCGACTCTGGCTCCACATCGTGGTCCATGTAGTTCGAGATCTCTCGCCAGACTTCAGGGCAACTGATTCCACTCACGCCATCGAGATGCGGTTTTGCGGGCAGAGTTTCAAATAACTTTGCCAAATGAAACCTTCTCGCGATTTCGTAGTCCGAGAACCGTGCGGACAGCGAACAAATTGCGCAACTCACTTCCAAATGTGACAGGAGCAGAGATGAGCACTGCAATGCAATCCACATTGGGCAGCACCTGGCAAATCGATCCCGTTCACTCGACCGCGCAATTCAAGGTCAAGCACATGATGATCTCCAACGTGAGAGGAGAGTTCACCGCCGTTCGGGGCGCTCTGGAACTCGATGAAGCCGACCTTACGAAGTCGAAGGTCCAGGCGTTTATTGAGGCCAAGACGATCAATACCCGTGATGCGCAACGGGACGCTCACCTCAAAAGCGCAGATTTCTTGGACGCTGGAAAATTCCCCGACCTCTTCTTCAAGTCGATGAATATTCGCAAAAAGACAGAAGGCGAATTACTTGTGACCGGCGAACTCAGCCTTCGGGGAGTGACCCGCGAAGTAGTTTTCGAAGTCGAGGGGCCCACCGAACCTCACAAGGATCCGTACGGAAACATGCGCATTGGTATTTCGGCCAGCGCACGAATCAATCGAAAAGACTTCGGGCTCAACTGGAATACCGCCTTGGAAGCGGGCGGTTTTTTGGTCGGAGATGAGGTTGCCATCACGCTGGATGTCGAATTCGTTCGAGCTTGAGAAGAATCCGGCGTGCCATGACGGGTGGGGTCCGAGTTTCGAGTCTCGCGACCAAGAGTCTCGGGCGGCATGGGTGATTCGGAACAATCTGAGTACCGAGGGGGCACTGGAAAGATTTCTTGCAACCTTTTGGTTTCCGCAGCTTCCTATAAATGGCAAGTCGGCAAGCGGGGAGTCCCTCGAGCAACTCCCCATCAAGAATTTTTATGGAAAGCTCACGACGAAAACGACTACTCATCCTCGGCGGAGGTTTTGCGGGGCTTACCGTCGCTATGGAGCTGGAGCGGAAGCTGGGTCGGGACCCGTCCGTCGAGATCACCCTCGTGAACCGGGAGAATTTTTTTCTGTTCACTCCAATGCTGCACGAAGTCGCGGCCAGTGACCTCGACCTCACGACGATCGTGAATCCGGCCCGCAAGATGTTGCAGCGCGTGCGTTTTTTTGCCGGTGAAGTTGATCGAATCGACATTGAAAAGCGGAATGCTGTTGTCTCGCACGGGTTCGATCACCATCGGCACACACTGGAATTTGACCTGCTGGTTCTGGGCCTCGGCTGCGTCACGAATCTGTACGGTATTCCAGGACTGCAGGAACATGCGCTCACCATGAAAAGCTTGGGAGACGCGATGCGGCTGCGAAACCATCTCATCGCGCACCTCGAAGAAGCCGACAGCGACTGCTGCGAGGTAAAAGAACCACGCGTTACGTTCGTCGTTGCCGGCGGTGGATTTGCCGGAGTCGAGACGGTGGCCGGAATCAACGACTTCGTGCGGAGTGCGCTGCGCTCCTACCCAAACCTGGCCGAAGATATGGTGCGCGTTGTACTGGTGCACTCCGGCCCCGTCATCCTGCCGGAGTTGAAAAAACAGTTGGGGGCATATGCGGAGCGTAAGCTCACCGAGCGGAAGGTGGAGATCCGCCTGAACACGAGGGTGGAGAGCTTCTCCGGCAAGACGGTGCAGCTAAATGACGGAACTACCATTGATACGAACACGCTCGTCTGGACCGCGGGTGCCTCGCCGAATCCGCTGCTCGACACCATCCCATGCAAGAAGGAACGCGGCCGTTTGCTGGTCAACGAAAACCTGGAGCTCGAAGGCCGGCCGAGTGTCTGGGCGTTAGGGGATTGCGCCGCTGTACCAGATGGACGAAAGGATGGATTCCATCCACCGACGGCGCAGCATGCACTTCGCGAAGCCAAAGTCGTAGCGCACAACATAGTGGCGACTCTGCGCGGCGGACAGAAAAGACGGTTCACCTTTTCCACGATCGGGCAGCTCGCAACGATTGGCCGGCGGACGGGCGTCGCCAATATCCTGGGCATCAATTTTTCCGGGTTTGTCGCATGGTGGCTCTGGCGAACGATCTACCTGAGCAAACTCCCCCGATTCGAAAAGAAACTCCGCGTGGCCTTCGACTGGACACTCGACCTGGTTTTTTGCAAAAGACCTGGTTCAGTTTCTCGACATCCGGGCGCCCATGATTTCGCAGCCGGAGGCAGATCGCAGCAGCGAGCCTTGACCGACATTCAAGCATGGTCCACGCCGCTCGTCTCAAATCGAAAAGAAGAGAGGAACAAAAAGTTATGAACTCCAAAACGAAGGCGGCGGGCGTTTTTCACGAGGCGGCTCCACAGGATGGGACTCAACCGCGACTTGGGGAGAGGCCCAGCCACTAGGAAATTCAGGAGCGCGCGTTTGAGATACACCAGGAGCGAGGCGGCGGAGATGGGCAGGACCTGGAGGACTGGCTGCTAGCCGAGCTCGAGTTGAGGGGAAGTATGGAAGGAGTTAGTCAAGTCGACAGTCGAGAGCAAGGAGGCGCTTGTCCATGCTGGTGAAGAAAATGATTTCGTGTTGCGCACTCGCGTTTCTTCTGACGTCGATAACGGGCTGCACCAACAAAAGGAACGAAACGGCGACGCTCCGTCTCAGCATGATTCCGACTACGGATCCCGGGAAAATCATTCGGGAGAGCAAGCCTTTCATCGACTATCTGGAAAAAGAGACCGGAACAAAGGTCGAGTTGACCGTTCCGACAAACTACGCAGCAGTCGTGGAGGCGGTGGCCAACGATCAGGTGGACATTGCGTATTTCGGCGGCTTCACCTTTGTTCAGGCCTCCGCGCGCTCAGGCGCGGTGCCACTCGTCCAGCGGGAGCGGGATCAGGCCTTCCACAGCTTGTTTATCACTCAGCCAGATTCCACCATCCATTCGCTCATGGACCTGAAAGGCCGAAGCTTCGCTTTTGGCGATGTGAATTCAACATCCGGCCATTTGATGCCCGCGTACTACATGCACGCGCAGGGCGTGGATCAGACCGTGATCGATAAAGCCATCTATACGGGCGGGCATGATGCGACAGCTCTGGCCGTCGCCAACAAGAAGGTGGACGCGGGTGCGATGGATGAACTGGTGCTGACGCGAATGATCAAGGAAGGGAAACTAGCCGAATCTCAGGTGAGGGTCTTTTACACCACACCGCCCTTCTTCGATTACGTATGGGCGGCCCGGAAGGGATTGGACCCGGCGACAGCCAAAGCATTTGCAAGCGCCATGCTGAAACTCGATTCGGCAAATTTGGAACACAAAGCCGTGCTCCAGCTGCTAAACGCTTCCAAGTATGTACCGGCCGAAGATGCCAGTTACGACATCCTCCGACAGGCAGCTAAAGAGGCCGGACTCTTGAAATGAACTATTCGCTCGACAGTGTGAGCAAGCAGTATGTTTTTCGCCGCCAAACTGTGCCCGCACTGGGGAGCGTGTCCTTGTCGATAGGCAGGGGAGAGGCGATGGCGATCCTTGGCAGTTCGGGAGCAGGGAAAACGACCCTATTCCGGCTACTCAACGCCACGCTGCGCCCCACGAGTGGATTCATCCATGTGGATGGGCGCGAACTCGGGACGATGTCGACCGGGGAACTCCGGCGCACCCGCCGCCGCATCGGCACCGTCTACCAGCAGCACCACTTAATCCCCTCGCTGACGGCCTTGGAAAATACGCTCTGCGGCTGCCTCGGACGATGGTCGCTGGCCGAAACCATACGCAGCATGTTGCGTCCGGCGAAAAACGATTTGGAGGAAGCTGTGCACGCGCTCGAGTTGGTCGAGCTGGCCGACAAACGAAATGCCCGAGCCGATGAACTCTCGGGCGGGCAACAACAGCGTTTGGCGATCGCGCGGGTTCTCATGCAAAAGCCGGAAGTGATTCTCGCGGATGAACCGGTCGCGTCGCTCGACCCCGCACTCACAGAAGAGGTCATGTCTCTGCTGATGCGCGTCGGTTCGGAAGAAAATCGCACGCTGGTCGTGGCAGTGCACAAGGTCGAGTTGGCACTCGAGCGTTTTCCACGCGTAATCGGGCTTCGGGGCGGCGCCGTTTTTTTCGACCGTCCGTCGAGGAGTGTTGACGAAGATCTTTTGGAGGGGTTATACACCGGTTACAGGCAAGAGCGAGGGACTCAGATTGATAAGCTCCGACGCGAATTCGGCTGCTCACGGTAGCGCCGGCTACGAGGGTATTTGGACGCTGCGGCGCATCGCCACGGCGCTCGGTGTGATTGTTATCCTCGTGATCTGCTGGCAGGTGGATAGCGTCCGGTTAAGCACCGTCTTTCAGCCCGCTACCGCCACCGCTCTCTGGAGATTGCTGCGCGGACTTTTTCCCCCGGATCTTTCGGCTGGCTTTCTGCGAATCGTCTTTCGAGCACTCCTCTCCACAATTGCAACTGCTATTGCGGGGACAATTCTTTCGGTGTTGGTTGCTGTCCCGCTCGGGGCCTTGGCGACGCCCATCCTGTGGCGGCGTGGGATCCTGACGGCTGGGGACAACCGAAATGTGATTGGGGCGTTGCGTTCGGCAGTCAGCCGTGCGGTTTTTGCCTTCTTGGGATTTCTGCGGGCAGTACCCGACTTGGTGTGGGGGCTCTTGTTTGTAAGCGCGGTGGGTCTGGGATCACTCGCAGGCGCGCTGGCGCTGGTGGTGGCGTACGCCGGCGTGTTGGGGCGTGTGTACGCGGACGTGTTCGCGCAAGTCGATCCGAATCCGCTCGAAGCGCTGCAGGCGACGGGGGCCACGCACGCGCAGATTTTTCTGCGCGGCATTTGGCCGCAGGCTCTTCCGAACATGGCGGCTTACACGCTGTACTCCTTCGAGTGCTGCGTGCGTGCGGCATCAGTTCTGGGTTTCGTGGGGGCCGGAGGCATCGGGTACGAGATCAGCCTGTCGATGCGGTTGTTCGAATATCGTCAAGTCATGACTCTCATTTTCGCGTTTGTCCTACTTCTGTTCCTGACGGATGTGGCGAGCAAGCGAGTGCGTGCGCGATTGAGGCCTAATGCCGGGGGCATGCGATTGCGCGAGAGCGTTGGTACGCGGAGATCCGGTTGGCGTACGCTGGGCTATGCCACTGCGTTGGGGGCCGTCGCCGGAAGTTTCTATCTCGCTGGATTCTCGCCGGAGCACTTCGGCGAGGCGAACGTCGCAAAACATGTGCTGCAGTTTTGCCGGGGGATGCTGCCTCCCGATTTTGCGAAAGAGTTCGTGCGCGGCCTAGGTCCACTGTTGATGCAGACGCTGGCGATTTCCATTCTTGGAACAGTCATGGGCATGGTCCTGGGGGGAATCTTGGCGGTTCCCTCGACTTCCACACTGGTGTTCGTTGCCGCGGACTCACCGGGAGCCCATTCACGGATTCAGCGGGGCTTGCGATTCGGCGTGTTCTGGACGGCCCGGTTTCTGTTGAACCTTTTGCGATCCATACCCGACTTGGTCTGGGTGCTTGTCTGCATCCTGCTGGTCGGCATCGGTCCGTTCGCGGGAACGCTTGCGATCGGTCTGCATACGGCCGGAGTACTGGGGAAGTTGTATGCGGAAATCTTGGAGGAAGTGCAGATTCGGCCGATCGAGGCCCTGCGGGCTCTCGGAGCCAGGCCGCTTCAGCTTCTCGCATGGGCGCTTTGGCCGCAGGCCAAGCCGATGCTTGCAAGCTACACAGTTCTGCGCTGGGAGATGAACCTCCGCGTCTCCGCGATCCTGGGAATTGTGGGCGGAGGCGGGTTGGGGCAAGCGATTTACAACAACGTGCAGCTCGGTTTCTATTCCAGACTCGCCACCTTGTTGCTGCTTGTGTACGTCCTCGTGATGGGGTCCGACTGGATTGGGGACAAGATGTCCAAAGGGATTGCAGGAGCCTAAGCATGCGAACATTCGATGCCTTGCAGTTCGCAGATGCGGCTGATCGGAAGAAAGGGGCAAGGCCGTGACACCATCTCCGCTTTCCCGCACGGCGAACACCGGGGTTGTCAGGCCGGCTGCGTCTGAAGGCTTTGCCCTCGGACTTGGCCTTACAAATGAATGCAACCTTGCCTGCTCCTTCTGCTACCGGGATCCGTCGCGGGTCGACCGGTTGAATCTCGAACAAGTGCGATCCGTAATGGAAAGCCTGCCGGTGCGTTCGGTAAATCTCGGCACAGGTGAGAACGGCATGCATCCCCAGTTCCGTGAAATCCTGGCGTACCTCACAACTCAGCCCGTAAAGCTGACGATCACTTCCAACGGCCACAGTGCCGCTGTGCTTGCGGACGATGAGCTGCGCGCCTTCCACGATGTCGAGTTCTCACTGGACTATTCCACCGAGCGCGCGCAGGACGATCAGCGGGGAGCCGGCAACTGGGCGTTGATTCATAAACAAGCCGCGCGCTGTGTCCGGCTGGGCGTTCCCGTCACGTTCATCAGTGTGATGATGAAGTCCAACTATCTTGGCCTGGCCAACGTAGCACGCGTGGCCAAACGCTACGAAGCGCCGCTTCGTGTGAACGTTTACCAGTCGGTGCGCTCGGACATCTACGCCTTGACCTACGAAGAGTATTGGCGTGGTTTTCAGACTCTCTTCGAGCAGACCGATGTAATCGCGATTGGGGAGCCGCTGGTTCGTGCGATGGCGGGACTTCCCGCAAGAACCGGCGGTTGCGCAGTGAGCACCGTGCGCGTCACGCCCAGGGCCAGCACGCAGCCCTGCGTGTACTGGCCGGGTGCGGGGGATCCGCTCTCGCTTTTGCTCTCGCTCGGGCCGCGCGTCGTGGAGACCAGTTCTTACGAAGAGGCGCGAAGCGTGCCCGACGCGTGTGGTTCCTGCCGTCATCTCGAAGCGTGCTACGGCGGATGCGCAGGTCGCCGCCGTATCCAGAACGCTCTGCTGCAACCAGATTTTTACTGCCCCATCGTGCGCGGGGAAACGCAGAAACTCGAGATACGCATGGCTCCCGCGCGGGAACTTCCCAAGAGTGAAAGTGCGTGTACGACTATCGTGATTGCGCGTGAGTCGGATGGCTGATGTTTTCGCAAGGCTCGTTCGCAGCGGAAGTGCGACTTTGCAATTTTGATTCGATACGAGGAGGTTCGTGATGATGACAAGTTCGACCCAAACGCGGGGGAGCAGCGGTCAACAAGACGGCCAGCCCTTTGCCCGATACGGTCTAGCCCTGATGCGGGTCACGATTGGGACAATGTTTGGGTGGGTCTTCTTCGAAAATTTGGGAAAGGACCTCTACCACGCTTCAAATTACGCGGACCTTATTAAGGGCTATATAGACAACGGCAGCTCCCCTGCGGCATGGAAACATGTGATGGCCTTCATGGCAAGCCATGCCTCAGTGGCCGCCCCTCTTCAGGGCTTCACCGAGATCACTCTCGGAGTGCTCCTGGTTCTCGGCGCGCTGACGCGCCCTGCGGCGCTTGTTGCTTTTGGATTCCTGGCCAGTCTCTGGGTTTCGGAATGGGGTAGCGGGTGGATCTGGGAGCTGCTGGTTCCGGTTCTGGCTTGCCTCTCGATAGCCGTGGGGAGCGCGGGCAAGACCTGGGGAATGGATTCTTTTCTGGCGCGCAAGTGGCCGAACGCGTTGCTCTGGTAAGGGAGGCCGAGTGCGCGTTTCCGTCATCATTCCGACTCGCAACGAAGCCGAAGCAATCGGCAGTGTTCTCGCCGACCTTCCTTCGAAAATGGTCGGCGAGGTGATTGTCGTTGACAATCATTCGTCGGACGAAACGGCTAAGATCGCCGCGAGCATGGGTGCCCGGGTTATTTCCGAAGCGCGCCGCGGGTACGGGCGGGCCTGTTTGACGGGGCTTGCTAACACGAAGGACGCGGATGTCGTCGTTTTTCTGGATGGCGACTATAGCGACCGGCCGGCGGAACTTCCCCTTCTTCTCGCTCCAATCGTCGAGGGCGCTGCTGATATCACCGTCGGTTCTCGTCTGGCACGTCCGGGCTCGCCGAACGGACTTCCATGGCACCAGGCTCTGGGAAACCGGCTTGCTGCTGCGTTAATTGGCAGCCTTTATGGATTGAGAATCACCGACCTTGGCCCGTTCCGGGCCGTGCGCGCCGAAGTGCTTCGGACA
>Ga0306920_100009807_pt1 | contig 12805 bp, 7 predicted proteins | sample flu12Cox44000170_FD_204666 | JGI IMG/M metagenome (GOLD analysis project Ga0306920, IMG submission 204666) | Lab enrichment of tropical soil microbial communities from Luquillo Experimental Forest, Puerto Rico - flux4day.12C.oxic.44.000.170 (v2)... | ecosystem: Environmental > Terrestrial >...
ACAAGGAATTCCTCTTGGACTATATTGCTCGCAACAACAAAAATCCCCGGCCGTTCGTATGGACCAAGGGACCCGAAAAGCTGCAGCGCATCATCGAGGCGACAAAACAATATCAAGCGGCGCACCCGCGCAAACCACGGAAGCGGCGGCGCCGTTCTAATACTATAAATAACTAATTGGACGATGTACTAGTGAAAACTGCGACTACCGTTTCTGACCATTCGCGATGGTTACCTCGGTTACCATCAATCTGCCAACCGGGCGACCCTAGGCACCTAATCTTCGTCAGAGGGGAGCCGTCGTGTTTGCGATGCGCCAAACAACTTACCCCCTTCCCCAATGTTTCCCCCAAAAGTAGCAGAAGTTCTTTGCGCTTGCGCAAATGTTTTGGTGGTAGATTGAGTTAGACAATCGACTATAGCGCTCGTAATTTTGGTCACACAGATTTGGTTACAGAAGTTAGTCGGGAAACGTGCGTCGATGATCAATTGAGGGTAATGCGCTTTGCGCTTCGTCGTTAAAGCTGCAGCCACAAGGGTCAATTGTGGCCAGCGGCAAAGCCCACCTCCTCCTGGGCCAATTTTAGGCCTGCTTTTTCTTTAAGTTGTTAATTTTAGAACCTTTAGCTGCATTCGACTAGTGGCATTCGACCGCATGTCGATGCCTGCGCCGAATTCGTATATGGGGGCAAAGTGGGCGAAACAAAAGTCACTAAAGTGCCAGACTGGAGGGCGCTGGCTTCTACTACTGCCAGTAGCCTCAACAACATCATAAGGCTCAGGACGGAGTTGGTTCGCGACTTCCCGTTGTTCTCACAAATACCTCCTGAGGATTGCTCGAAAATAGTCGCTGCCGCTCACGAGCGAAGCTACCTGCGCGATAGGGCAATCTACTTCGAGGGTGACCCGGTTAAGCAGGTAATACTCCTGACTTCGGGTTGCGTGAAGCTTTCGCAGACCGGTCCGCAAGGGCAGGAAGTCATCCTGAGGCTGGTGGGATCCGGGGAGTGTCTTGGTGCCGAATGCTTTCCCATTCACACACACTGCTCAACCGCTCAGACCATGAAGCCCGCCACTGCGCTGGTTTGGGAGGCCAGTCAATTCGAAGCTCTGGCGGAACGTTTCCCAGTGCTGGGTCGGAATATCTCGTGCGTTCTGCTGCAAACCCTCAACCAACTGGAGATTCGCTTTCGTGAAATGTGTACGGAGAAAGTGGCTCCTCGCCTTGTCAATCAATTGGTGCGGCTGGTGAATCAGGTTGGAGAACGTACCAATGGCCACGTGGAAATCGGACTGTCGCAGAGAGACTTGGCCCAACTCACGGGAACGACCCTGTTTACCGTTAGCCGCCTCTTGGGCCAATGGCAGGAGTTGGGAATTGTGAGGCCTAAACGCCAGGGTCTGCTCATTTTGAATGTTCCGGCACTAGAGGAGATCTCCCGGGCCGAAGAACTGGATTAACATCTTTGCCCAACCGTTCGCCCGTCGAACTGGCTTGGGCTTGTGGGCCACGGCGAGACGAGTCGGCGTCGCCTCGCCGCATCGCCACCGCCGCTTGATCGACCAATACGACGCCACTCAGTCTGGGTTCATTAAAGTCGGGAAGACCCCACCATCCGGCTGCCCCCTAAGGCCGTAATTCCGCGGATTCATTTCGCTCACCGACTCGCAGGAGTTGCGGCCAACGGCAGGCAGAATAAATACCATCCCCCGCCCCTTGTGGCGACTCCAATTTCGATGCATAATTTTGCAGGTGTTGAAGCCTGAGGGCTGCTGGCATGTCGGCCGCTCTCGGACAGATCTAAACAGCAGTTTATGCATAGGTTGCCAGTCGGCAGCCGCGCCCTTTGCATCGGTCTTGTTTGCTGTGAGCGATTTCACCCGCCTAATCGCCCCTCGCACCGCACGCGCTCTTCGTGCGTTTACTTGCCCCCTCGAACCAAGAAAGTTAACTGACCGCCGGCCATCGCATTACCACCAAATTCACATTGGAGACCTACCATGACCGTGACGCACGTCGATTTCCCTCTCGGCGAGTTAACTCGCCCGCGAACCGAAGAAGAAATCCAACAGCAGCTGGCGCGTGAGCGGGCCCGGCTAGCCAGCATGATGGGCCTGGACAGCGGCCCGGTGCGTCACTTTCAGCGTCCCGTCGAGCGGCCGTTCACTGCCGAAGAGCGGGGAAAGGTGACCATTCTCTTTGGCGGCCTGACGTGGAAGCACGAGCGCGTTATCCAGGCAGTATTCGAAGGATGTGGATACCGTTGCGAGATCCTGCCGGTCCCGGACGTGACGGGATTTCAGTTGGGAAAAGAGTACGGCAACAACGGACAGTGTAATCCCACGTATTTCACCGTCGGCAACCTGGTGAAGTACCTGCAGAGCCTGGAAAGTCGAGGACTTAGCAGGCAGCAGATCATTAACAACTACGTTTTCTTCACCGCCGGTTCCTGCGGCCCCTGCCGCTTCGGCATGTACGAATCGGAATACCGCCTGGCGTTACAGAATGCTGGTTTCGATGGTTTCCGCGTGCTGCTGTTCCAGCAAAACGACGGCGTGAAGGCTGCATCCGGCGAGGCGGGACTTAAGTTTACAGTCGACTTTGGCATGGGAATGTTCAATGCCCTCAACCTGGGCGACATCATGCATGAAATGATTTACCGCATCCGGCCGTACGAGGTGGAAAAGGGCAAGACGGACCGCGTCTTTCGGGAGTCGGTCGATACGCTGTGCACCATGCTGCGCGAGCGCAAGCTTTTCGAGGACCACGAGGACCTGCCGCCGTGGATGTCCAAACGCCTCCAGGGGCGCAAGGGAGCGAAGTGGGAGGTGTGGGTGAATTCGCTGCTGAAGGTCCGCGAACAGTTGTACGGCCACCCATATAAGGATGCGTTGCAAGCCGTGCATAACCATCTGGCCACGATCGAGGTGGATCGGCTGCGGGTAAAACCGGTGGTCAAGATCATTGGCGAATTCTGGGCGCAGACCACAGAGGGCGACGGCAACTTTCACATGTTCGAGTTCCTCGAGCGGGAAGGCGCCCAGGTGCTGGTTGAGCCCATCGCGACTTGGATCATGTACATGATGTACCAGGTGAAGGCGAGGGCAGCGGCCCGGCGTTCGCTGGATGCACCGTACAAACATGTCAGTTGGTGGGAGCTGCACAAGCAGGCGAAGAATGAGCTGAAGTTCCGCCAGAAACAGTGGATGATCGGCGTCGGCGAGCGCGTCTATGCCCGCCAGTACCATCGCGTGGTGGAGGCACTGGGCAACATTGCTCACCACCTCATCGACCAGAAGGAAATGGCTGACCTTGCCAACCCGTTCTACAACGAGTTTGCGCGGGGTGGCGAGGGTCACCTGGAGGTCGGCAAGAATGTTTACTACACCACCCATCGCCTCTGCCACATGGTGCTGGCGCTAAAGCCGTTCGGATGCATGCCTTCGTCACAGTCCGACGGTGTGCAATCGGGCGTGGCCAATCATTTCAAGGAAATGATCTTCCTGCCCATCGAGACCTCCGGCGAAGGGGAGATCAACGCCCACAGCCGGGTGCAGATGGCCCTGGGCGAGGCCAAGGTGAAGGCCCGAATGGAGTTCGAACAGGTACTCGAGTCCACCGGCAAGCGGCTGGAGGACATCAAGGACTATGTTGCCGAACATCCCGAGTTGCGCAACTTGTTTTATCCGGTACCGCACCGTGACGGCGTGACCGGCGTGGCGGCAGATTTCGTGCTGCACGTCAATGACCTGATGAACGGCAAGTCACGTATCAGACGATTGCCGGCGCCGGTGCCCCGGAAGTTGGTTGTCGCCGCGGCGTAGTTTCGATGCCAGTCGAGTTCAAACGCTGCCTCTCTTAGCAGCAGGAAAGGACATTTGCCCGATGTCTGAAGTCGAGGTGCAGGGGGCGAGCCAAGCAGCTCCGACTTTTCGTCTTGATGTTGCCTTGCACGAACTGCTGATGAAGCCGCCGGAGCGGCCACGCTTGCTGCCGCCTCCGCCCGACGGCAAGCTGCAGACGCTGCCCGAGCCGGTCTTCCCGCAGTATCCCGAACTCATGCAGGCGCGAGACGAAGACTTCTTGCCGGTCAACGGCAAGCGCAAGCATAAGGCCAGGCACATTTACCGCGCGGCGAAAGGATGGGCGTTCCCGTTCCTTCGCTCACGTGTCATGCCGGGTGACTTTTACCCCATCATCGCCTATCTGTTCAACGAATGGAAATGCAACCTCGATTGTCATTACTGTTGGGCGTTCGACAACAGTGTTCGCGGCATGACGGAAGACACCGCCAAGCGCTCCATCGACTGGCTGCACGATACCGGATGCCGGGTGTTGGCGCTGATGGGTGGCGAGCCGCTACTGCGACCCGACTTCGCGCACAAAATCATCTACTACGCGGCAAAGAGAGACTTCTGGATCTACCTTCCCACCAATGGCCGGCTGTTGCGGCCGAACGTCATCGACAAAGTGGCCGACGCGGGGGTTGCGACGGTAAATCTGGCGGTCGATGCCTGGGACATCAAGCCCGGCCTGCCCAAGGCCATGGTGCCCATCCGCTCATACTTTGACTACCTGGTGAAGAAACAATACAAATACGGCTACTCCGTCTTTCTGAACATCAACATCTGCCACAACAACCTGGACGACGTGCGCTGGCTCACCCAGCTGGCCCACGACAACGGCATCGCCACCGATTACCACATTTGCGAGTCGCCGATGACCGACCAGCCGCACTTTAAGCACCTGCACTCCAATCCGACGTTTATTCGCGAGGAGGATTATCCGCTGGTGGGCGAGTTGATCGACTGGCTGATCGAAAAACAGAACTCCGGTTACCACATGGTGAATTCAGTTCAGCGACTGGCTCAGATGAAGAACTTTATCCGGGGCGAGCTGGAGGACTGGAACTGCCGCGCCGGGCACAATTCGCTGATCGTCCGCGTCGATGGCACCCTGGCTCCGTGCTTTCCCATGTACTCCGCGGGCTACGATTGGGGTACCATCGAAGAGCCCAAGTTTGACCCGAAGCAGCTCAAGGAGATGAAGCAGGAGTGCCAGAAGAGCTGCTTCTCCACCCTGAACCACATTCTCGCGTTTTGCTACAACGATCGTCGGGTGATCCATTGGCTGTTCAAACAGGCCAGGCACGGCTTCCGGCGCGTCGAGGGCAACTTCGGCGGGTGAGTGGCTGTTCTCAAGGAGGATTGGTGGATTCGCATTCCCATCACGGATCCTGCAACAGCGGCGAGCAGAGGATCGACATTCAGATTGACGCCCTCGCGACCGCGGCGCCGGCCGAGGAATCGCTTCCCGCCCGCATCATGGCGAAGTCGCGCGAAGTCGCCGCGCAGCCGGGACGGAGGGTGGCTTACGCCGTTGGTATGGATGTTGGATCGACCACGGTCAAGGCGGTCATTGTCAATGCCCAGACCGACGAGATTATCTGGCGCGATTATCAGCGGCACGAGACCAAGCAGCCGGAGAAGACGCTGGAGTTCCTCGAGCGCATGCAGGACGAGGCGGGGATCGCTCCCCACAACTGCCGCGTGTTCATTACCGGCTCCGGTGGTGGCGCACTGGCGAACCTGATCGGCGCAAAGTTCGTGCAGGAGGTGACGGCGGTGTCCCTGGCGGTGGAGAAACTCCATCCCGAGGTGAACTCCGTCATCGAGCTCGGCGGGCAGGACGCGAAGATCATCGTCTTCAAAGAAGACGAGAATACCGGCCGCAAGAAGAAAATCCCTTCGATGAATGACAAGTGCGCGGGAGGAACCGGCGCCGTCATCGACAAGATCAACGCCAAGCTGAAAATCCCCACCGAAGAGCTGGGCAAGCAGGGCTACAGCGGAATCAAGCTGCATCCGGTGGCAGGGAAGTGCGGCGTTTTCGCCGAGACCGACATCAACGGCCTGCAAAAACAGGGAATCCCCCCTGATCAGTTGATGGCGTCGCTGTTTGACGCGATCGTGCTGCAGAACCTGACGGTGCTGACGCGCGGACACACGTTGCGTCCCCACGTGCTGCTGCTTGGCGGACCCAACAGCTTTATCCGCGGAATGAAAGAAGCCTGGCAGCAGAACATTCCCCGGATGTGGGAGGAGCGCAAGGTCGAGCTGCCCCACGGAGCGAAGCCCGAGGAGTTGATTAAGGTCCCGGAGAATGCCCAGTATTTCGCGGCCATCGGGGCGGTGGAGTTTGGCAAGGATGAAGATCCTGAAGTGGGGATGTATCTGGGCACGGAGTGCCTTGAGGACTACATCGCTGTCGGCCGCCAGGCGGAGAAGGCGAAGTCAGGCAGTGCCGGGCTGAGCACGTCGGAGGAAGAACTGGCGCAGTTCAAGCAGCAGTACACCATTCCCAAATTCGCCGGCACCAAGTTTACCGCCGGTGAAACCGTTGCCGGGTTTATCGGCATCGACGGCGGTTCTACCTCGACCAAGGCGGTGCTGTTATCGGAGGCCGGCGATGTGCTGTGCAAGGCCTACCAGCTTTCCAATGGCAACCCCATCCAGGACGCAATCGATATGTTCGTCGCCATTCGCGGGCAGGTTGAATCGCAAGCGGCGACCCTGAAGGTGCTGGGAGTTGGCACCACCGGCTATGCCAAGGATGTACTGAAGGACGTGCTCAAGGCAGACGTGGCGCTGGTCGAAACCGTTGCCCATACCGAGTCGGCGATGAAGTTTTACCAGAACCCGCACGTCATCGTCGACGTGGGCGGACAGGATATCAAGCTGATCGTACTTAAAGACGGCCGGGTGAAAGACTTCAAGCTCAATACCCAGTGTTCCGCCGGCAACGGATACTTCCTGCAAGGCACGGCCGAAAGCCTGGGTTATAAGGTCGAGCAATATGCCGACATCGCATTTTCTGCCACGACCATGCCGGTTTTCGGCTATGGATGCGCCGTCTTCATGCAGTCCGACATCGTCAATTTCCAGCGCCAGGGCTGGCGCGGCGAAGAGATTTTGGCGGGACTGGCGGCTGTGCTGCCCAAGAACATCTTCTTATATGTGGCCGGAATACCTAACCTGGCGAAGCTGGGCTCGCGTTTTATCCTGCAAGGAGGCACGCAGAAAAACCTGGCGGCGGTCAAGTCAGAAGTCGATTTCATCCGCTCGCACTTCCACGGCGTCGAACAGGGACCGGAAGTGATTGTGCACGAGCACTGTGGCGAGTCGGGCGCGATCGGTGCCGGGGTGGAGGCGCTTCGTCTCTACAAAAACGGGCATCGCACGTCGTTCATCGGTATCGATGCCGTCGAGAGCATCGGCTACCGCACTACGCGCAACGAGGATACGCGCTGCTACTTCTGTAAGAACAACTGCCTGCGGACCTTCATCGACGTGAGCGTCGGGGATATCGACAAGTCGTCGCCGCTGCCGGTTTTCAAGTCGAAAGTGCCGTTGCAGGCTGGCGAACGGCGCCTGATTATTTCCACCTGCGAAAAGGGACAGGTGGAGGATGTCAACGCCATGCGCGGCATCAAGGCCGAACTGGACGCGGTGAAGACCGCCAACCCCAACTTCGTTGATATTGCCGCCCGGGAGGTCTGGCGGTCGCGCAATCCGCAGAGCGTGGCTGATCCTCTTCCCAAGGCTTCCTGGAAGTCCGCGGTCAAGCAGCGCATCGCCCGCATGCAGGCGCGTGCCACCCATCGCGTTGGCATGCCGCGGGTGCTGAACATGTATTTGTATGCCCCGATGTTCAGCGCTTACCTGGAGAGCCTGGGGGTGCAGCCCGAGAACATCATCTACTCCGACTTCACCACCCAGGAGCTCTACCGCACCGGTGCAGGCCGCGGCGCCATCGATCCTTGTTTTCCCTCGAAGATCGGCATCCCCCACGTTTATAACCTGATCTTCCAGAAACACGCCAAGAAGGCGCTGAACACTATTTTCTTTCCCATGATCGATACCCTCCACCAGCCGCTGAAGAATTGCAGCGGCAGCAACGCCTGTCCCACGGTGACCGCCACGCCGAACGCGGTGAAAGCCGCCTTCACCAAGGAAAGCGATGTCTTCCGGGAGAACGGTATCGAGTACCTTGACCCCATCCTGAATATTCACGATCCCAAGCTGTTCGCGCTACAGATGTTTCAAACCTGGGGGCCCATACTTGGACTGTCCGAAGAAGAGAACGATCGCGCGCTCGATGTCGCCTATAAGGCATTCGAGGACTTCGACCGCAGCATGCGCTCGCGGGCGCGGCAAGTGCTCGACACGCTGGAGCGTGAGAACCGTCTCGGCATCGTGATGCTGGGCCGCGTCTATCATCACGATCCCGGACTCAACCACGAGATCATGGAGGAATTCCAGAAACTCGGCTACCCGGTATTTTCCCAGACCTACCTGCCCAATGACCAGGACCTGCTGGACCGCCTGTTCGGCGAAGAGGTGCGATCGGGAGCCATTACCCACGCGCTCGATATCCGCGATGTGTGGAAAAATGCCTACTCCGGCAGTACCAACCAGAAGATCTGGGCGGCAAAATTTACCGCGCGTCATCCCAACCTCGTCGCCCTCGAGGTCAGCAACTTCAAGTGCGGCCACGACGCCCCCATCTATAGCGTGATCGAAAGCATCATTGAGAGCTCGGGGACGCCGTATTTCGCGTTCAAGGACCTCGATGAGAACAAACCGACCGGTTCCATCAAGATTCGGGTCGAAACCATCGATTACTTTCTGAAGCGCTATCGCGAGGACCTGCTGAAAAAGGCCGAAGCCGTAAAGGAAATGGAGCGCCAGCTTGCCGAATACGAGCGCCGGCTGAGAATGCCTTTGACACCCCGCTCGCCGGCGCAGCAAGATAGCTTCGTACCCCTGTCTCCGACCGTCGAGGAGCCTCGCCTGTCGGGTGCTTCGGGAAATGACTAGCCGAGGCACCTTATGCCGCTCTCAACCGATACCAAGAAGCTGATGTTTGAGATTTATCGCGAAGCCGACTTCAGCGGCCGCTACCGGGTGGTGTATTTCACCGAACTCGGAGAGCACGACAAGGAGGCGGAAATCGCCGACGCCATGCGCGGCGAGCATATCTTCGACGGCTTCTTGCTGCACCGCGAACGCAGCGAAGCCAAACAGGCGGTCAATGGAATCCTGGAACGGCTAAACCATGGGGAAGCGGTTGGTCCGTCCGAAATCGAGCAGACGCTGCGGCCGTTTCTTGCCTGAACTGATACTTACAAGGCCTTGACCGATCCCTGCCGGATGGGCAGTTCGATCCTGAACTGCGTGCCCCGCCCGAGATTGCTGGCCACGCTGATGGTTCCTGCATGGGCTTCGACGATGCGGCGAGCCAGCGACAGTCCCAATCCGGTTCCCTGGCCCTTGGTAGTGAAAAACGGGCGGAAGATGTTCGGCAGGTCCTGTGGGGCAATGCCTTTTCCCTCATCAGCTACCCTGATGCTGACCTCATCGCCTTCCTCCAGCTGCACCGAGACGCAAATGGTACCGGCCCTCTCCATCGACTGGATCGCGTTCAGAAGAAGGTTGAGCAATACCTGGTTGATCTGATTGGGATCGTGCTCGACGGGTGGAACTGCCCGCTTTACTTCGAGCTCGATGTCAATTCGCTTGGTCACCGCCTGCTGACGGGCAAAGAGAACGGCATGTTCGGCGGTGGCCACGATGTCGGTTACGCGAAACTGCGGTGGCTTGGGACGCGCCGTATCCAAAAGTTCGGTAAGGATACGATTGATCTGCACCGCTTCCTGCTTGGCATCGGCGATCACTTCCCGGGCTGGGCTGGTCTTGGGGAGATCGCGGGCCACAATGTCTAGAACCCCCGCGATTCCCGCCAGCGGGTTGCGGATCTCGTGGGCGAGTCCGGCCGCCAGTTCTCCCAGGGTCGCGAAGTGCTCGGCACGTGACATCTGGGTCTGATGCAGCCGGGTAATTTCTTCGCGGCTGGACTTCAACTGGACAACCATATCGTTGAAGTCGCGGCCCAGGTCGCCGATTTCGTCGTTGCGATCGGCGAAGCTGACAGCTACATCCATGTCACCCAGCTGCAGGCGCGCGAACTTTTCCTGCAACTCGATCATCGGCCGGCGGACTTGCACCGCGAGTACCATGATGACCGTGACGCAGATGAGAAAGGCACCGCCAGCAGCCACCGCAATTACGCCGCTGCGCGGTCCGGGCGCAAGCGAGGAAGACACCAGCAGGAACAGCAGCAAGCCGTTGAGCAATACCGCCGCGACCGGCAGGACCGCCTTGAGTGCCCAGTTGATGTGTCGCTTGCGTACAACCTTGGCCGATTGTACTTTGCGTTCAACGTCAGCGGATTGTGCAGCGGTCAACATCGGGGTGTGGAAGACTATTATGCCTTACTGGGGTAAGGGCGTCGAAGGCTCGAGGGCTGGTGAATTGGACGAAAATATGGGGCCTAATCCGTATTCCAGCCCAATTCCTCCAGCCCCAGTGCTCCTCATGCGTAGGCGTGTAAGCCGGGAAGCAAATACGTTACGCCGAGGAAAGTGAAGATCACGACGCCGAATCCGAGGATCGCGAAATAGGCGGCCCGCCGCCCCCGCCATCCGCGGGTAACCCGCATGTGCAGGTAGCCGGCATAAACCAGCCAGGTGATGGCTGCCCAGGTTTCCTTTGGATCCCAGCTCCAGTACGAACCCCAGGTGCGGTTGGCCCAGAAAGCACCGGTCGCAATCATGCCGGTGAGCAGCGGAAACGCGATACCGATCGTCTTGTAAGTCACGCGATCAAGCGTGTCCGTCGTGGGCAGCAGGTTCTCTAAATCACTGCGCCGCCACAACAGCATGAGATAGAGCAGGGATGCGAAGATACCTGTCACCATTCCTCCGAGGATGAACGGCGAGGCTGCCAGTGAGGTTGGATACGCGCCCTCCTGGTATGGGGAAGCGTAAGCTGCATCCTTCGCGCGCAGGATGAATGCTCCTAACACCGCCAACTGCACCAGAATTTCGACAAAAACAGCGTTATTTGCCATCGCGAGATGCGAACTGTTTTTCCTTAGCCGACCGGCAAAGTACAGGGCAAGGGGAAGCAATGCGCCCAGCAGTGCGATCACGAACAGCCAGCCAAGTTCAGGAATGGTGACGAACAGCCGCACTCCGCGCCCCAGGAGGACGTCGCTCCTGTGCTCGACGTCCCAGGCGGTTACGGAAAGTCCGCCCCACCTCTCAAAACGGGTGGCGACGATGCCCAGATAGACTCCGGCAACTAACGCGCTCGTCCAGGCGAGAAAGGATTCCGTGCTGAAGTTGTCCTTGATAAGGAACATCATGGCCAGCGCGAAACTCACCGCACAGGTGGCGTAGCTCAGCATCGCCAGTGTCACGTGCACGTGCAGCCAGGTCGACTGCAGCGCCGGCACAAGCGGCCGGACCTCGGAAGACAACAGCTGCATGAGGATTACACACACTACCGCGAGCGGCATGGTGACGCTGCCGATGATCTTTATGCCGTACTTCTTCTCGGCCACGAGCGTCAGCAAGGCCAGCGTCCAGACAAAACTCAGCAGCATTTCGTAAATGCTGGCGAAGGGCGGCCGTCCGGAACCGTACCAGCGATGCGCAACCGCCAACGTATTGGCGACGAAGCCCAGGGCAGTCGAGACCGAAGCGTAGCTCACGTACCTGGCTCTGCCGGTGACGCCGAAGCCCATGTACAGAGCACCCGCGCCGGCGTAGAAAATCAGCGAGACGTAGAGAAGATTGCTCTCGGTGTAGAGTTCGCCGCCCGACCTGACAGCCCCCAGCAGGGCGGTGATCAGCAGGAAGGCGACTCCCAGCCCTACCAGTACCAGCAGTGCATTGCCGCCGGCTGGGGCGACGGGTTCTACTCGGGTTACTCGTGCACGTGTCGACATTCTGTATGCCTTTCTTTTACTCCACGCCCGCCAGCTTGAGCTGAGGCCCACGCCGTTCTTGCGCAGAAATGCAGGTTAGGGGTGTGCTTTTGTCAATTTCGCTGCGAACTTGGTCGGTAATCTCGGCAAACTTCTGCTCGAACCGGTCTTTGTTCTTGTTGGCGGCGCCTCCAACCCACAGCACCAGTTGGCCCCGTGAGTCGCGGACCGCGACTGCCCAGATGCGCATGTGGACCATGTAGAAAGCTGCAAACAGGCCGGCGCCCATCAACAAACAACCAGCCCACACCAGCCATTGACCGGGTTCGAAGGAAACCTGCAGTCCGGTCACCGGAGAAAAGTCGATATCTTTCGCTGAGACCGGGTTTCTAAACTGGAACATCAGGTTCTCGGCTCCCCTCACAGTTCCTTCTACCGGGAACAGCCACACCCTTGTGCTGCTGCGGTTCTCGCGGTTGACGATGTTGAGGCCGAAAGCGATGTTCTCCATCTCATCGGACTTGTTGAAGACCTGGCCGTCGCGAACGAAAGCATCCGGCAGAAATTCGACCAGTGTCACCGTGGTGTTGTCATCGAGTTTGACGGGCACGCCCGTCTTCAGCTCAAGTGGAATCAGCTTGCTGTCCGGCCCGGAGTAGCCGATGCGCAGGCCGTCGACCTTTGTTCGGTCGATCCCATAGTTAGCCTGGTAAAAGCGCAGGCCGTGGTACAGGAGAGGATCGTTGACCACGATCTGTTTTCTGCTGACCTGGTGACCATCGGCGACGACGGCGAGATTGGACCACCATTTTCTTGGCGATCCGTCGGCGTAGTTCTCCTGTCCCGCCGAAAGGCACTTTACAAAGAAGGGCAGTTGCTTCTGCTTTCCGTTCTTCAACTCGATCAGGTTGCGCTGCTGGCCTTGCGGGATCGACATATAACCGCTGAAGCCGAAGATGCCGTCAATGATTCC
>Ga0306920_100009808_pt1 | contig 12805 bp, 10 predicted proteins | sample flu12Cox44000170_FD_204666 | JGI IMG/M metagenome (GOLD analysis project Ga0306920, IMG submission 204666) | Lab enrichment of tropical soil microbial communities from Luquillo Experimental Forest, Puerto Rico - flux4day.12C.oxic.44.000.170 (v2)... | ecosystem: Environmental > Terrestrial >...
AGATTGAGCCTGCAAGTAGCAGGCCGCGGGGCATCAATTCGGGCGGGGCGTGATCGGCGCGGTCGGCGCGATGCCGTGCGCCGCCCGCACTGGCCTCGACCCTGGGCCGTGACCTCGGCCGAGTGAATGCTTGACTCTTAAGCAAGTTGGTGAATATTTGCTCACACAGGTATAAAAAGCTCAAATCGAGCTTAGGGAGGAAAGCGATGAAGATCGCCTCATTCTTGATCGGCGCATGTTCCGCCATGGCGCTGTCGACCCTGGCGCTGCCGAGCTTGGCGCAAACTGCGACCAAGCTGACCATCGCCACCGTCAACAATGGCGACATGATCCGGATGCAAAAGCTGACGGACGACTTCAAGGCGAAGAACCCCGGTATCGATCTCGTCTGGGTGACGATGGAGGAGAACCAGCTCCGCCAGAAGGTGACGACCGATATCGCGACCAAGGGTGGCCAATATGACGTGCTCACCATCGGCACCTATGAGGTGCCGATTTGGGCAAAGAAGGGCTGGCTGCTGCCGCTCGACAATCTCGGTGCAGCCTATGACGTCGACGACATTATTCCCGCGATCCGCTCCGGCCTAACCGTCGACGGCAAGCTCTATGCCGCACCTTTCTACGGCGAGAGCTCGATGATCATGTACCGCAAGGACCTGTTCGAGAAGGCCGGCCTGACCATGCCGGAGAAACCGACCTGGGACTTCATCAAGGACGCAGCGGCGAAGATCACCGACAAGCCGCATGAAATCTACGGCATGTGCCTGCGCGGCAAGGCCGGCTGGGGCGAGAACATGGCGTTCCTGACCACCATGGCAAATTCTTACAGCGCCCGTTGGTTCGACGAGAAGTGGCAACCGACCTTCGACGGGCCTGAGTGGAAGAAGGCGCTGACCACTTATATCGACATGATGAAGAATTCCGGCCCTCCGGGCGCCTCGTCGAACGGCTTCAACGAGAATCTTGCGCTGTTCCAATCCGGCAAATGCGGCATGTGGATCGACGCCACGGTCGCTGCCTCCTTCGTCAGCAACCCCAAGGATTCGAAGGTCGCCGACAAGGTCGGCTATGCGCCGGCTCCTTGCGCCACGACCTGCAAGAACGCCAATTGGCTCTGGGCCTGGTCGCTCGGCATCCCGGCCGGCTCGCAGAAGGTCGATGCGGCTGAGAAGTTCATCGCCTGGGCGACCAGCAAAGGCTACACCGAGCTCGTCGCCTCGAAGGACGGCTGGGCCAATGTGCCTCCCGGCACGCGCAAATCGCTCTATGCCAATGCTGATTACGAGAAGGCCGCGGCGTTCGCCGGCCAGACTTTGAAGGCCATCAACTCGGCCGATCCGAGCATGAATGGCAATGATCGTCCGAAGCCCTATATCGGCGTGCAATTCGCGGCGATCCCCGAGTTCCAGGGCATAGGCACGAAGGTCGGCCAGCATTTCTCGGCAGCGCTCGCAGGCCAGATCAGCGTCGACCAAGCATTGAAGGACGCGCAGTCCGACACCGAGCGTGAAATGAAGAAGGACGGCTATATCAAATAAGCCGCCCCCTGCCGCCGCCGGTCCCTCCCTGCCGGCGGCGGCCCTGCCTCCGCCTCGCTTTCAGGAATGAATCGCCATGGCGACGCTTCATACCCGGACGGCTGCCCGCTTCATGGTCGGACCCTCGGTCATCCTCTTGTTCATCTGGATGATCGTGCCCCTGGTGATGACCATCTATTACTCGCTGTTGAACTATAAGCTCGACGGAACGGATATCACCTGGGCTGGCCTGTCCAATTACTATTACTTCTTCACGGACCCCGCCTTTTTTTACGCCCTCAAGAACTCGCTGCTGCTCGTTGCCGGCTCCCTTGTGATCACGCTCGTCGGCGGCATCCTCCTCGCTCTGCTGCTCGATCAGCCCTTCTGGGGACAGGGGATCGTGCGCCTTCTCGTCATCGCCCCGTTCTTCGTCATGCCGACGGTCTCGGCGCTGGTGTGGAAGAACATGATGATGAACCCGGTCAACGGCCTCTTCGCCTGGCTCGCGAAGCTCGTCGGGCTCGACGCCATCGACTGGTTTGCGCACTGGCCGCTCTTGTCGATCACCCTGATCGTCGCCTGGCAATGGCTGCCCTTTGCGACCCTGATCCTCCTCACCGCGCTGCAATCCTTGAGCGAGGAGCAGAAGGAAGCGGCCGAGATGGACGGCGCGCCCGTGCTGTCGATGTTCTTCTACATCATCCTGCCGCATCTGACGCGCGCCATCACCGTCGTCATCCTGATCGAGACGATCTTCCTTCTGTCGGTCTTCGCTGAGATTCAGGTCACGACACAGGGCGGAGAAGCGAGCAGCAATATTCCCTATCTCGTCTTCTCGCTGGCGCGCCTCGACAATGACATCGGCGGCGCATCCGCGGGCGGCATCGTCGCCGTGATCATCGCCAATATCGTCGCCTTCTTTCTCGTCCGCATGATCGGAAAGAATCTGGAGGCCTGAGCCATGGCTCGCGAGATCAGCGTTCAGAAAAAAGCCGGCTGGACCGTATTTGCCTGGTGCGTCGGCCTTTTGATCTTCTTCCCGATCCTGTGGACTTTCCTCACGAGCTTCAAGACGGAGGGTGAGGCGGTCGCCTCGCCGCCGAGCTTCCTCTTCTTCCAGTGGACGACGGAGAACTACTTCGAGGTGCAGGAGCGCTCGGATTATCTGAAATCCGTGTGGAACTCGATCGCGATCTCATTCGGTTCGACTATCCTCGCGCTCATCGTCGCCGTTCCGGCCGCCTGGGCCATGGCCTTCGCGCCCGGCAAGCGCACCAAGGATCTGTTGATGTGGATGCTCTCGACCAAGATGATGCCCGCGGTCGGAGCCTTCGTCCCGATCTATGTGATCTTGAACTACTTCCACTTGCTCGATTCGCTCGTCGTGCTCGTGATCATGCTCATGCTGATCAACCTGCCGATCATCGTGTGGATGCTCTACACCTATTTCAAGGAAATCCCCGGTGACATCCTCGAAGCCTGTCGCATGGACGGAGCGACGCTCGGCAAGGAGATCATCTATGTTCTCACGCCGATGGCCATTCCTGGCATCGCCTCGACCCTTCTTCTCAACATCATCCTCGCGTGGAACGAGGCGTTCTGGACATTGAACCTGACGGCCGCGAGCGCAGCGCCGCTCACCGCCTTCATCGCCCAGTATTCGAGCCCCGAAGGCCTGTTCTACGCCAAACTCTCGGCCGCCTCGACCTTGGCGATCGCGCCGATCCTGGTGCTCGGCTGGTTCTCCCAAAAGCAGCTCGTCCGCGGCCTGACCTTCGGCGCCGTGAAGTGAAGGGGCAGATTCGTCATGGGCAGCATCACTCTCCACAAAGTCTCCAAGGTGTTCGGCGGACACACTGTCATTCCGGGCATCGACCTCGACATCCTCGACGGCGAGTTCGTGGTCTTCGTCGGCCCCTCTGGTTGCGGCAAATCGACCTTGCTGCGGCTGATCGCGGGGCTCGAGGACGCGTCGAGCGGCAAGATCGTCATCGACGGGATCGACGCGACGGACACCCCGCCGGCGCAGCGCAAACTATCGATGGTCTTTCAATCCTATGCGCTCTACCCGCATATGTCAGTTGCCGGCAACATCGCTTTCCCGCTCAAGATGGCGGGCGAGAGCAAGGCCGTCATCGACAAGAAGGTGGCCGAGGCCGCGAAGATCCTGAACCTCACTGACTACCTCGAGCGCAAGCCGCGCATGTTGTCGGGCGGGCAGCGCCAGCGTGTCGCCATCGGCCGCGCCATCGTGCGCCAGCCCAAGGCCTTCCTCTTCGACGAGCCCTTGTCCAATCTCGACGCGGCCTTGCGCGTCAACATGCGGCTCGAAATCTCCGAGCTGCATCAATCGCTCAAGACCACGATGATCTACGTGACCCATGATCAGGTCGAGGCCATGACCATGGCCGACAAGATCGTGGTGCTCAATCGCGGCAATATCGAGCAGGTCGGCTCGCCGCTCGATCTCTATCATAGGCCCGCAAACCGCTTCGTCGCGGGCTTCATCGGTTCGCCCAAGATGAACTTCGTCGAGGGAGCCGAGGCCGGCAAGCTGAATGCTTTCGCGATCGGCGTGCGCCCAGAGCATCTCGCATCCTCGAAGACCGATGGGACGTGGAAAGGGCGCGTGAACGTCTCGGAGCATCTGGGCTCCGACACTTTCCTCTATGTGCATGTCGACACGATCGGCCAGATGACGGTGCGCGCCTCGGGGGAGGCCGGCTTCTCGCATGGCGACACCGTCTATCTGACCCCCGAGCCTGGCCGGATCCATCGCTTCGGACCCGACGGCGAGACCGTGGCATGACGCGTCTCGCCGGCAAATCCGCGCTGATCACCGGCGCTGCGCGTGGCATCGGGCTCGCCTTCGCGCGGGCCTATGCGCGTGAAGGTGCGAAGGTGGTAATCGGCGATATCGACCTCGCGGTCGGCCAGGCGGCGGCCCGCGAGATCGGCGAGGCCGCAGACGCGATTAGCCTTGACGTCACGAGCTCCGATTCGATCGCAGCCGCCGTGCGTCATCTCGAGACGCGCCATGGCGGCATCGACATCCTCGTCAACAATGCGGCGCTCTTCGATCTTGCGCCCATCGTGGATATCACGCGTGAGAGCTTCGAGCGGCTGATGGCGGTCAATGTCTCGGGCGTGCTCTTCACCTTGCAGGCAGCGGCGCGTTCCATGATCGCGCGCGGGCGAGGCGGCAAGATCATCAACATGGCGAGCCAGGCGGGGCGCCGCGGCGAGGCGTTGGTCGCCGTCTATTGCGCCACCAAGGCTGCCGTCATCAGCCTCACCCAATCGGCAGGCCTCGACCTGATCCGTCACCGCATCAACGTCAACGCCATCGCGCCAGGCGTCGTCGACGGTGAGCATTGGGACAAGGTTGATGCCCTCTTCGCCGCCTATGAGGGGCGCCCGCCGGGCGAGAAGAAGCGGCTCGTCGGCGCGGCCGTGCCGTTCGGCCGCATGGGCACGCCCGAGGATCTGACCGGCATGGCCGTGTTCCTCGCGAGCCGTGAGAGCGACTACGTCGTGGCGCAAACCTACAACGTCGACGGCGGCAATTGGATGAGCTGAAAGGACAGACGATGTATCTCGACAAATTGAGGCTCGACGGTCGCGTCGCCATCGTCACCGGAGCAGGGCAGGGGATCGGCGCTGCCTGCGCCCAGGCCCTCGGCGAAGCCGGCGCCACGGTCGTCATCGCCGAGATCGTGCCCGAGCGGGTCGAGGCGAGCCTCGCCGTGCTGAAGAAGGCCGGGATCGCAGCGCATGGGCTGACCCTCGATGTGACGAATTCCGCCGATGTCGATGCTGCGGCCGCTGCGATCGTGAAGACGCATGGGCGCGCCGACATTCTCGTCAACAATGCCGGCGTCGCGAAGAGCGATGTGCGGGCCGAGGATGTGACGGACGAACATTGGCGCTTCCATATGGACATCAATGTCGACGGGCTGTTCTGGTGCTGCCGCGCCTTCGGCAGGCAAATGCTCGAGCAAGGCAAGGGTTCGATCGTGAACATCGGCTCGATGTCGGGCTTCATCGTCAACAAGCCGCAGCCGCAATCCTTCTACAACGCCTCGAAGGCCGCCGTGCATCATCTGACACGCTCGCTTGCCGCCGAATGGGGGCAGCGCGGCGTGCGCGTCAACGCGGTCGCGCCGACCTATATCGAGACGCCGCTCACGAGCTTCGGCATCAAGGAGAATCCCGAGATGTACAAGACCTGGCTGGACATGACGCCGATGGGGCGGGTCGGCCAGCCGGACGAGATCGCCTCCGTGGTGCATTTCCTGGCATCCGACGCCGCGAGCCTGCTGACGGGCGCGATCGTGCTTGCCGATGGCGGCTATACCTGCTGGTGACGCCGGCGGCCGAGGGGGTCATCGCCCAGCCATGAACGACCGCGAGCGGGATCGGCCGGGAGAGGCGGCCGGCCGGAAGGATGAAGGCGTGCGTCCTGCCCTCCTGATCTTCGATTGTGACGGCGTGCTCGTCGACAGCGAGCCGATCGCCATGGAGATCCTGATCCAGACGATCGCCAGGGAGGGCTTCGCGATCGCGCCGGCCGAGGCGCATGCGAGGTTCCTCGGCAAGAGCCTCGCCACGATGTGCAACATCCTGGCCGAGAGCTATGGGGTCGCCCTGTCTGGCACCGCGCTCGAGCAGATGCGGCTTCGCCTCTATGACCGCTTTCGGCGCGAGCTAAAGCCGATCCCAAGGCTCGGCGAGGCGCTCGACGCCATCGACATGCCGCGTTGCGTTGCGTCATCGAGCCAGCTCGAGCGCATTCGGCTGGCGCTCGACGTCACGGGGCTCAGATCGCGTTTCGAGCCGCATCTCTTCAGCGCCAGCATGGTGAGGGAGGGCAAACCAGCGCCGGACCTCTTCCTGCATGCGGCGGCCGCAATGGGGGTGCCGCCCGAGGCCTGCATCGTGCTCGAGGACAGTCCGGCGGGCGTGCAGGCCGCCAAGAGCGCGGGCATGCGCGCTTTCGCCTTCACGGGGGGCAGCCATGCCGGTGCCGCCGGCCTTGCAGGGTTGCTGCAGGAGGCCGAGCCGGCGCTCATTTTTGATGATATGAAACGGCTGCCGGATTTGGTGCGGCAGGACACCGCCAGACTGGGGCCGTGACGATGGGCAGCTTTGTGGCCGCCGTGGATGTGGGCACCGGAAGTGCGCGCGCAGGCATTCTCGATGCGAGCGGGCGCCTGCTCGGCCGCGACGAGACCCCGATCCTCATGCAGCGCCCGGATGCGGATCATGCCGAGCATGATTCGACGCAGATCTGGCAGGCTGTGTGCTCGGCGGTGCGCGGAGCCTTGCGCAGGGCCGAGATCGATCCGGCCGAGGTGCATGGCATCAGCTTCGATGCCACCTGCTCATTGGTGGTGAGGGACCGACAAGGTCGCCCGCTCCCGGTCTCGCCGGGCAGTGAGGCCCGCTTCGACACCATCGTCTGGCTCGACCATCGGGCGTTGGCCGAGGCGAAGCTCTGCACCGCGTCGGGACATCGCGTCCTCGACTATGTGGGTGGCGTCATGTCGCCCGAAATGCAGACCCCGAAGCTGATGTGGCTGAAGCGCCATATGCCGCAGAGCTGGGCCGAGGCGGGCTATTTCTTTGATCTCGCCGACTATCTCACCTGGAAAGCCTCGGGCTCGCTGGCGCGTTCCCAATGCACGCTCGCCTGCAAATGGACTTTCCTCGCCCATGAGGAGCGGGGATGGCAGCGCGACTTCTTCGCCGCCATGGGCATTCCCGACATGATCGAGCGCGGCCATGTGCCCGAGACGGCGAGCCCGATCGGGGAGGATCTCGGGCCGCTGACCTCGCAGGCAGCGAGCGAGCTCGGCTTGAGCGTCGCCTGCCGGGTTGGGGTCGGCTTGATCGATGCCCACGCGGGTGCGGTCGGCGTGCTCGGCCACCTCGCGCAAGCGGGCAGCGTCGAACGCCATCTCGGGCTGATCGCCGGCACGTCGAGCTGCGTCATGGCGCTCGCCCGCGAGCCGCGTCCGACGCCCGGCATCTGGGGGCCGTATTTCGGGGCGGTGCTGCCGGAGTATTGGATCAATGAGGGCGGGCAATCGGCGACCGGGGCCCTACTCGACCATATCATTCGCGCCCATGGCGCGGGCGGCGAGCCGAATGCCTCCCTGCATCGGCGCATCGTTCAGCGCGTCGCGGAATTGCGCTCGCAGGAGGGCGGCGCCCTGGCGCAGCGCCTGCACGTCCTGCCGGATTTTCACGGCAATCGCTCGCCGCTCGCCGATCCCAATGCGCTCGGCGTGATCAGCGGGCTCACCCTCGACGCCTCATTCGACAGTCTGTGCCGCCTCTATTGGCGCACCGCGATCGGCATCGCGCTCGGCATTCGCCATATTCTCGATGCCTTGAACGAGAAGGGCTATGTGATCGACACGCTGCATGTCACGGGCGGGCACGTGAAGAACGAGTTGCTGATGGAGCTCTATGCCGATGCGACCGGCTGCACCGTCGTCGAGCCAGGCTGCGAGGATGCGGTGCTGCTCGGGACCGGCATGGTGGCCGCGACCGCGGCCGGCTGGTTCCCACGCCTGACGCAGGCCTGCGCCGCCATGGCGCAGCCGAGCCGGGTGCGCGAGCCGAACCCGGCCGGACGCGCCCAATACGACAAGGATTATCGCGCCTTCCTCGCCATGCACCGGCATCGCCAAGAACTCGACGCGATCTGACGCTCGACGCGATCCGAGCCGACCCGCTGCTCCCGCGAGACCGTTGCGCATTCGAACAAGGCTCTCGCCTAGCGGGCGCGACCCCGGCAGTAGCGAGACAAAGCATTCCGCAAGGTCTCTCTTGCCGGAATCCGAACCGGCCCGTGACGCGCACAAAACCACGCCCATCAGCGAACCGGTTGCGATGGTCAAAGGCGTGGCGGACATCGTCACGCCAGTCACAGAATGTAATCGTGCCGCGCGCGACAATTATCGGCGCGTCCGTTCGGAATATCCGCTTGCAGTATCCGCAACTCACGCTTGCTTCTAAAGAGAAATCGAGGCAGAATTGCGCTGTAACGGGCAAATATCCGGCAGATATCGATTAAAATCTTCCGTCATTCTCGACAGATACACAGCAGCGAAAAGGCTGCGGGCCAACACGAGCCGCGGGGGAAGGCGGGAGGCCGGGTATCGCAAGCCAAATTGCTGCGAAGAGGCGAGTCCTGCGAGAGGGAGATTTCCATGGCACATCCGCTGAAAGCAACAAGGCCGGTCGCGAACCGTCATCCCGGGCATCGTGAACCACGCTCGGTCCCCCAGTGGCCGAGTTTCCGAGGCACCTCGCAATTCGTCGGCACCAGCGCGAGCGGCAAGGTGACGGTCTATGTCGACCCGACGCTCGGCGCGCCGGCGCTGCAGAACGCTCGCGATCTCATCATGGATGCGGATCGGGTCGTCGCCGCGAATGACGCGCTCTTCGGAACAACCGGAGGGCCGACGAGCGTCATCATCTTCGCCCTGTCAGGCATGACCGATGGGACGGGCGGTGCCGATCACATGGGTTGCGATTATACGAGCGGTGCCGCCATCGAGGTTTGCGCCTCCTTCGGCAATTCGGCGAGGGTATCGGGGCTGTTCGAGGCCGAGCTCAGCGAATGCTCGATGGGCGGAAACCTATGCGGGCACAGCACCGGCGAGGCGTTGTCACGCTGGTGCGCGGCCGTGATTTGCAACAACGCGCTCTCGGATTTCGCAACCGCCCCGCAATGGGCGCAAGACGGGATGCCGGATTACGTCAATCAGATGGATCCGACCGATCAGGACGCCGACAGCACCGGCTGCGGCATGGCCTTCCTGTCCTGGCTGATGAGCCACGGCCATAGCCTCGGCAGCATCGCCCAGGAGATGGTGTCGCTCGGCGATTCAGGCACACTTGCAGAGCTTTATGCGGCGCTGAGCTCGGACACGGCCGCGAATGCCTGGCCAACATTCCTCGCCGCGGCCCAGGGCTTGCCAACAATAGCGAGCGACGATCCGTTCGGCGGCACTGCGCAACCGGCGCAGCTCGCCCATCTCCCCCCGTGGAGCGTGGAGCTCGCGGGCAAGGTGTTCAGCGCCATCCTGGCCGATATCGCGGCCGGAAAGGAGCCGCACCAGATCGTCGCAAGCGTGCGCGCCGCGATGGTCGGTGGGCCGGGCGCCAAGCACAAGGCAGGAGCGGCAAGCGCCTGCACGCTCGGCTCGCGCAAGCTTCGTCCCCCGGCGAGGGCCGTGGCATAGAGCAGCGTTGCGCGCAATGAGGCGTCACCGCGCGCTTTTCCTTCTCCCGCTAGGCGGGAGAAGGTGCCGCTCGCGTCAGCGAGCGGCGGATGAGGGGCGCTCGAGCAGCACCCACGCCACCGATGCCAGCGGATCAACGCTCGCGATTAACGAGCCTGCGAGCCGCCCTAAAGCGCGCTCATATCCGCTTACCCAAAGCGCTGAGACGAGCTGCCGCGTTCCCGCATCCAGGCCGCGAGACGGTCGATATCCGCCTCGTCATTATAGACATGCGGGCTCAATCGCAGCACGCCATGCCGGACACTTGCGAAGAAGCCTGCGGCTTCCATGGCGCTCGCGAGCTGAGAGACATCGCCTTTCGCGAGCCGTAGCCCGAGGATATGCGGGGCCCGCAAATGGCGCGGCGGAGCGCTGAAGCCGATCTCGCCGAGCGCATCGGCCAAGCGGTCGGTGAGCATTCGCAAGCGGGCCGCAATGGCCGGCGGCGTCCAGCCGTCGATCAGGCGCAGCGCCGCATGCGCCATCGGAATGGTGATGAAGCTGTCGCGCTCGCCCCGGTCGAAGCGACGTGCGCCGTCGAGATAGGGCAGGTCGCCGGTCGGCGCCGCGGTTGAATCATAGCCTGCGCGGTTGAAGGCATGCTGCTCGAGGGGCACGCCCGACTGACGCCACGGCGCCACATAGAGGAAGGCGATCCCATAGGGCCCGAGAAGCCATTTATAGGTCGGGAAGGTGAGGAAATCGGGCCGCAGCGTCCCGACATCGAGTGGCATGACGCCGGCGACCTGGGTCGCATCGATCAGGATCGCGGCGCCCTGGCGCCGCAGCTTCGGCACGACGCGCTCGAGATCGATGATCGTGCCGTCCGTCCAATGGGCGGGCGTCAGCGCGGCGATCGCGATCGGGGGTAGGCCCTTCTGCGACAGGCGCTCGAGCACAGCGCTCGTCCAGTCATGGTTGCTCGGCCGCACGACGATGTCGAGCTGGGCTCCCGTTTGGCGCGCATAGGCGCCAAGGCCGAGCATGAGCGACGAATGCTCACCTTCGATCATCAGGATGCGCGAGCGAGGCTCGATGCGCAGATTGGCGCAAGCGGTCGCGACCCCATAGCTCGCCGCGCAGGTGATGGCGATATCGCCGGCTGCGGCGCCGATCAGCCCCGCGGCGAGGCGGCGTGTCTCCTCGACATTGCGCTCGACGGCAACTGCGTCACGACGCCATGGCCTGACCTTGTCAGCGACGCCGTGCTCGCCGGCTTTTTGCACCGCAAGCGACATCGGCGCGTAGGACGCCGCATTGAAGAAAGTCACGCCCTCATCGAGCGCGAAGAGATGGCGCTGGCAGTCGAGCATCGCGATGTCCTTCATCCGGGCGACAGGCTTGCATCCGGGCGACAAGCTTGTCGCGCATCGACGGCGCGATGTCACCAGACGGCTTCGCCTTCACCCCGCAGTGCGCAGTGCCGCCGCGAGGCGAAGCCCCGAGTTGATCAGCGCCACATGACTGAAAGCTTGAGGGAAATTCCCGAGCATGCGCCCTGCGCGCGGGTCATATTCCTCGGCGAGGAGACCGACATCGTTGCACAGGCCGGTCAGTCGCTCGAACAGGGCTTTCGCCTCGTCGATTCGCCCGAGCAGCACGAGATTATCCCCATACCAGAAGCTGCACGGCAGGAAGGCGCCTTCGCCCGCCGGCAGGCCGTCCACGGTCTCCTCGGTGCGATAGCGCAGCACGAAGCCGTCGACCATCAAGGAGCGCTCGATCGCCGCCACCGTCCCGCGTATCCTCTCATCCTCGGGCGGCAGGAAGCCGACGAGTGGCAGGCGCAAGAGGCTCGCATCGAGCGACTTTGACCCATAGGCCTGAACGAAGCTGCCAATCTCAGGGTCGAAGCCCTTCTCGCACACATCGCGATGGATGGCGTCGCGGGCAGCGCGCCAGGCGTCGAAGGGCGCCTGACGCCCTCTGGCTTCGCCGCGCTGGATGGTACGGTCGAAAGCGAGCCAGGCCATGACCTTCGAATGCACGAAGTGCTGGCGAGGCCCGCGCACCTCCCATATGCCTTCATCCGGCTCCCGCCAGATCTCGGCGAGGTGGTTCATGAGCGTGACCGTATGGGCCCAGCCCCCTTCGACCGAAGGCAGATCGCGCTGCCTTGCCTGATACATGGCGTCGGCGACCTCGCCGAAGACGTCGAGCTGGAACTGCTTTGCGGCCGCATTTCCGATGCGCACCGGGCGCGAGTTCTCATAGCCGGGGAGCCAATCGAGCTCGAGCTCGGGCATCAGGCGCTCGCCGCCGATGCCGTAGAGGATCTGCGCCTGGTCAGGCATGCCGGCAACCGCGCGGCTCAGCCAGTCACGCCAGGCGAGTGCTTCCTCGACATAGCCCGCATCCATGAGGGCGACGAGGCAGAAGGCTGAATCGCGCAGCCAGCAATAACGGTAGTCCCAGTTGCGCACCCCGCCCAGCATCTCCGGCAGCGAAGCCGTAGGCGCCGCGATGATGCCGCCGGTCGGCACATGGGTCAGCGCCTTAATGGTGGCGAGCGAGCGGCGCACCACGGCCGGGGAGGGGCCGTCATACCGGCATTTCTCCGACCAGCCGGCCCAGAACTTCGCCGTTTCCGCAAGCGCAAGCTTTGGATCGACGGGGCGGGGATCGCTCTTGTGCGAAGGCCCCCAGGCGAGCGCGAAGGCGACACTGTCGCCAGCGCCCACGCTGAAATCGGCCACCGTCATCATATCCTCGCCGCGCGTCGCGGCGTCGGCGCGCAGCACCAGGGCGTTGGGGCCCGCGACCGCGCGCACATCGTTCCAGCCGGTCCGAGTCACCCAGGGCACGGTGAGGCCGTAGTCGAAGCGGATTGCGAGCTCCATATGCATCTCGACCTCGCCCTCGAGGCCCTCGACGATCCGCACCACTTGCGGGTCACTGTTGCCGGTCGGCATGAAATCGGTGACGCGGACGGTTCCGGTCGGGGTCCGGTGCTCGGTCTCGAGGATCAGCGAGGAAGCGCAATAGCTG
>Ga0306920_100009811_pt1 | contig 12802 bp, 12 predicted proteins | sample flu12Cox44000170_FD_204666 | JGI IMG/M metagenome (GOLD analysis project Ga0306920, IMG submission 204666) | Lab enrichment of tropical soil microbial communities from Luquillo Experimental Forest, Puerto Rico - flux4day.12C.oxic.44.000.170 (v2)... | ecosystem: Environmental > Terrestrial >...
TCGAGCTCTTGCCACCACGGGGTGTGGTGGACCGGCGCGACGGTTCCGGTGCAGGGTGAGGAGAAAGACCGGTCCCGGTACCCGGTGATGCTGGCCTGCTTGTCGTGCTCCCAGTCCTTGAAGTGCCCACGGGTCAGGTCAACGTCGTAGCGGGGATAGTCGACATCCTTGTTCAGGTCCACCACGTAGTCACCCTGGAAGTCGATCTCGTCGAACGGTCCCGCGCATTCGGCCAGCCGGCCGCGCCAGTGCGCGATGTCGGCGGCCATCTCCTCGCGCGAGGGCAGCGAGATCCGGCCGAGCACGTAATCGCGCGCATACCACGCCTGCGCGTCGAACATGGTGAACGTGTAGTACTGGTCCTGCATCCCGAGGTACATGAGGTCGGGGTTGCCGAGCCAGAAGATGCCCTTGTAGAGGTCGTCGGGGTACAGCACGTTCGCGGTGCGCAGCCGCAGCTCGTCGGAGATGAACTTGAACGAGTGCTGATACCCGGTGCACAGCACGATGGCGTCCACGTCGCGCGCCGTCCCGTCAGCGAAGTGCGCGGTGCTTCCGTCGACCCTGGTGAGCAGCGGCACCTCGTCGACGCCCGCCGGCCACGGGAAGCCCATCGGCGCGGTCCGGTACGAGATGGTTACGGAGCCGGCGCCGTACTTCTTGGTCTGCAGCGCGATGTCTTCCGCGGAGTAGCTGCTGCCGATGACCAGCAGCCGCTTGCCGGTGAATTCCTGGGCGTCCCGGAAGTCGTGGGAGTGCATGATGCGGCCGGGGAACTGGTCGAACCCCTCGAACGACGGCATGTTCGGGGTGGAGAAGTGCCCGGTCGCGACGATGACCTTGTCGAACTCCTCGGTCCTGGTCTGGTCGTCGTCCCGGGTCTGCACCGTTACCGCGAACTTCCCGGCCTTCTCGTCGTAGCTGATCCACCGGACGGCGGTGCTGAACTGGATGAGCTGGCGAACGTTGCCCTTCTTGGCGCGCCCGGTGATGTAGTCGTACAGCACTTCGCGCGGCGGGAACGACGGGATCGGCTGCCCGAAGTGCTCATCGAAGGTGTAGTCGGCGAACTCGAGGCACTCCTTGGGCCCGTTGGACCACAGGTAGCGGTACATGCTCCCGTGTACCGGGTCGCCGTGCTCGTCGAGCCCGGTGCGCCAGGTGTAGTTCCACAGGCCACCCCAGTCGCTCTGCTCCTCGAAGCAGGTGATCTGGGGGACGTCGGCACCCCGCTGGCGAGCTTGCTCGAAGGCGTCCAGCTGTGCCAGCCCGCATGGTCCGGCGCCAATTACCGCGACCCGTGATGCCATTTCCACTCTCCTGAACTCGCGTTGTTCTTGTCCGGGCCAACCGGCATGCGCAGGTAACGGCCACTCCCACCCTGGCCGTCCGGATCGACGGCCTGATCGTAGCCGACGTCCTTGGCCTCGTGGCGGTGTACATACCGACCATCGCACATGAGGCTCACCGTCGACGCAACCATGACAAACGCCCCACCCGGCAGGAAGGCGGCGCACGTGCCGCCCCGGCGCGAGGGACAAGCCCGGGCGAAGGCTGGCTGGCCGCGAGCTACGGCAGGATGACCACCTTGACGGGGTTGCCGTCCCGTTCCCGCACCACCCGGAACGCCGTGGTGATGTCCTCCAGCGGGAAGCGGTGCGTCACCAGCTCGGCGCCGCGGAGCTTGCCCTGCGCAGCCAGGGCGACCGCCCGCTTGACGTTGTTGCCCCCCTCGCCGCGGGAGGTGTGGATGCTGATGTCCTTGCGGACGACCGCACCCAGATCGAGGGTCACTTTTTCGGGGTAGAAGGCGACGATGACGATCTTGCCTCCCCGCTTGGTGATCTCGGTGCACTGCTGCGGCGTCTCGATGCCGCCGGAACACTCGATGGCCATGTCGGCGCCGGCGCCCGCGGTGAGGCCGAGCACCGCTGGCACGGGATCGGTCTGGCGGGCGTTGATCACGTGGTCGGCGCCCAGCCGGCGGCCCAGTTCCAGCGGGGCGGTCCGGGAGCCGACCAGGATCACCTGCCTGGCCCCGAGCGCCTTGCACACCTGCACGGTGGTGAGGCCGACCGGCCCGGGGCCGAACACCACGACGTCAAGCCCGGCGATGTACCCGCCCGCCACATCCAGCCCGTACAGGCCGGTGCCCGCGGTGGTGATGAGAACCCCGTCCTCGAAGGAAAGCTGCGGCGGCAGCGGGTAGAGCGCGCTGACGTGATGCACGGCGTACTCGGCGAAGCCGCCGTCCGTCGTCATCCCGGAGGCCCGGTGGCCTTTCGCCCGGTTGCCGTAGTTCAGGCACGCCGTATACCGGCCGACCAGGCAGTTGTCGCAACGGCCGCAGCCGCTGTGCGCCTCGATGCACACCCGGTCACCGGCCGCGAACTCATCCACCCGGCTGCCGACGGCCACCACCGTGCCGGTCCACTCATGGCCGGGCGTGTAGTCCCCGAGCGGCGGCGTCTGCGGGAAGTGGCCATCGAAGATCTTGAGGTCGGTCCCGCAGGTGCCGCACATCGCCACCCGGACGAGCACCTCGTCCGGCCCGGGCAACGGGACAGGCCGCTCGATGACCCGGATGTCGCGCGGGCCGAACAGCACCGCGGCGCGCATGACCTCCGGTATGTCCGGCCGCGGCCGTTGCCCGGCAGCTAAATCGGGTTCACCGGCCATGCCCGCCAGCGTAATGGGGGGCCCGGATGACGCGGACGGTATTCGTGGAGCATGGGTCGCCGCCGGGGGAGCACCGAACTGCCCGGGCCGGCGCAGAACGTGATCGTGCCTTGTAAAGGGCGCCACGCGGCCGGCCCGGCCGGGCCGGCCGCGTGACCAGGCCGGTCACTGCGTCCCGCTGGCCGCCAGCGCAACGCTGATCCGGTCGGTGACGGCGACCACGCCGTCGATGTCGGCGATCAGGCCGACCGCGACCGGGACGAGGTCGGCCCGCTCCGGGTGACCGGCGAGGGTGGCGATCCCGGACCGGACGGTGACGGTGACGTCGGGCTGGCCGCCCAGCAGCGGCTTGATCGCCTCGCGCGCCTCGTCCGCGATCTCGGCGTCCGGCCGGAGGAACACACTGAGCAGGTCCCGCCGGCTGACGATGCCGATCAGCACCCCGCTGGGGTCGACCACGGGCAGCCGCCGGACGTGATGATCGTTCATCAGCCTCGCGGCCGTGGGGATGGTGGCGTCCGGGTGGATGGTGATCACGGGCGCGGTCATCAGCTTCTGCGCGGTGTAGCCGAGGTGGCTGGCGCGGGGCCACCAGTGATGCCGGGGATGGCCGAGGCGGTAGGGCCGGGCGGCCGGCCCCTGCATCCGGAGCAGGTCGGCCTCGGACACCACGCCGACCACGTGGCGGCCCATGGCCAGCACCGGGACGGCGCTGATCTTGTGGTGGGCCAGCAGCCCGGCGATCTCCTTGAACGGCGTGATCCGGTCCACGGTGATCACCGAGGTGGTCATGACGTCGCGGACCCGGTGCGGCCAGGGGCCGTGATCGAGCCTGGCCCGGCGCGGCTGCTGCCAGGCCGCCGCACGGTGCGGCCGCGTGGCCCGGGCGGCGTGCTCCCCGGGCTGCTCACCCAGGCCGTCTTCGTAGGAATGCACCGCCCGGGCGACGTCGGCCTTGGTGGCCCGGCCGTGCAGGGAATCGTAATAGGCGGCACCAACGTGCCGCAGCATGGCATCGAGGTGATCGTCGCGGCGGGTGTTCATGGTGTCCCTCCATCCCGGCCGCCAGGCCAATGGTGCCGGATTTCTCCAGTTCCATCGCACCATTGCCGCCCGGGCGCTGGTAGGGCCGAACGGCACCGGCCATTGGACCTCCGCCCTTTTCCGAAATGACGCGGCCCAGGCGCCGGTCCCCGGCGTGCGGTCACCGCCAGCGGACGACGGCGACCGGGCACGAGGAGTGATGGAGCATGGCCTGGCTGACCGAGCCGAGCCGCATGCCCGGGACGCCGCCCCGGCCGCGGCTGCCCACCACCAGCAGCTGGGCATCGCGCGCCGCGGCCAGCAGCGCGGTGCGCGGCTGCCCGGGGCTGACCTGCTGCCGGATCGCCACCTCGGGGTGCTCCTTCTCCCACCGGGCGATGTCCTGGCCGACGGCCTCCTCCATCCGGCTGGTCCCGCCGAGGCCGCCGGGGGCGTCCGCCAGGGCGCAGACGGCGAGCAGCGGAACCCCGTGGAGCGCGGCCTCCCGTGCGGCGAACCCGATCGCGGCGCGGGAGGCGGCCGATCCGTCGGCGCCGACGGCGACCGGGCCCGGAGTGTACTCGGCGGCCCGGTGCCAGTGCCCGCGCACCACCACGACGCGTCCCTGCGCGTGGGCGGCGACCTGCTGGCTGACCGATCCCAGCAGCAGGCCGGCGAGCCCCCCACGCCCGCGCGACCCGACCACGACCAGGTCGGCGTCCAGGCTGTGCCCGCACAGCACCTGTGCGGCCGGGCCACTGGCCAGCAGCGGCCGCACCGCCGCCGCGCCCATGACGGTCCGCGCGAACCGCAGCGCCTGGGCGAGGACCTGCTCACCGGTACGCCGCGCACGATCGGGCGCCCCACCCTCGCCGGGCGCTCCCGGAACGTGCTCCGGTGCCCATGCGTGGCAGATGGTCAGCACCGCGCCGCGCCAGCTGGCTTCCTGCAGGGCCCAGCCCAGCGCCTGGTCGCTGCCGGGTGAGCCGTCGTACCCGACCAGGATCCCATGAGTGGCTTCGGTCATGATCGGCTCCCTTCACCCGGGATGCAGGGGTCCTACCCTCAGCGTCGTCCCGTGGGGCTCCCGCCGGTAGGGACCTAGTCCCCCTCGGTGATGGCGAAGGGCCGCGATTCCGGTGCCGCCGCCGTCGATCCCCGCCCGGCCTGCCAAGCTGTGGTCATGACGGACAACGCGGGCCGGACGCTGGTGCTGCTGCGGCACGCCAAGTCGGCCTGGCCCGATGTACCGGACCACGAGCGGCCGCTGGCCCGCCGTGGCCAGCGGGATGCGCCGGTCATGGGGCGCTGGCTGCGCACGGCCGGTCATGTGCCTGACCGGGTCCTGTGCTCCACCGCCCGCCGGGCCCGTGAGACGTGGGAGCTCGCGCAGCCCGCGCTCGGCGCCAGCCCGCCGGTCAGTTTCGAGGACCGGGTCTACGGGGGGTCGGCGCCCGAGCTGCTGGACCTGATCCACCGGGCACCGCGGACAGCGAAGACGCTGCTCATCGTCGGCCATGCTCCAGGTATCCCGGAATTGGCGTTCATGCTGGCCGGAGCCGCGGCGCCCCGCCGCGGCACCGTGCCCGGCTCCACCGTGGAACGCATGAAAACCAAGTTCCCCACCGCCGCGATCGCGGTCCTGGAGCTCACCGGGAACTGGAGTCAGCTGGATCCGGGCGCGGCCCGGCTCACCAGCTTCGTCACCCCGCGGGAGGTGGGCACCGGCGGGCCGGACGGCTCGTGATCCGGCGTTCCCGGCCGCCCAACGGGGACCCGCTCAGCGCTCGCCTGCCGCGGTCGTCGCGGCCAGCGGCTGCGCGGCCCGGGCGGGCGCGTCCGACCTCGGCACGATGAGGACCGGCCGGGCGGCCATGTGCAGAAGCCGGCTGGCCACACTGCCCAGCAGCAGGCGCGGCAGGTCGGTGCGGCTGCTCGAGCCCAGCACCACGATGCGCGCATCGTGCTCCTCCGCCTCGCTCAAGATGGCCGTCGCGATGTGGCCGACGTGGGTCTCGCGGATCTCCCCTTCGGCGCTGACACCGGCCGCCCGCAGGTCGGACACGATGGTCTCAACCACGCCCTCGCCTTCCCCGTCGCCGCAATCCACCTGGAGACGGCCGAAGCGGCCCACGGCGAACTCGTGGACGTGCAGGACAATGACGTGGTCCCCGGTATCGCGGCTCAGATCGCGGGCCATGGCCGCTGCCGCGACGACGTGCCGGGCAGGGTCGCGTGGCGCCGCGTCGACCGCCAGCAGAATGTTCTTGCTCATCGGTCCTCCAGGACTGGGTGATCGCCTCGCTGACTCCAGCGTGCGCCCCACCGCCCGCCGAAGGCAGGGGCGTAAGTCCTGGTGAGGCGGACCGAGGTCCCGGTCAGCCAGCCTCGTGGCTGCGGACCACGACGATCGGGCACTGCGCGCCGTTCACGACGTGCTGGGTCACCGAGCCGAGGTGCATGCCCAGGAACCCCCCGTGCCCGCGCCTGCCGACCACCAGCAGATCGGCCCGGCCGGACTCGTCGATCAGCGCCTCGGCCGGATGCCCGTAGAGGATCGCGCCGTTGACCTGAGCGCCGGCCGTGTCCGGGGCCACCTTGGCGAGCGCCTCCCTGAGGGTGTCCTTTTCCTCCCCCTCGACCTCCTCCTCCGCCTGTTCCGGGAGATGGCCTACCGGCGGCTGCCCCGCCGCCGTGGGGTAGTGCCAGACCAGCACGGCCTTGACCGGCGTCTCGGTCGCGGCGCCGTACCGGGCGGCCCACCGCAGCGCCGCCAGTGATCCTTCCGAACCATCCACACCCACGACCACGAGCGGCCGCGCATCGCTCTCGCTCGTCATGCCAGCTGCCTCCCAGACCCAAGTGCCCCCGCGCCCCAGCTCCGCGCACGAGTCGCAGAAACACCCATCGTCTCGCAGGTCAGCCCCGGGCGCCAGCCTGGGGTGCCGGCCAGCCGGGCCGTGGGCCGCGCGCTGGCCGGGCCATCCTGCCGTGCGAGGGTTTGGCGTCCGATACGTTGAGCGTGGGTGAGCGCCGACGACGAGGAGCCTGGGCATGAGCCAGAGGAAAGACGCTGATATCGGCGTAACCGGCCTGGCGGTGATGGGGCGCAATCTCGCCCGGAACTTCGCCCGGCACGGGCACGTCGTCGCGCTGCACAACCGGTCGCCGGAGCGCACCCGCAGCCTGGTCGCCGAGCACGGGGACGAAGGCACGTTCGTCCCGGCCGAGTCGATGGAGGACTTCGTGGCCAGCCTCAGGCGGCCACGGGCGATCGTCGTGATGGTGAAGGCGGGCGCCGCCACCGACGCGGTGATCGATGAGCTTGTGCCGCTGCTCGACGAGGGCGACATCGTCATGGATTGCGGCAACGCCCACTTCGCCGACACCCGGCGCCGCGAGGCGGCGCTGCGGGAGCGCGGCGTGCACTTCGTCGGCTGCGGTGTCTCCGGCGGCGAGGAGGGTGCGCTGAACGGGCCGAGCATCATGCCCGGCGGCTCGGCGGAGTCCTACACGCGGCTCGGGCCGATGCTCGAGCAGATCGCCGCGCAGGCGGACGGCACACCCTGCTGCACCCACGTGGGGCCGGACGGCGCCGGGCACTTCGTCAAGATGGTGCACAACGGCATCGAGTACGCCGACATGCAGCTCATCGCCGAGGCCTATGACCTGCTGCGGGCCGGGCTGGGCACGACGCCGGCCGACGTGGGGGAGATCTTCCGCACCTGGAACGAGGGTGATCTTGACTCGTTCCTCATCCAGATCACCGCGCAGGTTCTGGCGCACACCGACGCGGCCACCGGCAAGCCGTTCGTCGATGTCGTGCTCGACCAGGCCGAGCAGAAGGGCACCGGCCGCTGGACCGTGCAGAGCGCGCTCGACCTCGGCATCCCCATCACCGGCATCGCGGAGGCCACGTTCGCGCGCTCGCTGTCGGCTCACGCGGATCAGCGCGAGGCGGCCCGCAAGGCGTTCGGCAGCGATGTGGAGCCCATGAAGATCGGCGACCGGGACGAGTTCGTCGAGGACGTGCGCCGCGCGCTGTACGCGTCGAAGGTGGTGGCCTACGCGCAGGGCTTCGACCACATTGCCGCGGGCGGCGCGGAATACGGCTGGGACATCGACCGCGGCGCGATGGCCACCATCTGGCGCGGCGGCTGCATCATCCGGGCCCGCTTCCTCGACCGCATCCGCGAGGCCTATGACGCCGATCCCGAGCTGCCCAGCCTGCTGGTCGCCCCGTACTTCGCCGCCGCGGTGTCCGACGGCCTGGGCAGCTGGCGGCGGGTGGTGGCGCAAGCCGCGGCGGCCGGCATCCCGGCTCCGGCGTTCTCGGCGTCGCTCGCGTACTACGACGGGCTGCGCCGGGATCGCCTGCCGGCCGCCCTCATCCAGGGCCTGCGCGACAACTTCGGCGCCCACACCTACCACCGCGTCGACGCCGACGGCACCTTCCACACCGAGTGGGCGGGCGACCTGCGGGAGCATCCCGCCTGAGCGAGCCCCGGTCGCGGTCTCGCGACCGGCATGGCGGCCGGGTGCCCCAAGCCGGGACCGCTATGACGTCCGGCCCTGGGCGCACCGCGCGCAATAGCGGGTCTCCGGCGCGACGGCCAGCCGCCCGGCCGCGATGGCGCCCGCGCAGCTCTCACACCGGCCGTAAATGCCGGCCGACAGCCGGGCGAGTGCCTCCTCGGTGTCGGCCAGCGCCCAGCGGGACGCGACCGTCCGCCGCAGCAGCCGGTCCAGCCGCCGCTGGGCCCCGCTGCCGGCGCCATGGCCCTGGGCGGCGGCGGCCGCCTCGTGGTAGGCGAGGGCCAGCTCGGTGACCTCGCGGAGCCGGGCCTGCCACCGCGTCTCCAGCAGCGCCCGCCACCGCGCCCCCGCGGCCCGGCCGGGCCGGCCCGCCTCCTTCGCTTTTGTCTGCACGCCGCGTTCCTGGGTCAGCTACCGGGCAGTTCGCACAGCCCGGCCCCGATGGTGAGCGTCGCGGCCCACGCCCGCCGTGCCCGTGCTGACGATCTCATCTCCTGAGCTCCTTGGTCGGGGCTGGATGGTCAGCATCAGGCAACCCGGTGGCTGTGCAGCCGCCGTGCCGCCCCGGTGGTGATGGTGTGAAGGGGGCGGCCGGAGGGAGGCGGCGGGCGGTCAGGCCCTGGGCAGGGTGAGCGTCATCTGGGTGCCGTGTCCCGGCTGGCTGCTCGCGGCCAGGTGCCCGCCGTGCGCACGGGCGAGTTCCGCGGCCACCGACAGGCCGATGCCGCTGCCGGAGACGCGCTCCGCCTGCTGGCCGCGCCAGAACCGGTCAAAGATGTGGGGCAGCTCGTCGGCGGGGATGCCGATGCCGGTGTCGGTGACCTCGAGCACGGCGCTGCGGCCGGCCAGTCCCGTGCGCACGGTCACGCGGCCGCCGGCCGGGGTGAACTTCAGGGCGTTGGTGAGCAGGTTGGTGATGACCTGGTGCAGCCGGCCCGGGTCGGCGAAGACCTCGGCCGGGGCCAGCCGCCGTTCCAGGGTGATCACGCTGCTGTCGAACCGGCCGGCCAGGCTGTCGGCGGCGGCGGCGGCGACGTCGGCCAGGTCGCACCGGCTCAGGGCCAGGCTGAGGGCGGCGGCCTCGGCGGCGGCCAGGGTCTGCAGGTCGCCGACCATCCGGGCCAGCCGCAGCACCTCGTCCCGAAGGGAGGCCAGCTGATCGGGGGTCGGCTCGGCCACGCCGTCGAGCAGCGCCTCGTGGCCCGCCTGCAGGACCGCGACCGGGGTCCGCAGCTCGTGCGCGACGTCGGCCACCAGCGCCCGGCGCAGCTGCTCCTGCCGGTCCAGCGTGTCGGCCATCTGGTCGAAGGCGGTGGCCAGCTCGCGCAGTTCGCCGGGTGCCGGGATCGGCCCGACCCGGGCGGCGCGGTTGCCCCGGCCCATCGCCCGGGTCACGGCGATCAGCTTGCCCACCGGCCGGGTGATCCGCCGGGCTACGCCCAGCCCGGTCAGCAGCGCGAGCACCGCCGCCAGGCCCGCGGCCCCGGCTATCGCCCGCAGCAGCGCTGTCTGCAGCGTGTTGCTCGCGGCGGCGAGGCCGGTGCCGGTGAACCGGACCACGGCCACGCCGACCCGCTGGCCGTCCACCACCACGGCCTTGCTGAGCTGCGGGCTGGCGGCGCGGGCGGCGAAGCCGGGGGAGGCGGCGACGACCCGGCCGGCCTGGTCGCGTATCTCCGCGTCCGCGCCCACCCGCGCGGCCAGGTCGAGCACGGGCACCAGGCTGGCCTCGGCCCAGCTGTCGTTGCGGGCCCAGGCTGAACCGGCCGCCGCCGCGATCGCCCCGGTCAGGTCGGAGCGCTGCCGGCCGGCCAGGCTGGACACGTCCGCGGCCGCGAACACGGCCGTCAGCCCGGCCAGCAGCGCGATCGCCGCCAGCGCGACCGCCGCGAACGCCAGCGCCAGCCGCAGCCCGATCGCATCACCCCGGGTGCCGGTATCGGGCGGCCCGGGATCACCCAGGGTGCCGGTGTCCGGCGGCCCGGGATCACCCAGGGTGCCGGTGTCCGGCGGCCCGGGAGCGCCCCGGGTGCCGGTTCCGGGCGGCCCCGGGCCGCTGTCAGTCATCGCTGGCCAGGCCGAGCCGGTAGCCACCGCCCAGCACGGTCTGGACGATGCGCGGGTTGCCGGGATCGTCCTCGATCTTGCGGCGCAGGTTCTTCACGTGCGAGTCGACCGTGCGCTCGTAGCCCTCGAACTCATATCCCCGCACCCGGTTGATCAGCTCGAACCGTGAGTACACCCGGCCCGGCACGGTGGCCAGCGCCACGAGGATGCCCCATTCGGTCGGGGTGAGGCTGACCTCCGCGCCGTTCACCGTCACATGCCGCCGCGGCTGGTCGATGACCAGGGCGCCCTCGCCGTAACTGGTGGCACCCTGCTCGGTGGCCATGCCGCCCCGCCGCAGGATCGCCTGCACCCGCAGCACCAGCTCCCGGGGGCTGAACGGCTTGGTCACGTAGTCGTCGGCGCCCAGTTCCAGGCCGCGGATCCGGTCGTCCTCGGCGCTCCTGGCGGTCAGCATCACGATCGGCGTCGGCGTGATGGCCCGCACCTCTCGGGCGACCGTCTCGCCGGGGACGTCGGGCAGGCCCAGATCGAGGACGATCAGATCCGGCGAGGCCGACGACGCCAGCATGATCGCCTCCGCGCCGGATCCGGTCGACAGCACCGTGAACCCCGCCCGCTCCAGGTAGGAGCGGACCAGATCCCGCAGCTTGCGCTCGTCCTCGACCAGCATCACCGTCGCCATGCATCCTCACCCGTCTCGTCGCCCGCGCGCCGCCGCTTCATGTCCACCCGTATTCCATGATTCCCCACCCTGGACCCCCGCCGGATGCCTCGGTGCGCTCCGAGCCGGCCGGCCGCGGATCTCCACAAGGCCACCACGACAGCTTCATCTTCCCGGCACGGCGGCACGGTGAAGTGATGCCATGGGCACCGGCTGCCACGGACCGCTGGCGTGAGCGCCAGCGACCTGATCGTGCTGGTGCCGTGGGTCGTCTTCGGCGCCTGCCTGATCGCGATCTGCATCCGCCTGCTCGCCTGGCGCCGTGGCCCGCGGCGGCCCCCGGCTCCCGGCCGCAGGCACGGGCGGCGCTGACCGGCCCGCGCCCAGCCGCGGCCCAAGGGCGGTCGGCGAGGCGGTTGGGAGCCCGCGCATCGGGTATCCCGGACGCGGCGGCCGGCCAGGCTGGAACACGGGACCGGGTGGGCGGAGGCGCGGCGTGAGCATCGGCGAGGACCTGGCGCAGGCGCGCGGCCACGCTGGTCTCACCGTCGCCCAGGTCAGCCAGCGCACCCGCATCAGGCAGACCATCATCCGGGGTATCGAGAGCGACGACTACTCGGTGTGCGGCGGGGACTTCTACGCCCGGGGCCACATCCGCAGCATCGCCAAGGTCGTCGGGGCCGACCCGGAGCCGCTGATCCACGAGTACGACACGGCCCACCGGGCGCCCAGCGTGATGTCCGCGACCGCCATCGACGAACTGGTCGCGCGGTCCCCGGCGGCGGGGCGGAGCCGGCCGGACGTGACGGCGGGATGGCGCGGGCCGGACGTGACGGCGCGGCGGCCCAGGCTTGACGCGAACCGGCCGTGGAACTGGAAGCCGGGCTGGACGGTCGCGGCCGTCGGCTTGGCCTTAGTGCTGGTGGCCGGCTTGGTGGGCTACCACCTCGTGACCGGCGCGGGCCCGGCGGGCACCGCATCGGGCGCGGCCCACATCGTGCCCCACCGCCAGGCCGGCCACGCCCGGGTGAACCGGGCGCCAGCGGCCCGCTCCGTCACCACCCCGGCGCACCGCCCGGCCACCTCGCCCGCCGCGCCTGCCGCTGTCCCGGTACGGGGGCTGGCCCCGGTCGGCGCGACGGCGTTCGGCGTCTCCGGCCGGGGCCAGGGCGACAACCCCCAGACCGCGCGCCGGGCGATCGATGGCCGCCCGGCCACGGCCTGGCGGAGCGACTGGTACACCACCGCCCGGTTCGGGAACCTGTACCCGGGCACTGGCCTGCTCCTGCACATGGGCCGGCCGGTCACGATCACCTCCGCCCGGATCAGCCTCGGCCGCACCCGCGGCGCCCGCCTGCAGCTCCGGGCCGGCGCCAGGCCGGTGCTGGCCGCTCTGCGGCCCGTGGCCCACGCGTCCGATGCGGGCGGGGTGGTCCACCTGCGACTGGCCCGCCCGGCGCGCGGCCGTTATGTACTCATCTGGTTCACCCGGCTGCCGCGGAATCCGGGCGGCACCTTCCAGGCGCGCGTGTACAACGTCAGGCTGAACGGCCGGCCGTGACCGGTCACGGGGCCGGGGCGGCGGTCTTGCGGCGCATCCGGTAGTGGAGGACCAGGAAGGGCAGCCCGAAGACGGCGAAGGCGTGCTCGGCCCGCAGCTCGCCGTCGCGCATGTAGACGTCGAGCTGCTCGGCGAAGCCGCGGACCGCCAGCACCGTCAGGTCCCTGGTGGCCGGGTCGATGTAGGCGAGGTAGTGGCCGGACTGGTCATCGTCGCCGCGGCTGGTCAGGACCAGGCCTCCGCCGGGGCGGGCCCGGGGCAGCAGGGTGGCG
>Ga0306920_100009812_pt1 | contig 12802 bp, 6 predicted proteins | sample flu12Cox44000170_FD_204666 | JGI IMG/M metagenome (GOLD analysis project Ga0306920, IMG submission 204666) | Lab enrichment of tropical soil microbial communities from Luquillo Experimental Forest, Puerto Rico - flux4day.12C.oxic.44.000.170 (v2)... | ecosystem: Environmental > Terrestrial >...
CGTCGCGCGCGTTGATTTGCAAGCTTTGCACCGCGGCGTAAGCATCCTCTTCGCACTCGAAGACTCGCGCCGGACCACGATGGTCGCGGCGTCCGTGGCCGACGAGTTTGACCACGCAGCCTTCGGGTGCAAGATTGCCGCGTAAAATTGCGAGACCGCCGGTCGGGCTCAGCGATTGCTCGATCGGGCGAATCACCTCCTGCCCCGGTTGCTCCAGTCGATCAGCAACCTCCTCGCCGATCGTCTTGGTGGTCACCGTAATGCAGTCACGGTTGAGCAGCTCGCCCTCGACAAGAATGTGCCCCAGCAGCTTCGTTCCGCCGGCGCGAAAGAAGTCGGTAGCCATGAAGCGGCCGCCGGGCTTCAGGTCGCACAGCAGCGGAGTACGCCCGCAAATGTGATTGATCTCGTCGAGCGGGAAATGCAATCCCAATTCGTTGGCGATAGCCGGCAGGTGCAATACCGCGTTGGTTGAGCCACCAGTCGCTACCACACAAGTCATCGCATTCTTCAACGAAGCGTCGGTGATGATCTGTGAGGGGCGGATGTCGCGCCGCACCAACTCCATCACCATCTGGCCCGCCTTTTTCGCGACTTGTGCTTTCAGGGGATTGGTTGCGGGGACTTGGTTACTGCCAAGAGGAGAGATGCCGAGAAATTCACATGCGGTGGACATCGTGTTGGCGGTGAACTGTCCGCCGCACGCCCCGGGGCCGGGACACGCATGGTCTTCGATCTCCTTCAGCTCGGCGTCGTTCATCTGGCCATGCGCGTACTTGCCGATGGCCTCGTAAACGTCCTGAATACTCACGTCACGTCCGTGATACTGCCCGGGCGCAATCGATCCCCCGTACAACATGACCGAGGGAATATCCAGTCGCGCAATCGCCATCACCGTTCCCGGGATGGTCTTATCGCAACTGGAAAGAGCCACCAGGCCATCAAACATGTGCCCTCGCGCTACCAGTTCGATCGAGTCAGCAATGACCTCACGGCTCACCAGCGACGCCCGCATGCCCTCCGTGCCCATGGTGATCCCATCCGAGATGGCGATCGTGTTGAACTCCATCGGCGTACCGCCGGCGGCACGCACGCCTTCCTTCACCGCTTCGCCCAGTGCACGCAGGTGGTAATTACAGGGCCCAATTTCTGTCCAGGTGTTGGCGATTCCGATGATGGGCTTACTGAGGTCCTCGTCGGTGAAGCCAATTGCCTTGAACATCGAGCGAGCACCCGCCCGGCTGGGACCGTCGGTGATAGCTCTGCTGTGCGACTTACCGATCTGATCTGACATCTGCTCCCTCTTGGCTCGGTTCAACTTGTATGGAGAAAAGCAAAAGCCACTTTCCTTGCGGGTCAGTGGCTTTATGGAAACTCGATTTGCTCTTAGCCTATGTCCCCGCGCCTCCCTGTGTGCCCGCTAGCCCGTCTAGGACGCGTAGCAGCGTGAGTGCGCGTATTAGAGCCAGTGCCGGGCCGCGATTTACGAGGATCGCCGGTGTGTACGGAGTCATCCGGGATTGGGCTGGAATGGCCATGGCTGATGAGAGATTTATACCCAAGCCGACCCTCGGTCGTCGAGAAAAATTAGAAAAATTCACGGCCGAGTAAAACTCTTTAATGGTGCGGCGAACTCTATAAGAGACACTAATGAGCCGGAAGAGCCATCCATGACGGCTGCGTGGTAGGCAGCCATCGCCCCCAGTGCATTCTAAGTGTTTAAACCATAACGATTTGCTCGAGTAGTATCGGGAATTTTCAGCGGTCTGCTGCCGTAACGAAAGGAAGTTGGGGAACATGCTGCGCCTTTGGTATCACCTTCATTTCGCCACAGATTTTCCCTTCACGCAGGGGAAGCAAGGCCATATGGAACTTATCTGCGGAGTCGCCCTTGGCTTCCCTCGTGAGTCTCCCCTTATGATTTAACCCAGAATGAGACTTCCTCATTTGAACTGAACCCCAGAACGCTTGAGCATCACGAGTTCGAACTTCGGTATCAGGCGGACAATTTCGACCGAGCATGCTTTGTTCTTCACCAAAATCGGAAACAGTACTAAAGCAGCTGTAACCTCACGCTACCTCCGGCAAACCAGGGCTAAACGACACAATTCGCCCTTGGCAGGCGCCATCGTGAACTCAACGGGATCATCAGTTAATGCCCGAACAATGGTCGGCAGTGCGTCCCGGGCACACGACTACTCCGTTCTTGCCAATAGACGCGCCGCTCGTCGTTTGTATCGGTTCTGCGGCATTGATTGGACAACTGAATGTGGCGTTGAGTTTGCCGGTTGCCGCTCTATGCACAATCATCTGGTACCTCACAAGCAGTTTCCCATTTTCGATACCGCGAGAGACCCCCGAAGCTCCGCTGGTTGCTAACTCCATCCCTTCTTGGTCCTGACCTGCCATCGGGAGTGGCTGCGGAGGGGGCCTGCGACAAACATCTGCAGGCCGGAATGTGGCGGCAATGCAAAAATCCAAATTTCATGATGCTGTCCCCCTAGAAGTGCGCGCTGGAGGCGTCGCCTTTTTTGCGTGTGCTGAAAGCCTAATCCCCTTCGTCAGCGACGTCGGGAATCGGGGGCGCTGATACTCCGGGCGGTGCGATACCGTATTTTCCTCTAAGAAACTCCTGCAATGGCTCCGGCAAGAACAGGCTCAGCTCTTGCCAGGTCAATATCTTGCACCGCACACGCAGTTCCAGTGGTCGGACGCAGCGCAAAACCGCATACCAGGACTCGATCAGGTCGGGACGGCGAGCGTCCAGGAGCACGCAGAACCCGCAATCGCTGGCATATGCGGCGAGCACATTGCGAATGAGTTGATACGACGCCAACTTCCCGCCCTCCGCCGGGAGTTCCGCAGTTTCGAAAACGTCCTCCAAGTTGCGGTACCTGCGGAGCACCGATCGGTCAGCCGACTGGAAATCCGACTCGGTCAGCTTGGCCTCAAACAACATCTCGCCCAGCTTCATGTCGACCTCGGTGCCATCAGACAATCCTTCCTTCAGCGGCACACGCGCGCGCCAACCGAACCGCGGCAGCTCGGCAGTCTGCACGCCCAGCAGCCCGAGGATGCGCGGGTCATCGGAAACATTCGGGCAGCAGAAGATGTTCATCAGCAGCGCGTCTGAGCTCATCGACGAGTCGAGTTCCTTCCAGCCGCGCTGACTTCTGGGCAACGAGGACGGGCCCGAGGTATGTACCTTTTCCAGCCGCTTGCGCCACTCCGGAATCGCCAGCATCGCGGCATAACTCTCGTCGAAGAAGTTGCCATGTCGCTTCCGTGTCGGGTGTGGCTGATAGACCGTTACCGCCAAGCTGCCGTAGCTCTCGACGTGCGGGAGCTGCCTCTGCAATGCAAACGCACGGTTGCGCAGACTCAATTCATGCCGGAGCCGTGAGGCGTAAAACGCGCTGCTTGCAGTCATGGCAGTTCCTCCGCGACGGTTGCGGTTTGACGTGTAAGCGCGCTGGCGCCACGCAGCTCGGGAAACAGCCATGCCCACAGCGCAACGACCACCAGCGTACCGACTCCACCGATGACAACCGCAGGCACCGTTCCAAACCAGTGCGCGGTCAGGCCGGATTCAAACTGTCCAAACTCGTTTGAGGTGCCAATGAAGAGCGAATTCACTGCGCTGACGCGTCCGCGCATCGAGTCAGGCGTCGACAGTTGGACCAGCGTCCCTCGAATAATGACACTCACCATGTCCGACGCGCCCAGAAGCAACAGCGAAACCAGTGACAGCAGCAGGCCCCGCGACAATCCGAACACGATGGTGAAGACGCCGAAGCCCGCCACGCACCACAGCATGGTAACGCCCGCATGGCGGCGCAGCGGACGATGCGCAAGAAGAACCGCCATGCCTGCGGCCCCCACCGCCGGAGCGCTGCGCAGAATGCCCAACCCCCACGGACCGGTGTGCAGGATATCGCGCGCATACACCGGCAACAACGCCACCGCTCCGCCCAGTAGCACGGCAAATAGATCGAGCGAGATCAGAGCCAAGATCAGTTTCTTTTCCCAAATAAATCGGAGCCCCGCGAACAGATTCGCGAGGCTGATTTCCACTGGCTGCCGTTTGGCGGGATTGAGACGAACTCGCGTCATCGCGATGACTGACAGTGCAGCCGTTATCATGGAACTGGCATACACCGCTGCGGCTCCGCGAAATACGGCGTAGATCAACCCACCCAAAGCCGGACCGATGATGGTTGCTGTATTGAAAACCGTTTGTGCCCAGGCTACTGCATTGGGAAAATGTTCTTCGGGAACGAGCTGTGGCACCATCGATTGCCCCGCTGCACCGTTGAAAGATCGCACCACGCCCACTAGGGTCAATGCCGCATAGATGGCATGCACCGAACGTGACCCCGCGATAGTAAGGACAAATAGTGCCGTCGACGCCAGTCCCAGACCGGCATAACACAGTGTCACGATCTTTCTGCGATTGAAACGGTCGGCGGCATGCCCGGCGACAAGAAATAAAACCAGCGTGGGCCAGAACTGAGCCAACCCTACGTATCCCAGATCGAGCGGACGCTTCGTAATGTCAAAAACCTGCCAGCCAACGGCAACCGATTGCATTTCCGTCGCCATGACGGTAAACAAGCGCGCTGCTTGGTACAGACTGAAGTCAGGGTATGAGAACGCGACTCGTCCGTCACCTTGCCAACTGCGGCCATCAGCCATCCCCAATTACTCTGCCACAAGATTGACCGCAAATAATTGACGCGGCGAGTTTTTCTCTCCTGCGAAATTCTTCTTCAATTGCACGGCGCATTCCATATATAGTGGACTATGGGTTGTAGCAAGTTTTCATCTGGTGGTAAGGGCCTCGTAAGTTCCCGCTTTGACCATGAATCCTGCGGGGTTGGATTCGTTGCGACCTTGCACGGCCGTTCCGAGCACGAAATCCTCCGACTCGCCCTGACGGCGCTGGGCCGCCTTGCGCATCGCGGCGCGATTGCCGCCGACGGTAAGAGCAGCGACGGCGTCGGCATCCAGACCGCCGTTCCACGTAGATATCTCTTGAGCCAGACCAAAACCTTCTTGCGTCCTGAGCAGCCACTGGCGGTTGGCATGCTCTTCCTCCCGCAGGACGAAGAGGCCGCTCAGCGCGACGCGCAGCGTTTTAAAGCCTGCATCTCCGCGCGGGGATTCGAGTGGCTCGGCTGGCGTGATGTTCCCATTGCCCGTGAGGTACTCGGGGAAATTGCGGCCTCTTCCCTTCCTGTGGTTCGTCAGGCGCTGATGACCGCCGCCGACGATTTCAACGGTGACGCCAACGAACTCGAGCGCCGGCTGTTTCTTGCCCGCAAAGCTTTTGAACGCGGCGGTACCGAGACCTACGTCTGCTCGCTTTCGACGCGCACCCTCGTCTACAAGGCGTTGTGCACCGGGCGCACGCTACACGAGTTCTATCTCGACTTCCAGAACAAGCAGTACACGACGCACTTTGCGGTGTTCCATCAACGCTACGCGACCAATGTTCTCCCTTCATGGGACCGCGCTCAGCCGCTTCGCATGATCGCCCATAACGGGGAGATCAACACCATCTGGAGCAACCGAGCACACGTCGATGCGCGCAGTGCGCTGCTGCCGCGCGAGTGCGATCCGCTGTACACCTCCGAGGCGTCCGACTCGATGAGTCTCGACGAGGTCGCCGAGTTGCTGTGCAACTACAATCGCAACATCGCCGAAGCGGTGCGCATGATGTTGCCGCCAGCCATCGGCATTAAAGAATCGGTGTTTCACCGCTACCACGCCGACTGCATCGAGCCCTGGGACGGGCCTTCCGCGCTGGTCTTCACCGATGGACGCCTCGTGGGCGCGGCGCTTGATCGCAACGGTCTGCGTCCTTGCCGCTTTGTCATCACCGATACCGGGTTGGTGGTCGCCGGCTCTGAAGTCGGCCTGGCCGATGTCGACACCGACACCATCATTCGCAGCGGACGCCTTGGTCCGGGACAGATGATCCTGCTTGACCTTGAGCGCTGCCGCCTGATCGAGGGCGAAGAACTCGATCGCTACTTTGACGATCTGTCGCCGTACACAGAACTGATCGACGACATTCCTCTGGAACCGTGCGCCACTCCAGTCGCCGCCCTTGAGAAGAACGATCTCACCCGCCTGCAGCGGGGCTTCGGCTATTCGCGCGAGGAAGTAAAGATGGTCGTCACCCCCATGGCACTGGAGAGCAAAGAAGCCGTCTGGTCCATGGGTGACGACACCCCCATCGCCGCGCTCGCGCGTACGCCGCGACCACTGTACGGGTTCTTCCGGCAACGCTTCGCACAGGTCACCAATCCGCCGATCGATTCGCTGCGAGAAGCATGCGTGGTCTCGTTGCGCACCCGTCTCGGCCCGTGGCCGCACTTGCTCGACAAACATGCGCCGTTGCCGGGACTCGTGCTGCCGTCGCCCTTCCTCTCTCTGGGACAGATGGCGTCATTGCACGAAAGCACGCATGCGCTTGGCAATGAACTTCCCCTGGCGCACCTGAATTGCACCTTCGCCGACGACGGCACGCTCAAGCAGGCGCTCCTCGATTTGCAACAGCGCGCCGTCGAGCTGGTTCAGGGCGGCGCCCGAATTTTGCTCATGACCGACCGCACTGCCTGTGAGCAGGTGCTGCCGCTTCCCATGGCCATGGCCACCGGTGCTGTGCATCACGCATTGGTGAAAGCTGGCCTGCGCACCAAGGTCGGATTAGCTCTCGAAGCTGGCGATTGCCGCGATGTCCACCATGCCGCGGTTTTGATTGGGTACGGCGCGGGCTGCGTCTGTCCGTGGGTGGCGCTGCAGACAGCCCGCTCACTGTCGGAGGAGGGCGAAGCACGTTTGCTGAAGACTTTTGACAGCGGACTTGCCAAGATCATGTCGAAAATGGGCATTTCGGTGCTCGACAGCTATCGCGCTGCACAGCTGTTCGATGTTCTTGGTCTCGCTTGGGAGATTACAGACCTTTGCTTCCCTGGCACGACCTCTCCGATCGGAGGCCAGGGATTCGCCGATATTGAAGCGGCAATTCGGAAGTCGTGGACGGCAGGACCAGACAGTCCGGAGTTGCCCGATTACGGTTGGGTGCGTTTTCGCCGTGCTGAAGTTGCCGAGCCGCACACTTGGCAACCGCAGCGCACCCGCGATTTGCAAGTCGCCGTCGGTGCAGCACGCGCGACTACCCAAGCTGCCGTCACCCTTGCACCGGCTGCAGCGTGGTCCGCGTACGCACGTGCGGTCGATGAGCGCGAGCCCGCGGTTCTGCGCGACCTCTTGCACATCAGGGCAGCGGGCCCCAAGCTGGAATTGAACGAAGTCGAGGCGCCGTCCAGTCTGGTCAAGCGCTTCATCGCCAGCGCGATGTCGCTCGGCTCGCTCAGTCCCGAAGCACACCAGACCATTACCACCGCGATGAACCAGTTGGGCGCGCGCTCTAACACTGGCGAGGGCGGCGAAGATCCGGCGGCTTATATTCCCGATGGCAACCCTGCGGGCGTGATTTCACTGACCAATAACAAGATCAAGCAAGTTGCGTCGGGGCGCTTTGGCGTCACAGCCGAGTACCTGGCTCATGCCGAAGAGCTGGAGATCAAGATCGCGCAAGGCTCAAAGCCGGGAGAAGGTGGCCAGCTTCCCGGACACAAGGTCAGCGAGCTCATCGCGAGGTTGCGGCATGCACAGCCGGGTATCTCGCTGATCAGCCCGCCGCCTCATCACGACATCTACAGTATCGAGGACCTGGCGCAACTCATTTACGACCTCAAGCGGATTAACCCGCGCGCGCCCGTAGGGGTGAAGCTCGTGTCGCAACTCGGCGTAGGGACAGTAGCAGCGGGGGTCGCTAAGGCTTACGCCGATTACATCGTGATCGCCGGACACAACGGCGGCACGGGTGCATCCCCCCTCAGCAGCATCAAGCACGCGGGAAATCCGTGGGAGCTTGGTCTGAGCGAAGCACAGCAAGTTTTGCGTATGAACGGGCTCCGCGGACGCGTCCGCCTGCGCACCGACGGCGGACTTTCCACGGCGCGCGACGTGCTCTTCGCAGCGCTGTTCGGCGCTGATGAATTCTCCTTCGGAACGGGCGTGCTTGTGGCGCTGGGATGTGACATGGCGCGCCAATGCCATCTCAATACCTGTCCCACGGGCATCGCGACTCAGAAGCCAGAGTTGCGCGCCAAGTTCCGCGGCAAGCCCGAGCATCTCGTTCGCTTCTTCATGAATATCGCTGGAGATCTGCGTCATCTGCTCGCCGATCTCGGTCTGCCGTCATTGCAGGCCGCGATCGGCCGCAGCGATCTGCTGGAACAGGTGCGTCACGAAGGCAAACTCGATTTGCAGCCGGCTTTGGCACAAGTGGGAGACGGCCCGCTGAGCTGGCAAGGCGGACGCAATATGCGCCCTGAAGAGCGGCTTCCGGTCGACGACGCGTGGGTGAGACCGGCGCTATCCTCCGTGGCTGCGGGCAAGCCCTTCGAGTTTAGCGCAACCGTACGAAACGAAGATCGCAGTCTGGGTGCCCGGCTCTCCGGTGAACTGGCGCTCTTACGGGCCGAGCAACCCGAGTTGAAGCCGGACGTTCATTTCCGGCTTCGCGGCACCGCCGGACAGTCGTTCGGCTCCTTCGCAGGCCAGGGAATGAAACTGGTACTGGAGGGCCAAGCCAACGACTTCGTCGGCAAAGGACTCTCCGGCGGCGAGCTGGTCATTCGCACCCGCGGCAAGTTGGCGCGTGCGGAATCGGCGCAAGTGATCGTCGGAAACGTTGCGTTGTACGGGGCTACAGGCGGCTCACTCTTCGCTGTTGGCAGCGCCGGCGAACGCTTCGCGATTCGCAACTCGGGGGCGACGGCAGTCGTCGAGGGCGTCGGCGATCACGCCTGCGAATACATGACCGGAGGCGCAGTGGTCGTTCTTGGACCGACCGGAACCAACTTTGGCGCAGGCATGACTGGCGGACTTGCATTCGTGTGGGATCCTACCGGCAAATTTGTGAAGGACAAGAAATTCCACCCGGAGTTTGTCAGTGTTGAGATTCTGGGCGCGTGTGAAGAGCGGGATCAGGAGCTGGTCCGAAAGCTACTCGAACAACATGCCATCAAGACGGGAAGCAAAGTGGCGAACCGCCTTCATCAGGGCTGGCCGGTCACGTTGCGCCAGATGATGCGCGTGGCCCCCAAAGCGTAGTCCGGTCTTGGGATTTCACTTGGGCTACGCACTCAGTAGGAAATTTGCCGCAGGCTCGTACACAAGCCGTGGTGGCTTTTTTGCTTTTCCTCGCAGCCACGAATTATTTGATCATCTGCACGCGATAACTTGCCCGTAGTTCGGCCACAATGTCCGCCGCTGCCTGGCGTCCCACTTCGAACTTTCCGGGCGGAAAAGAAATAGCGCCGACGCGCGCGTGTCCTCCGCCGCCGTAGCGCTCGCAAATCTTGGCGAGATTTTCGATCGGCTCGACCGGCGCCCAAGGATTCGATCCTACCGAGACCTTCGTCCGAAAGCTGCTCTTGCTCAACCCCACGCTGTATGTGCAGTCAGGATGGAGATAATACGGGATGAACTTGTTGTACCCCTCAAGCTCGTGGTCGGTTATGTCGAAGAAGACGGTGCCTTCCTTGCACTCTGCGCGCTCCCGCAGAATCTCGATTGATCGGCGGTGACGCTCCATCAGCGTCGGAATGCGCTCCGCCACCTCCGGGGACTGAATGATCTCATCCAGCGGCTGATAGGCGAGCCTGTCGATCAACCGTGGAATGAAGCCGGGTTCCTGGTTCGACTCGATGACCATCGTAAGTTTCATCGCCGGCTCGCGCATCTCAACCGCCGTCTGCGGATCGGAATACAGCGCCCCGTCGATGATGTCCGCCCATTCCACCATCTCCTCAACCGGCTCGGGATTGAATCCGAAGCGTTCCTTGGCCACCTTGGCGATGAACTTCGTGCATGAGCGATAGTCGGGATCGTAAAACTTTGTGTTGCTGGTGTCCTGCTCGAAGTGCGAAGCGTCTTCCGCCGTCAGGAAGGCACTCTGGTGATGATCGAACCACCACGTGATGCGCGGCGACGGCGAGTACTTGAAATCGACGATGGCATTCTCATCGCCCGTGAAGTCCGCCTCGTTAAACAGTGCCCCGGCGCGGTGGACGAGACCGACATACTCGAATTCGGCGCGCTCACGGATGCGCTCACGATAAAACCGCGAAAAAAGCGCAGCCGAACAGGCCCCATCAAAACACTTGTCGTGGTAGAAGACCCTGACCCTCACAGACCCTTTCCGTTGCTTTCGGCCTCGCCTGCGCCGGATGTCGTTCAGTTGAAACTGAATTGATCAGAATACGGCTTTTCGAGAATGAAAAGTAAATAGAAATGCCATGTCACAAAGGACCGTGTCAAGCGGCGCAGCTTCACCTTGGCACAGCACCTTCGGCTCGATTAACGATCGGCCCACTCTTGTGCCAGATCACCGAGATACGGCAGCTTGAACGTCTCGTGGTAATACGCCTTCACCAGCAGCAGTAGCCACAGGAAGAACCCCGCCAGACTGATCAGCCCACCAAGCGGAAAAAACAATACCCGCATGAACGGGATGAGCTGAAGGATCGCTGCAACCAGTCCGGCTGCGATTGCGACGACCACGCCCGCCACCCACAGCAGCAGGTGTTGAAACGAATGAAACCGAACGAAGCGGTTTCGTTTGAATGGCTCGAGGAGGAGAAAGACAATCGCCGGAAAGATGGTTATATAAGCGATTACCCCGGCGATGTTTTCCGGAATCGGCAGCGGCTCGCCTGATGAGTCGATATGGCGCGATGCCGCTGGACGGGAGTGAGCGCTGACGGCGGACACCGATTTGCCGTCGGGTGCGCTCCCGACGTCTGCAGATACCGCGACCCCGCAACTCGAGCAATACGGTGCCTGCTCCACCAACGGCCACCCGCATTGCGGACATCGTGCCACCGACTCTCCCGCTTCCGTTACCCAAGTAAGCTTCACTCAAAAGAATATCCCGCCGCACACGCGACGGGATACAAACCCCCTACGGACCTTGACTCACGCCCCGCAGCACTTCTTGTACTTTTTCCCGCTGCCACAGGGACAAGGATCATTGCGTCCAACCTTGTCACCGCGTACAACTTGCTGCACCGGATTTACCCCGCCTCCCGCCAATCGCGCCTGATCGAGCTCCCGACGCTTGCGGCGGTGGAATTCCGCTTCCATGTCATCCATCGACGTGACAGCGCGCGAGCGCCTTGGAGCTTGACCGTCGCCGCCTCGACCCGCGGGCACTGGCACTCCCGGACCGCCTTGCGTTCCACCGTCGATCGGACCACGGCTGGTGTACGAGCCTCCGCCATCGTCGGCACGCTCGATCACCTGCATCAGGTAGAGATATCGCACTGTCTCTTCTTCAAAACGCTCCATCATCGCTTCGAACATGTCGAACGACTCGCGCTTGTACTCCACCAACGGATCGTGCTGGCCATAGCCGCGCAATCCAATGCCTTCGCGCAAGTGGTCCATGCTTAACAGGTGGTCTTTCCACTGCTGGTCGAGCACGCTGAGCATGATGATGCGCTCGTGACGACGCATCGGATCCGCGCCGATCAGCTGCTCTTTGGCGTCGTAGCGTTCTTTCAGTTTCTCGAAGATCACATCGCCCAGCTCTTGACGGTTGAGCTTATCCGCCTCGATGCCTTCCTTTTCCAGGTCAATGCCGAAGCGAGTGAACACCTGCGCTTTCAGGTTCTTGACGTCCCAATCTTCCGGGTGAGCCTCCTTGCTACAGTACTTGTCCAGCAGCCCGCCGAGGATGTCGCGCACATAATCCTCGATGATGAGCTCTTTCTGGTCGAGGCCTTCCAGCAGTTGCCGCCGCAGTCCGTACACCGCCTGGCGCTGCTTGTTCATCACGTCGTCGTATTCGAGGATGTGTTTGCGGGCTTCAAAGTTCTGCCCCTCCACCGCCTTCTGCGCTGCCTCGATGCGTCGTGTGATCAGCCCTGACTCGATAGGAACGCCCTCTTCCATTCCCAGTCGCTGCAGCAGATTCGACACCCACTCCTTGGCGAAGATGCGCATCAGGTCGTCTTCGAGTGACAAGTAGAAGCGCGAAGCGCCCGGGTCGCCCTGGCGGCCTGCTCGTCCACGAAGCTGGTTGTCAATGCGCCGTGCTTCGTGGCGCTCGGTACCCAGAATGAACAGCCCTCCAAGGCCGACAACGTCTTCATGCTCGACGTCGGTATCCTGCTTGTGCAGCTCGTAGACCTCCTGCCACTGTGCCGTCGGTACCTGGTACTCGTTTCCGCCGTAGTAGAAGTACGAGAGATTCGGATCGTCAGGCTTGGCCAGCACCTCGCCGGCAGCGGCCTTCAACTGCTGCGCAATTCCCCGCTTCATGCACTCTTGCTTGGTCATGAACTCCGGATTGCCGCCCAGCAGAATATCCGTTCCACGACCGGCCATATTGGTGGCGATGGTAATCGCACCCTTACGTCCTGCCTGTGCCACGATCTCCGCTTCTTTCTCGTGGTACTTGGCATTCAGCACGACGTGCTTCACGCCCTTCTTCTTCAACATGTCGGAGAGGCGTTCCGACTTCTCCACCGAGGTTGTGCCTACGAGCACCGGCTGCCCACTCTCAGCCAATCGCTGGATCTCTCCCGCAACCGCGTTGTACTTCTCGCGCTCGGTGCGGTACACGACATCCGGGTTTTCGATCCGTCGCAATTCGCGGTTCGTTGGAATCACTACGACTTCCAGCTTGTAGATCTTGTCGAACTCGGGAGCCTCCGTT
>Ga0306920_100009813_pt1 | contig 12801 bp, 7 predicted proteins | sample flu12Cox44000170_FD_204666 | JGI IMG/M metagenome (GOLD analysis project Ga0306920, IMG submission 204666) | Lab enrichment of tropical soil microbial communities from Luquillo Experimental Forest, Puerto Rico - flux4day.12C.oxic.44.000.170 (v2)... | ecosystem: Environmental > Terrestrial >...
CTACCTCGACGGCGAACTCGCCCCCGATCAGGCCACAGTTGCAGCCAATCATCTGGAGACTTGCATGGAATGCCAGCAGCTCGCCGCCGATCTTCGCGGCGTTTCGCAAACCCTGAATGCCTGGGAACTTCAGCCGACTAACTCGACGATGCCCGAATGGCTGGCGGCCGCTGGCGAAGAACATATTCCCGAATTGCAGCCCATACTGAGCATTCCCCTGCCGTGGTTCAGGCGCTTAAGGTTCCGGGAATGGGCTCCGCTTCTTGCCGGTTGCGCGGTAATCACGCTAGTTGCTGGTTCAAGGTTTCTTATCCGGCCCCAACACGCGCCTGTGTTCTCGCAAGCCAAGTCCGCGATGCAAGAAGACCGTTACTTAGCCGACTCGGCCCCAGCACCCCCCACCGCCAGCCCGTCGGCGAGCAGCGACGCAGGAGTCATCCGTAGCATCGTGCCGCCTCCATCCGCAGGGAAAAATCACGATCGCCTCCAGCACTTCTCCAAGCTCCAAGCTTCGCCCTCTGTCGAATTTCGATTGCAAAGGGACACTGATGTTCCGGCACAAGTCGGACAAGGATCAGGTACGGGACAGGCGAAGCGGTCTCTCGACCTCATGCCCACTTCGCCCATGATCATTCGCACCGCCGAGCTCTCGCTCACCACGCGGGAGTTTGACAAGGGCCGCGCACAGGCGGAAGACATCCTCAAGCGCCATCGCGGTTACATCGGCTCGCTCAATGTCACCGGTGCCGCAGGCACTGGACGCACGCTCACCGCGAGTCTCCGCATTCCGTCCACTCAGCTCGACCCGGCGCTCGCCGAACTCAAGTCTCTCGGCCGCCTCGTCTCCGAATCGAAGACGGGTCAGGAGGTCACTGCCCAATACGTCGACCTGCAAGCTCGACTGAACAATTCACGCAATACCGAGAAGCGGCTGATCGAGCTGCTTGCGAATCGTACCGGCAAACTCTCCGACGTGCTTGAAGTCGAAAACGAACTTACCCGTATCCGCGGGGAAGTCGAAAGCATGGAAGCCGAGCGCAAGAACCTCTCCAGCCAGGTCGATTTCGCGACCATCAACCTCACGCTCACCGAGGACTACCGCGCCCAACTGCAGGTCGTCCCGCCATCGACGTCGACGCGGCTGATTAACGCGTCCATCGAAGGTTACCGCAGCATGGTGGACGGGCTCATGTCGGTCGCGCTCTTCTTCCTGAGTTCGGGCCCGACACTCCTGGTCTGGGCCGCCATTCTCTTCTTCCCCGCTCGCTTCGCATGGAAAAGGATTCGCAATCTGAGTGGGGCGAGTCTTTAGCCGAGCTTGGAAGCGGTCCGGGGCTAAAGCCCCTTCTTATCCAGAGCGCTTACGCGGCTCTAAAGGACCGCTCTTCCACGGCGGTTCTGGCAGTAGCGGAGCGGAAAGGGTCGAGCAGATCTGGCGTACCGGTATTCTGCACTTCTCGGTGGCGATGCGGGCGGAGATAAAGGCAGAGTACCGAGACGCAGTGTAAGAAAGCAGATTCCTCGCTGTGCTCTGCACGACAATTCTTTGAGGGCGATGGCATCAGAGGCAGCTTCGCCCGCAGACTGATTCCCACCTTGATACTTTCTTGCCTAGTTCCGCAGGGTCTTACCGGTTTTTAGCGTGAACTGAATTCTTTCCTGGGTCTTCTTTTCTCCGCAGAGCGATTTGAAGCTTTCGCGTTCGAGATCCAAGAGGTATTGCTCGCTAACCGGCGTGCCAGGGGTGACGTTGCCTCCGCAGATTACGTTGGCGATGTGGTTGCCGATTTTTACCTCGTGATCCGATATGAAGTCCCCCTGACGCATGAGGTAGACACCCATCTTGAGCGCGGCGAGGATATTTTCGCCCGGAGCGCGGATCGCTGTGCGCGGGGCTGGGGGTTCGTATCCGGCGTGGGCAAGTTCGAGGGCTCGGGCTTTCGCATCACTGAGGACTCGTTCGCGGTTCATGGTGACGCGGTCGGAGTTAGAGACGAAGCCGAGGGTGCGTGCTTCTTCGGCGCTGGTTGCGACTTTGGCAGTCGCGATAGTTTCGAATGTGCGCTTCATGGCTTCGAGGAGTTCGACCGAGTCGGGATTGTCTTTCGAGGCGGCGCCGCGAATGGAAGTGGCGGAGTCGACAGCGCGAAGCAACATCTCTTTGCAGCCTCCGCCGCCGGGGAGCAGCCCGACACCGACTTCGACCAAGCCGGTATACAGCTCGGCATGGGGCTGGCGAGCTGCGGCGTGTAACGACATTTCGGTGCCGCCTCCTAGAGTCAGACCGAATGGTGCGACGACGACAGGCTTCGGCGAAAATTTCACGGCTTGGGTCATCCCCTGGAAGCCGCGGATTGCAAGGTCAACTTCGTCCCATTCCTGCTCCTGGATGGACATCAGCAGGAGCATGAGGTTCGCGCCGACGGAGAAGTTGGTGGCGTCGTTCGTGATGACAAATGCGTCGAAGGCATCACCGGCGCCGCCGGGTTTCAATGATTGTGTAATGAGGGAAATGATGTCGGAGCCGAGCGAGTTCATCTTCGAATGAAACTCAATGCAGGCGACGCCATCGCCGAGATCAACCAGCGAGGCTCCGGAGTTTTTCTTGACTACGCCCTTGGATTTTTTCGCGACTTGGACGGACCAGACGCCTGGTGGAACAGTTGCCGGTTGCCAGTTCCCGGTTGCCAGATCGAAGTAGGCGCGGCCCGAAGGGGTCTTCGGGTCGTCGGCGTACCAGCTCTTCTTCCCTGCGGCTAGAAGCTTCTCGACATTCGCTGCTACTGGCTTGCCTTCTTTTTTCTGGCGGGCGACGGTGGCTTCCAGGCCGGCCGCGTCCCAGAGTTCGAATGGGCCCAGTCCCCAGTTGAAGCCTAAGCGCATGGCGCGGTCGATTTCTACGACTGAGTCGGCGATTTCGGGGATGCGATTAGCGGAGTAAGTCCAGAGATCGGAGAGAGCCTGCCAGAGGAATGTGCCTGCGGCGTCGGGCTTGCTGCTGCTGCCGTCGAGGCCTAGCAACATGCGGACGCGGGCGCCGGTGTCGTCGACGTTTTTGGCCATGTCGAGAGCCGGGAACTTGGGTTTCTGGCGCGGACGGTATTCGAGGGTCTTCCAGTCGAGAGCGAGACGGTCTTCGGAGCCGTCGGCGGCCCTGGACTTTTTGTAAAAGCCACCTTTGGTTTTGTCGCCGAGCATTTTGCGCTCGAGCATTTGTTTGTAGAAGGCGGGGAGGGTGAGGTCTGAGCGCTCGTCCGGCACCGTAGTGCCTTGGGCATTCTTGCCATCGCTTGCATTGGCGGACAGAAGTGTCCGCCCCACATTCGTGGTCATGTTACTTACGACGTGGCCTAGGATGTCGAGGCCGACCAGATCAATCGTGCGGAAAGTCGCGGATTTGGGCCAGCCGAGCGGCGTGCCGGTGAGGGCGTCGACGTCTTCAATGGAGAAATTCATCTCTTGCATGAGCCGCATGACGTTGAGCACGGAAAACGTGCCGATGCGGTTGGCGATGAAGTTGGGCGTGTCTTTCGCGAGAACGATGCCTTTGCCGAGTCGGACGTCGGAAAAGTGGGAGATTGTGTCGAGGAGCGCGCGGTCGGTGTTGGGCGTGGGGATGAGTTCGAGCAGGCGCATGTAGCGCGGCGGATTGAAGAAGTGCGTGCCAAACCAGCAGCGGCTGAAGTCGTCGGGAAAGCCTTCGGCGATTTTGGCGACGGGCAGGCCACTGGTGTTGGTGGTGATGATGGTGCCGGGCTTGCGGACGGCGTCGACTTTTTGAAGCAGAGCGCGCTTCAGGTCGAGGTTTTCGACGACGGCTTCGATGATCCAGTCGACTTCGGCGAGTTTGGCGAGATCATCTTCGAAGTTGCCGATAGTGATGAGCCGTGCAAGCGAGGGCTCGAAGAAGGCGGCGGGCTTGGATTTCTTGAGGGCATCGAGTCCAGCAGCAGCGATTTTGTTGCGGGCGGGAGCGTCGGCGTCCGGGGGAACGATGTCGAAAAGGTAGGAAGGAACTCCGGCATTGGCGAAGTGGGCGGCGATGCGGGAGCCCATGACTCCCGAGCCGAGGACGGCAACTTTATTGATGCGTTTCATATAAGGACTCCGCGAGCGCGGTGGGCGCAACAGGTGAGAGGCGGATGAACAGTATGGATACGAGGGATCACGGAACAGAGCATTGTAATGGATGGAGGGTTGGGGCGGCGGCCGACTACTAGCAAAAGCCTTTAACCGCAAAGGGCACTAGAGATCGCGAAGGGCGCGAAGAGGGGCAAGCTGTCACGGAAGGTTGTCGACTAACCAGTCGTCTTTGGGTGTGAGAGTGAGGATGAGGGTGGTGGCACGCGGTTTGGGGCGCGGATTTACTCCGGAGTTCGGTGCTTGCCACAGGGTGACAGGGAACTGATAGCGACCTAGGGAGAGCCTGCGGCCGCGGGCGATTTCATAGGTTTGTTGCTGGTGGGCGGAGAAGAACAGGGAGACAGCATCTGTGCTGGAATGCTCGCGGAGGGGATCGCTGAGAAGAAGGATTCCGGTTTCAGCGTCGTGGGTTTGCCAGGCGTGTAGAAAATTGTTGGCGACGGTAAGGGCGGCGATGTAATCGGGATCAAGGGGAGATGTGGGCCTGGTGCGAGCGGCGAGCGGAAGAGCCAGGAGCACCGCGAGCAGTAGAGATCGTCGAAACATGATGGAAGTGTCAGTGTAGCGAGGTAGCAGCGCGGGTGGTCATCCGAGTATCGAGGAAGTTAATGGGCTAAGGTTGAGGGCGGGGATCATTCTTTGAGGTGTGCAAAGTTCTAATAGCCTCTACCCGCGATGGCGTAGTCGCTTGACAGGGGTTGCGAGAGCAGCACAGAATCCTCGCGAACTTTTGCGAGGTGAAATAGTGGTTCCGATTCGCGCTGCTTTATATATCTGCTTTGGCATTGCGTGGTTGGTCTCTGCGAGTTCTGCACAAGAATCCATGAAGAAACGGGCGGCATTGGCTGGGGCGATTCTGCAACCACCAGCACAAGCTTCTAGCGCCCCATCCACGCGGCGGGACGACGTCAGCGAGGTGATGCATGGCGTCACGGTTTCGGATCCATACCGCTGGCTCGAGGACCAACAAAGCCCCGAGACCAGGGCTTGGATCGATGCGCAGAATGCCTACACTCATGCGCTGCTCGACGCATGGCCTGGACGACCGCAGATTGAGAAGCGAGCCACACAACTGCTCCGACACGGAAGCATTCGCGCCCCTTTTGAAGCAGGCGGGCGGCTGTTTTACCGGAAGCGGTCGGCAGAGCAGGATTTGTTCCTGATTTACATGCGCCAGGGAGTCGATGGCAAAGAGGACTTGTTGATCGATCCGCTGCCGATGAGCGCTGATCATTCCACCAATGTTGACATCCTGGACGTCAGCAAAGACGGCAAGCTGATGGCGTACCTGGTGCGGAAGGGCGGAGCGGACGAATTCGAAGTGCGGGTCTTCGACGTGGACGGGCGGCGAGATCTGGCTGATAAGTTGCCGGTCGCGGTTTATTTCAACGTGTCGTGGCTGCCGAACCGTGCAGGCTTTTATTACTCGGTGATGGGTGCGGATGGGCCACGGATTCGCTCCCACGCGATGGGCACCGATGCGGCACGGGATGTAGATCTTTTTGGCAACGGCTATGGCAAGGACAAGATCATTGTGGCCGAGGCCGCAGGCGACGGAAGGCACCTCGTCATCACGGTGTTTTACGGCTCCGCGGGAAAGGTTGAAATCTGGATTAAAGATTTGCAGAAGGACGCGCCGGCAGAGTTGATCACCAAGGGCATCGATGCCCACTTCAATGCCTTGGCAGCCGGCGACAAGGTCATCTTAAAGACCGACTGGAAGGCCTCGCATGGACGCGTGCTAGTTGCCGGGTTTGACGATCTTGCCCAGGAACACTGGAAGGAAATTGTTTCCGAAAACGAAGCGACCATCGACAACATCGCAGTCGTGGGCGGGCACGTGGTGCTGAGCTACGTTCACAATGTGAGTGCGGAAGTGCGGGTTTTCGATGTGGACGGAAAACTCCAGAGGCAGATGGAGTTCCCTACGCTGGGAGCCATCGACGAGATGTCCGGGCAGTGGGATGCGCCGGACGCCTTCGTCAGTTTTAGCTCGTTCGTGGTCCCAACGACCATTTACCGTTTTGACACGGCCACAGCCAAGCAGTCCGAGTGGGCGCGGATCCAGGTCCCCGTAGATGCAGGCAAGTTCGAGGTGAAGCAGGTTTGGTTTGCTTCGAAGGATGGGACAAAGATTCCGATGTTCCTGGTGCATCGCAAAGACCTAAACCTGGATGGGGCTGTGCCCACGCTATTGACCGGGTACGGCGGGTTCAACGTAAATATCACGCCGGAGTTTTCGTCGGAAACGGTGATGTTTGCAGAACACGGCGGAGTGGTCGCGCAGGTCAACCTGCGGGGCGGCGGCGAATTCGGCGAATCGTGGCACCAGGCCGGCATGATGGAGAAGAAGCAAAATGTCTTCGATGACTTCATCGGTGCGGGTGAGTGGCTGATCGCAAATCACTACACGAATTCGTCGAAGTTATCAATCGTCGGCGGGAGTAATGGTGGGTTGCTCGTGGGTACGGCGCTCACGCAACGGCCGGACCTATTTCAAGCGGTGGTGTGCTGGCACCCGCTGCTCGACATGTTGCGCTACGAGAAGTTCATGGAGGCGCAATTCTGGGTTTCGGAATATGGCTCGGCGGAGCACGCCGACCAGTTCAAATACATCTACGCATATTCCCCATACCAGCACGTGCAAAAGGGCGTGAAATATCCCGCGGTGCTGTTCATGACAGGCGATGCGGACACGCGGGTCGCGCCACTGCATGCCCGCAAGATGGCGGCGCTGCTGCAGTCGGCAACCGGATCGAATCGGCCTATCTTGCTGCGTTATGAACTGAAGGCTGGCCATTCGGAGGGGCGGTCGGTCACAGCACAGATCTCGGATTTGACTGATGAACTGAGTTTTCTATTCTGGCAACTTGGAGCTACCCACTAAGTCCCAAGGCGAAACCAGTGAGTTTCAGGTAGTGGGCTTTTTGATAACGCCCATCCCGAGATCGCGCAATTGCGCGTCGGTTACTGGCGTGGGCGCGTCGACCATCAGATCTTTAGCAGCCGCAGTCTTGGGGAACGGGATCACTTCGCGCAGGCTGTCAGCGCCTGCAAGGATCATCACAATGCGATCGAGGCCAAGCGCGATGCCTCCGTGTGGAGGTGTGCCGTACTCGAGCGCTTCGAGAAAGAATCCGAAGCGAGACTTAGCTTCTTCTTCGGTCATGCCAAGCGCGTGGAAGATTTTGCTCTGAATGTCCTGCCGGTGAATACGGATCGACCCCGATCCAAGCTCAGTACCGTTCAGCACCACGTCGTAAGCCAGCGCGCGCACCATGGCGGGATCGGACTCGAGCTTGTCCATGTCCTCTTCGTGCGGCGAAGTAAACGGGTGGTGTGCGGCCATCCAACGCTTGTCGCCTTCGTCGTATTCGAACATCGGGAAGTTGGTGACCCACAGGAAGCGGTAGTCTTTCGCAGGGTCGCCGGTCTTCTTGAAGATCCCGTGGCGGTCGGAGTATTTTTGAGCGAGCGCGACGCGCAACAGGCCTGCAGACGCGTAAATCGCTAGTTCGGCAGGAGTCACTTTGCGCTTCCCCGCGGGATGATCGTCGCGAACAGATTGCGCGGAGCCGACCACGAGAACAAGCAGATCGTCGGCTTCTGCACCGGCTTTCTGCCGGACTCGAGCACTGCCTTCAGGGAATTTGGTCTCGATGCGCTTGAAGTCTTCGAAGACACGTGCGCCACCCTTCGAGACGAATAGCGGTTTGATATCGTCGCGTTCTTTGCGCGAGAGTTCGCCGACTCTTGGCGTGCGAATGGCGAGCACGGGCAGATCTTTATTGATCGCCAACTGCTCGAGATCAGCGGGCGTGAAGCAGTCGCGTACGTCGGTGAAGGCGGGCAGACGAAGATCGGGCTTGTCGATACCGTACTGGCGGATCGCGTCGTCGTAATCCATGCGCGGAAAAGGCGTTTTGATTCCGTGGCCGGCTGTTTTGAACGCGGCGGTCAGGAACCCTTCGACCGTTTCCCAAACGCGCTCAGGCTGCGGATAGGACATTTCCAGATCGATCTGCGTGAATTCGGGCTGGCGATCGGCGCGCAAATCTTCGTCACGGAAGCAACGCACGATTTGAAAATATTTGTCGAAGCCCGAGATCATCAATATCTGCTTGAAGAGTTGCGGCGATTGCGGCAATGCATAAAACGTTCCGGGCTGTACCCGGCAGGGCACGAGATAATCGCGTGCTCCTTCTGGCGTGGAGCGCGTCATGAATGGCGTTTCGATTTCGAAAAAGCCCTGTGAGGCGAGATAGTCGCGAATCGCGAGCGAGACCTTGTGGCGCAGTTCGATATTCGCCTGCATCACGTCGCGACGCAAATCGATGTAGCGATATTTCAGGCGCTTTTCTTCGTTCGCGAGTTCGGTGTCGCTGGGCAGAAATGGGGGTTGTTTTGCCTCGTTGAGAATGCGCAACTCTTCGACAACGAGTTCAACTGTCCCGGTTGGAATGTTGGGATTAATCGTATCGGCGTCGCGGAGTTTCACGGTTCCAATCGCAGCAATGACGAACTCGTTGCGCAACGACTCAGCTTTTTCATGAACGACCGCATTGCGCTCTTCACTGAACACCACCTGGGTAACGCCCGACCGGTCGCGCACATCGACGAAGATCAGGTTGCCGAGATCACGACGACGGTTCACCCATCCCATGAGAACAGCCTTTTTGCCTGCGTCAGAGGGGCGCAGAGCGCCACACATGTGGGTTCGTCGAAGATCGCCTAGAAAGTCGAGCAAGGGTCCGCCTTGTCTATTGAGTTCGCGGCTGGATGCCGAATTCGTGATTATAAATGGTGCGGGCCGGTCGAACTTGAAAGAGCGCACTAGGCCACTGCTGCCGGCCCTTCGTCCAATGTTGCGATGTAGCTTTTCAATACCTGTGCCGAGGCGCGCAGGGCTTGGTCTTCGGCAGGGTTTAAGGAAACGGGGAGGACGCGTTTAACGCCTTCTCGACCGACGATCGCCGGAAGGGAGAAAGCCAGTTCACCCAAGCCCATCGACGCAGGGACGACGCTCGATACGGTAAGGACCGCGTGCTCATTGCGCAAGATTGCGCTCACGATTCGGACCAAGGCAGCGGCGATCCCGTAGTAGGTTGCACCTTTGCTCTTGATGATTTCAGACGCGGCAGTGCGCGCACCAGTCGCGATGTCTCTTAGGATCTGCTCGTCGCAGGGCAGTTGGAGTTCTCGACAAAATTCTTCCAGCGTTAGCCGCGCAATTCGCGCCGAGGACAATACCGCGACCTGACTGTCGCCATGTTCGCCGATGATGTACGCATGGACATTGTTCGGCGAGATCCCGCAGTGCTCCGCCAGTCGCATGCGGAAACGGGATGTATCCAGCGCTGTCCCCGAGCCAAGAACGCGGTTGGCGGGAAGTCCGGACCACTTGCAGGCGGCATAGGTCAGAACATCGACTGGATTTGAGGCGATGAGCAATATCCCGCAAGGATTGTGTTTTGCGATCTCCTCGACGATCCCCCTTACGATCGATGCGTTTTCTTTAAGGTATTCGAGCCGTGGGGCACCGGGCCGGTGACCGACACCGGCGGTGAAAATGATTACATCGGCGGTCGCGCAGTCTGAAAATTCTCCGGCAAGAACACGTGCCGTATGGGAAAACAGCTCCGCATCTTTCAGATCGAGGACGTGACCTTTGGCGCGCTGATGATCCCGGTCGATCAGCACAATCTCGGCGGCGACTCCCGAGATGAGCAGGGCGTAGGCAGTGGTGGCACCTACGTAGCCAACGCCTACAATAGCGACTCGTGCCGTCCTGGTTGGAAAGTTCAACGGCGTCGAGGGACTGCCGTGCGGTGAAATCGAGTCATCGGTTTCCATTGAATCTCCCAAATCAATCTGCCATAAAGAGCGAGCGGGGCCCTTACCGAAGCGACTTGCCGAGCCTGTCGAGCTTTGCTCGACTGGGCAGACGAGGGCGTCTGCCCCTACACGAGCTATTGTGCTGCTGTCGCCTGCTGGAACCGCAGCTTCCATTGATCGCCCTGCTTTACCCAGATCGAACTGATGTGCTGGTAGCGGGGAATTTCCTCGTCGTAGCGAGCCATGCGGATGATCACGTCGTAGGTGACCACGGCCGCGCCGTCGTTGAGTTGGACTACGTCGATGTTGTAAGGACGGTACTCGACCAGTTCCACAGCGGGAAGGTTTTCGAGCACGTCGGCACGGGAAAAGGTTTTTGCGTCCGTGCCTACGCCCATGAAGTCATCGGTGAGCGCTTGCTTGTAGAAGTTGACGTCCTTCTTTCGCTGGGCCTCAGGCAAAGCTTTTTCGTACTCGATAAGTTGCTGCGCGAGCGGAGAGAGCGGGTGAGTGTCGGGATTTGCCGAACTCGCGGGCGCAGGGGCTTTCGGGGTCTCTGCGGAAAGACCCAGCGAGGCAGCAAGCAACAGGCATAACGTGGCGCATAAACGATTCATGTTTTTCTCCCTCGGTCGCGGCGGCAGGTGCGGGGCAAGACTCCTGCTATGCTCGAAATGCAGACTTCCGAGGAGAACACCCCGAACTTGCCGCCTATTCTAAACGCTCAGGGCCTGGAAAAGGCTTTTGGAGCGAATCCATTGTTTCAAGAGGTGACCTTCATCGTGAATGAAGGCGATCGCATTGGCTTGATCGGACCGAACGGGTCGGGGAAGTCTACGCTGCTCCGAATTCTTGCCGGGCAGGTGGATCCCGATGCTGGGGAACTCGCCGTGCGCAAACGGGCGCGAATGAGTTTCGTCGAGCAGGACTCGCAGTTTGAGCCGGGCGTTAGCGTGAGGAGCGTAGTAGAGAAGGCGATGCAAGCGGCGAACGTTCCGGAGGATGAGCGGGCCAGCCGGCTGGAATCGACGCTGGGGCGGGCTTCGTTTGAGGACTTCGATGCGGAGGCGACAGCGCTTTCGGGCGGGTGGAAGAAGCGGCTGGCGATTGTCGAGGGCCTGGTGCAGGGTCCGGACGTGCTGCTGCTGGATGAGCCGACGAATCACCTGGATCTCGCGGGGATTGAGTGGCTCGAGGAGGAGTTGGAGTCGGCGAGTTTCGCGTGCGTGGTGGTGAGCCACGACCGGTATTTTCTGCAGAACGTAGCCAACGAGACGGCGGAGTTAAGCCGCGTGTATCCCAACGGGATGCTGCGGGTGCATGGGAATTACAGTGAGTTTTTGCTCAAGAAAGAAGAGTTTCTGCACGCGCAGTCGAAGCATCAAGAGGCCCTGGAGAATCGCGTGCACACGGAGATTGAGTGGTTGCGTCGTGGGCCGAAGGCGCGGACGACCAAGTCGAAGGCGCGGATCGATAAGGCGCGCGAGCTGATGGGTGAGCTGGCGGACTTGAATGCGCGCACGCGTACAGGTAGCGCGAAGATCGATTTTTTGGCAACCGAGCGGCTGACCAAGCGGCTAGTGGAGTTGAAAGAAGTCGGATATTCGATCGAAGGGCGAAAGCTTTTGGACGATTTCAATTTCATTCTGACTGCGGGGACGCGGGTTGGGCTGGTCGGACCGAATGGGAGCGGGAAGACAACGCTACTGCGGCTGTTGCGCAATGAGCTTGCTCCCGATCGCGGAGAAATCAAGCGAGCCGAGGCGTTGCGCGTGGTGTATTTCGATCAGAACCGTCCGCTCGATTTGAACGTGTCCCTGCGGCGAGCGCTGGCGCCGGATAGTGATTCGGTTATTTATCAGGACCGCGTGGTGCATGTGGCGTCGTGGGCGGCGCGGTTTTTGTTTACCGGGGAGCAACTGGCGCAGCCTGTTAGCCGGCTGTCCGGAGGCGAGCGGGCGCGGGTGCTGATTGCGCAGCTCATGTTGCAGCCGGCGGATTTGCTGCTGCTCGATGAACCTACGAACGACCTGGATATTCCGACGCTCGAAATTCTGGAAGAAAGCCTGCTGGAATTTCGCGGGGCATTGGTGCTGGTGACGCACGACCGGTATTTGCTGGACCGGGTCTCTACGGTTGTGGTGGGGCTTGATGGCCAAGGCGGCGCTGAGCGGTTTGCCGATTATGCACAGTGGGAAGTCTGGTACGGGGATCGGCAAGCTCCGGCGAGCGGGCGAGGGTCGAGTACGGCTACCCCGGGGCAGCCAGCAAAGACTACGGCATCAGAGTCGGCGGCGTCCGCAGGCAAGAAGAAGCTTTCGTACCTTGAAGCACGCGAGTACTCCACGATCGAAGAGCGCGTCGCCCAGGCGGAAGAGAGACTGCGCAAATCCCGCGAGGCCGCGGAAGATCCAGCCATCGCCACGAATGCCGAGCAGCTCATCGCCACGCAGGCGGCAGTGGAAGAGGCCGAGAGAGCCGTGGACACGCTTTATGCGCGTTGGGCGGAATTGGAAGCAAAACGGGCGTGAGACTTCCCGCAAAAGGAATGCTCGCTTTGTTCCGATGTGCGCATTCTTGCTAAGTCAGATTCAAGTACGCATCGTTTTGCGGGTTCTCGATCCACATCCGGATTTTGTCGATCAGATCCGCAGATAGCTCCGGATCGTCCAGGAAACTTGCCGGCATGATCATCTCCAGCTCACGTTTTAGGCAGGACTCCTCATCGACAGCTTGCTCCAAGACGGCCCTAAGTAGAATCGATTTTCCATCCTGAGTCAGCGTCGCGGATTGAACGTCAAGAAGCCACAGACCTCCCGACGT
>Ga0306920_100009814_pt1 | contig 12801 bp, 10 predicted proteins | sample flu12Cox44000170_FD_204666 | JGI IMG/M metagenome (GOLD analysis project Ga0306920, IMG submission 204666) | Lab enrichment of tropical soil microbial communities from Luquillo Experimental Forest, Puerto Rico - flux4day.12C.oxic.44.000.170 (v2)... | ecosystem: Environmental > Terrestrial >...
TGGGGATACGTGTGGCTGTCCGGGAATCAGCGCTGAGGCCGATTGCGCGGTCATGGCCAACCCGGACAGAGTCCCAGGCAAGAAGGGCGTGCTGTGGCGCGACCCGGAGCGTTACGTTCCCGTGCTGGAGCACTACCTGCTCCCCTACCAGGGCCCGCTGGCGCTGAAGACAGCGATCAGCCAGGAGGCGATACCGCCGGTCCTGCCCTCGCAGACCATCGACCGGGCCAGCCTGGTCAGCGATTGGCGGATGTACTGCAACGGGCCGGACCCGTCCAACCCGCCCCAGATCCCTGACGGCGTCGGGGACTGCACGATTGCGCGTGCGGCCCACAGCTTCACCGCGATGAGCGCCTACGCCGGGCACCCCGAGCCCGTGTTCGGCAATATGGAGATCATCCGCGCCTACTCCGCCTGCGGCGGGTACGTGCTCGGGGACGAGAACACCGACAACGGGTGCGCCGAGCCCGATGTCAGCCAGTTCCTGGTGAAGACCGGGCTCACTGATACCTCTGGCAAGGTCCATAAGTACGTGGCGTGGGCCGCCTTCGGCGACCCGTCCAACCTGCCCCTCATGGCCGCCGCGCTGAACACCTTCGGGTCGGTGACGGTGGACATCGACTGCCCCCAGAGCGCGGAGGACCAGTTCGCCCAGGGCGTCCCCTGGTCGTACGTTGCTGGCTCCCCCATCGTGGGCGGCCATTCCATCGCCCTGCAGAAGCGCGGGTCCGGGTACATCGGGGTGGAAGAGGTCGTCACCTGGGGAGTCCTGCAGCGCTCCACGAGGGGCTTCTGCCGCCACCAGATCCGGGAAGCCTACATCGGCATCTCCGAAGACTGGATCGAGGCCAACGGGACCACCATCCAGGGCCTGGACCTGGCCCAGCTCCTGGCGGACATGCCCAGCGTGGAGTAGTCTCACTACTTGACGCAGGTCAACCACCCCCGTATTATTGAAGGTATGGAGGTGGGGGAGATGGTTCACAAGGCCTGGCACGCATGGCCGGTCTTCCTTGTGCGGCACTACGCCCGGCAGGCGTGGAACGACCTGCCCGGCCCCTGGTACGCCAAGGCAGCTCTGATCATCGTTCTCCAGCTCATCCCCGGGCAACTGGATGAGATTCTTCTGCTCGCGCTCCTGCGGTACTTCCGGGTGCGCAGGGCACTGGCGGCTAAGCCATGACCGCCCGGTGGCAGCACGGGATCTGGCGGGTGGAGCACATCGTGCTCACCGAGCCCGCCGGTCCCATCGAGATGGCAGCCCTGCCTGGTGCTCCCGCTGAGCACTTCGCGGTCACCTGCCGGGGATTCCTGGTAGCCCGGCCCGGGTCGGTGGAGGAACTGGCGGAGGCCCTCCCGTTCCCGCTGGTGGAGCTGGTACCGGCATGAGGATCATCTTTCGTCAGAAGCCAGATCCTGATAAACAGCCGAAGCGCCCGGTCCTGTGCCCGCGCTGCCGGGGGAAGACAACGACGACCGTAATCCGGAAAGGATCGGTCATCACCGTCCCCTGCTCGCGGTGCGGCGGGAAAGGCATGGTGCGCCCGCGTTAAAGGCCGATTGGCGCTTACTGAGGACAGCAGCCCGGCTGCGCAAACCCGGCCAGGCCTCAGCCAGGGCAATGCCCCCCTGCGCCCTGGCCGCGCCAGGAGTGCTGAATGGGGAGCATCAGTGGACAGCACGTTTATCAGCTCTCTCATTACCGGTGCTGGTGTGGCGGGCGTGTTCTGTATCCTGTTCGTCCTGCGGGTAATCGTTCCCTGGAAATCCGCTCAGGAGGTGATAGCGGACAAGGACCGGCTCATCGCGGAGCTGAAGGCGGAGAAGGAGGCCGAGCGCGACCGGGCCGATACCGCGACTACCGCGCTCTACGCATCCAGGGACACCATCGGCGCCCTGCAAACAGGGCTCAACGCGGCAGCCGCCGCCCAGGCAATCCAGGCCCGCCTGGCACTATCACCGCCACTGTCAGGCGCTGTACCGTCAGAGCAGGGGGCGAGTGGAGCTGCCGGTGAGAAGGCGACGTAAGATGGCGCACGCGCTGCCCCGCCCAGGCCCGGTGTCACGGTTCCTGGACAGGGTTTACCCCTGGCCGAACCGGGCTGAGCGGAGGGCTGAGATTGCCGAGGCGCGGGCTGATCGCCACCGTGCGGAAGGTAGGCTTGCCAGGGCCCGTGCGGCGGAAGCCGAGCTGCAGAGCATCGTCTACAGCCGCAACCATCTCGCTGAGCTGGTTGCCTCCACGCTCGGGCTCTCACCGGAACAGTTCTACGAGGTGATGCGCTCTCGTCATTCGCCCAAGGGGGGCATGTGACCGGACAGGACTGGCTGGTCCTGGTGCTCAAGATCGGAACGATATGGGCGGGACTGGCCGCGTTGTTGTGGATTCTGGACTACCTGTGGCTATCGAGCGGGATGGCCTGGCGAAGCTGGCTCATGCGCACCTACCTGATCACGGCGGGGTTCATCGTCGTCCTCATGCTCGTTACCGCGCTGAGCCTGTTCTTCCGTTTCGCCGGTAACGGCCCCACCTGGCTGGACGCCGCTGTCATAGCCATGATCGGCCCGGTCCTCACCTGGCGGATCTACCTGCAGCGCAGGCTGTTCCGCATAGGGCACCTGATGCACCCCAAGTGCCCGCACTGCGGCCAGGAGCTGGCTCCCCCGCACTCCCGGCGCTGGTCCTGAGCAGCCGATTATTCCGCCAGAGGACATCGCTGCTGCATGGGCGGCCCTTAGCGGAGGAGTTGTGAGCCAGCTTGGCCAGCACCCGGATCTTCGAGGGCTTCTCCCTTAGTCACGCCGCGATCTTGGACGGCGTCACGGGCGCGGAGAACGCCACGCTCTACGGCTGCCGCAACGGCACCATCGCCACGGACTCGGGCAACTTCGAGAACACCGGTGATGATATTGTTCTCAGCGAGTGGTTCTGGATCAACTTCGCCAACGTGACCGTGGAAGAGGGCTTCATCCCCTTCGACACCGTGGCGCTCATCACCGGCACCACGGTCTCCAGTTCCGGCGCGGCCCCCAACGACTACTACAGCGTCCCGCTCTGGACCCTCGCGTCCATGAACACGATCACCAGGCCGATGGCCGTCCGGTGCCCCGCCAAGGACAGCGCTGGCAGCCTCTACACCCTGGACTTCGTGCTCTACAAGGTCCAGTTCATGCCGTTCAACTTCACCGGGCCGAGCTACAAGAACGGGCTGACCTTCAGCGTCAACGGAAGGGCACTCATGTCCACCAATGATGAGGTGGGCACGACGCTGCCAATCAGCTATCCGCGCAGCATCGGGCGGCTCATCGCGGCACCAGGCACACTGACTGGAGCCTTCGTCAAGGAACCGTTCGCCGGAACCTAGTGGGGAGTTAAACGACAGTGGCCAGCACCAGGATCTTCGAGGGTTTCTCCCTCAGCCATGCCGCGATCCTCAACGGGAGCACGGGTGCTGAGCTGGCAACCCTGTATGGCTGCCGCAACGGGACCATCGCCACAGATTCCGGGAACTTCGAGAACACAGGCGACGACATCGTCTTGAGCGAGTGGTTCTGGATCAACTTCGCCAATGTCACGGTGGAGGAAGGCTTCATCCCGTTCGATACCATCGCCACTATCACCGGGACCGTGGTCAGCTCCTCGGGTGCCGCGCCGAACGACTACTACAGCGTCCCATTGTGGACGCTGGCCAGCATGAACACCGTGACCCGGCCGATGGCGGTGCGCTGCCCCGCCAAGGACAGCTCCGGGTCGCTCTACACCCTGGACTTCGTGCTGTACCGGGTGCAGTTCATGCCATTCAACTTCACTGGCCCGAGCTACAAGAACGGGCTGACGTTCTCGGTCAACGGCCGCGCGCTTATGAGCACGATTGACGAGATCGGGACTTCGCTGCCGTCTACCTACCCGCGCAGCATCGGGCGCCTGATCGCGGAGCCGGGGACCAAGACCGGTGCCTTCGTGGCCGAGCCGTTCGCCGGGACCTAACATCATCTGGGATCAGGCAGGCAGCCTCGTGCTGGACCAAGGCGGGGGAGAGGTCAGCAATGGCTAGGATCACCGACTACGCGGCAATAACCGCACCACAGCCTGATGATGTCCTACTGGCCGTGGATATCCACGATACTTCTATGGACCCATCCGGCACGACCAAGAAAATGCTGCTCAACCGGGTCCTGACCGCCGCGCTCATCGGCCCGGCGAACGGCAGTGATGACACCTCCTACATCCAGGGCCTGCTGACTGCCGCGCGCACCGCAGGCGGCGGTATTGTGACCGGCCTGCCTGGCCAGTCCTACAAGCTGTCTGCCCCGCTGCGGATCGGCTCGCACACCACTCTGGACATGACCGGATGCACGGTCACGCTGCTGGCCGGGTCTAACAGCAACGTGGTGCAGACCTGGGCGGTGCAGGCGAACCGGCGCATTCTCGACGGGGTCACCAACAGCACCACCACCTTCACCAGTGCCACGGCGGTCTTCACGAGTGGTGATACTGGCAGCAGCATCCGTATCTACTACACGGACGGCACCTGGCTGGACACCACGATCACCTTTGTCAACAGCACCACGGTCACCCTCGCCGCCACCGCCACCCAGAACGGGACCGGGCTGTTCGCGGTCATCGGCACCGGGCGCGATGCTGATGTGCGGGTGACCGGCGGGACCTGGGTGCGCGCCTCCGGGAACAGCGGGAACACCTACGCCTACCACAATTTCCGGATGCGCCATGTGGACGGCCTGCGGCTCGGCCCCCTCGGCGGCAGCTCCGTGGACGGGATGTACTTCGTGTCCGTCGCGGACGCCACCAGGGTTCACATCCAGGACGTGGCCCCCTCGGCCACCAGCCGGGACATCGTGCATATCACCGGCCCGGCGAACGACGTGGTAATCATGCGGGTCTCCTGCCCGGCTCCTGGCGATGACCTGGTGGCCATGAACTGCGGTGATGTAGGCGCGGTCGCGGACTGCATGGGCAACGTCACTGGCGTCCTGGTGGAAGACGCGGAGGTTCCGGTGCCGCCCGCCACGTCCCCGGTGGCGCTGAAGATCCAGGCAGGCTCTTCCACCACCGGGAACGGGTACCTGGTGGACCGGATCACCGGCCGGAACATTCGCTCGGCCATCCTGAATGACTACCCGGTGAACATCAGCGACGACCCAGGCAGCTCCTTTACCCAGGGCGGCACATGGGGCACCATCATCATCGACGGCGCGGCCAACATCAACCCCGCCTCCACCTACCCGGCTGTCAATGTGATCCAGCACGGCACGGGCGTGGTGCGGGATCTGTACGTGCGCTCAGCCGAATGTGCCAACCCCGCCGCCACCAGCCTCGTGAACGTCCAGACGAACACCACCGTCACCAGGCTGACCACTGACTGCGATCGGGCCAAGGTGAACCTGGTAGGCGGCTGCAAGGTGGCCACCTGGATCAGCAAGGCCCGGCCAGCGGATACCCCCCGCGCCCAGCTCGCGGTGGCCTATTTCGAGGGGACTTCCATTCAGGCCACCGCTCCTGATATCGCCGCCCTGGACATCACCGGGGCGCTCACCGTGGAGTTTTGGGTGAACCTGGCGTCCGCTCAGGTCGGATTCTGGACCCCGGTGAGCAAGAACAACCAGTACTGGTTCGAGGGCGACAGCACAGGCGCGCTGAAGTGCCTGTTCACCGTGCGCAGCAGCAGTGTCGCCTATTCCAGCGGGCAGACCCCGGTGCTCAAGGCCGGGAGGCTGAACTACATCTGCGGGACCTATGATGGTGCCGGGCACGTGGCCATTTATGCCAACGGCAGCCAGTCCTCCTCCATCGCCACGGCGGCCACCACTGTTGACACCTCTACGAACCTGCTCTACATCGGCAACCGGCAGGGGTTCAGCCGTTACACCAAGGGCCAGATAGCCGATGTGCGCGTGTGGAACGGGCTGCTCACCTCGGCGGACATCTCCGCTCACTACGCGGACCCCGGGAACCTCTCCACGTTCTCCACGGCTACGCTGGCCGGGCGGTGGAAGTGCAACGAGGGCACCGGGACCACCCTGAACGACTCAAGCGGGAACCAGAACAACGCCACCCTGACCACCGGGACCTGGAACTACCCGGGAAGCCCGTACCTGGTGCAGCCGCAGCTCTCAACCGGTGCCTCGCACACTGTTGACGACGTGATCGGCGCACTGCAGGGCATCGGGCTCTTCGTGCAGTAACCGATTCCCTGGCCGTCAAGCGACCCTCAGAGGCCCAGGGAGGCCCGCGTTGCCTGAGTCAGAGATCGACCGGCTGGACCCAGATCCGGTCGTGGTCAAGCTGTCCAACGGAAGTGCCGTTGACCTGCTGCGCCTGCAGACCCGCCAGTTGTTCAAGCTCCTCAAGATCCTCACCCATGGCGGCATGGGCGCCGGGATCATGAACGCCCTGGACTTCTCGCTTCCGCCGGACGAGTTCATCCAGCGCCTGATCACGATGCTGTTCCTGTCCATCCCGGACGCCGAGAACGAGGCCATCGCGTTCATCGCCGCCATGGTGGAGCCGCACGGGCTGGTGAAGAAGCCGAAGCTCAGCAAGCAGGAGGCTGAGGACAACCAGGCCAGGTTTACTGCCGCCGCCATCTACCTGGACAATCCCCCGCCTGAGGACACGGTGGACATCATCGTGGCGATCATCCAGCAGGAGGCCCCGGAGCTGCAGAGCCTGGGAAAACGGATAGCCCAGGTGGTGGAGTTGTTCGCCAAGACGGGCCAGGACAAGGAGAAGCCAGGCAAGCCTTCCGCAGCCGCATCCCCGGAGAACCACTAGGAGGCGGGATTGCCCAGGCGTTCGATCTCATCTCCAGCGAGTACGGCTGGACGGACGAGCAGATCATGGACTTGCCACTGTGCAGGCTCCGGCAGATTGCTGATACTGTCAGCCGCCGCCTGGAGCTGTGCAGGTGGGAGGAGCTGCAGGTCATCCAGTGGCAGACCCGCCACCTTGCGGGGATGTCGGCGGCAGCAGCAGGCGTCCTGGGTGATACCTCCGAGCTGGTCCGGGCGGCTGGGGAAATCTCCATCACCGGGGATGAGGAAGCTCCCCGGGTGCCCGCTCCCGTCCGCCCGCGCACCGGGCTTGAGGAATGGGAGCAGGCAGCCCAGGCAGCTCAGCAGGCAACAGCATCCTCGCATGAGGATGTCCCGGAGGAGATGGCAGGCGTCCCGGCCGGGATGAGCTTCGAGGACTTGCCGGAGATGGAAGGCGTTCCGGCAGGCGGGCCGCAGCGGCAGGCAGGTGAAGGCCAGGTCAGTGGAGCTGGCGCGCATACCGGGGCCGCAGAGGCCCTGATTGGCGTCCTGGAACGGGGCGAACTGCCCCATGGGAGGTGAACCGGTGCGGGAAGTGCAGGTTGGCATTCATGGGCATGTTGCCTTGGTGGATGATGCCGACTATGCGCAGGTTGCCCAGTACCGCTGGTCATTGTTCCGGGACCGGGATAAGCGGACCCGGGAGGTCCGTCGTCTGTACGCCTACCGGAAGTGGTGGGAGACAGATCCTGATGGGGTCCGGCTCTGCCGAGGCCAGCTCATGCACGTTCTCTTGATGGGACAGACAGGTGTTGATCATCAGGACGGCGATGGCCTGAACAATCAACGCACCAACCTCCGCATAGCTACCCGTAGTCAGAACGGAGGCAATTCCCGCCAGCACGCATCACAGACTTCACGATTCAAAGGCGTTACCCGGGACCGATACGGGTGGCGAGCCCAGCTAACCGTCAACCGGCGCAGAGTGCTGGCCCGGGTATTTCGTGTTGAGGAGGAAGCAGCCAGGGCGTATGACGCCGCCGCTCGTGAGCACTTCGGGGAGTTCGCCCATGTGAACTTCCCCGAAGAACTGGGGGTTCTCCCAGTTGGCCTGGAGGTAGCACTCCATGGCTGACTGGGAGGTTTTAGAGAGTCATCTACAAAGCCACCGCTGATTTCACCGAGCTTACGCGCCGGGCGAAAGAAGCATCGGCAACCCTCAAGCAGCTCCAGCGCGATGCCACGGCCGAGGCCGACGCCGAGAAGAAGGGCGCGACCGAAGCAGCAGCCGCGCATGATCTCGATGCCCGCGCCATCGACAATCAGCGCCAGGCGATGGAGCGCGCCCTGGCCGTCGCCAAGCTCTACAACGCTCAGGTCAACCAGGGCGGCCGGACCACCCCCGACCAGCATCTGTCTGACCTGGCCCGGGAGACCCAGCAGCAGACCTTGCTCAACCGGGCCCGCCAGCGCGGGTTCACCAGTCCCCAGCAGGACTTCGCCTACCGCCAGCAGGAGATTACCCAGCGGCGCCTTCAGAACATCGCTGCCTGGGAGGGCTACCAGTCCAAGGACCAGTACCTCAACTCCCAGCAGCGGGAGCGGGGAAACCTGGATGCGCTCAACACGGCGTGGGCCCGCCGCGCCCAGCTTGTCCGGGACAACACCCAGGCCGCCGTCCAGCACACCAACGTCCTGCAGGGGACCACCAAGAGCGCGGGCCAGCTCGCCAGCCAGGGCTCCACCATCGCGGACGCCTCGGTCAAGGACGCCCAGGCGCAGCTCAAGAAGACCCTTGATGACATCACCCATGCCCGTATCCAGGGCGGCTCCCAGGACTCCAGCGCGGTCATCAGCCAGTTCCGGGCCATCAAGGACGCCATTGACGACCTTCAGGCCAGGACCAAGAACCTGGATTTCCAGCCGGAAGGACTTGAAAAGCTCAAGACCGCCTTCACCGATGCCCAGTCTTACGCCGCCCGTGTGTTCCCTGACATCCAGGCCAAGAGCAAGAGTTCCGCCCAGGGCTCAGCCGCCGATTGGCAGCGGTTCTCCAACACCTTCCATGACGTGTTCGCGGTCATGCGCGTGTCCGCCAACGACGCGGCAGCGGATGTGGAAGGGAGATTCGCGCAGACCGCTGCCCGCATCCGGGGCGCGTTCACCGGGATGGGCGGCGGAGCCGGGGGCGGCGGGGTGGCCTCGGTCTTCGCGGACATGGCTGGTGCCATCGGCGGGTTCGCCGGTGATATCCCAGGCAAGGTCGGGCTCATCACCGCCGCCATCCTGGCACTGATCCAGATTCTGCCCGCGCTGGCGGCCGGGCTCGGCTCGGTAGCCTCGCTCGCGGCCACCCTGCCGGACTTCCTCGGCGCGGCGGCTGGCGCCTTCGTCACCTTCCAGGCCGCGATCATGCCGGTGATCCAGGCCCTGCAGGCGTACACCCAGCTCCTGAAGGCCCAGGAGGCCATCCGGTCTGGTGACCTGCAGACGGTGATGCAGCAGCAGCAGGCTTACCACAGCCTCGCGGACGCCCAGTTCTCGCTCGCCCAGGCGGTGACTCAGGGAGCGAATCAGCAGGTCGTCGCCGCCCATAACGTCGCTGAGGCGCAGTACGCGCTACGGCAGGCCTACTTCCAGTCCGGGATTACGCAGATCCAGACGGCCATGGAGCTGGCCAGTTCGCAGCACAGCCTCCAGGATGCCAACTTCGCGGTCACCCAGTCCCAGTACGCGCTGACCATGGCATGGCAGCAGGCCCGGTTCCAGCTCCAGCAGCTCCAGCTCACCGTCTCCGGTGCCAGCCTGAACCTGCGCGGTGCCCAGCTCAGCCTGGAAGAGGCCCAGCAGAACTACGCCCAGGTGATGGCGCAGTCCACCTCCACGGCCCTGCAGCGGGCCCAGGCGGCCTTCGCGGTCCAGCAGGCGGAACAGCAGCTCAAGCAGACCCTGCTGACCAACAAGGAGAACGAGCAGCAGCTCGCCAACGTCCGCAAGTACGGGATGCAGCAGGTCTTCGGAGTCACCCAGGCCCAGCATGCCCTGGTGGACGCCCAGTTCTCCCAGATTCAGGCGCAGAAGCAACTGGTCGTCACCGAGAAGGAAGCCGCCAACGCGCAGATCCAGGCCGCGCATGCCATCATGGACGCGATCTACGGCGTTCAGCAGGCCAGGTTCCAGCAGGCCCAGGGCGCGGTGCAGAGCGCGCATACCACCGCCGATGCCATCTTCTCGGTCCAGCAGGCCCAGGAGCAGCTAGCCCTGGATGCCCAGGCGGGCGGCGCGGCGGCGGTCAGCGCCTATGAGGCCTTCCAAGTGGCCCTGGACCAGCTCTCCCCGGCCGCCAGGAAGGCGGTCAAGTCCCTGGAGCCGCTGTTCATCTGGTGGCAGAACAACACCAAGGCCCAGCAGGCGTTCTTCGGCCAGCTCTCCGGCAGCCTGGCCGCGCTCGGCAAGAATGGCATAAACCTGATCCGGCCGCTCAACCAGATGCTGGACGCCATTGCCGGGGCGCTCGGCTCGGTGGCAGGCAAGTTCCTTGATTGGTTCCTCAAGCTCGCCAACAGCCCGGTCTGGAAAGTGTTCACGCATACCTCGGTCGTGATCATCCGGGATTTCGGTGAGGGCGCCTTGCTGATTGCCAAGGGGCTGTCCGCCATCGCCTTGGCCGCCGCTCCGCTGGCCAGGGCGCTGTCCGGCGGCTTGCTGGAGTTCGCCAGGGAGTTCCGCCAGTGGGCGGTCCAGCAGGCCAAGCCAGGGTCGATCCTGCACGTCCTCATGAACGAGGCGGTTCCGGCCCTGCACGCGCTTGCCCAGCTCCTGAAGTCTGTTGTGGACTTCTTCCTGATACTTGCGGGCGGAACGCCGACGTACAACAAGCAGGGCGCACTTACCGGGGTCATTCCCTCTGATAGCCAGAACAGCGCGTTCGCCACCTTCACCCGCCTGCTGGGCGTGCTGTCCAATGCGATCCTGCCGAACCTCGCGCTGACCCTGAACCGGCTGGCCAGTCCTCAGTTGGCCAACGCACTCATCACGCTGCTGACCGCGATGTCCGTGCTGCTTCTCCAGGTGGTCTCCAGCCCCGGGTTCATGACCGCCTTCATCACCTTCGTCCGTGCCTTCTCCGCACTGGTCAACGCCTTCGGGTGGCTGGCGCAGAACACCCCGCTGGGCAGCATGCTCGGTGTGATAGCGGGTGCGTTCGTGACCATGAGCGTGCTGAAGTTCACCGGCATCCTCGCATTGCTCACCCACCTCAGGGAGGCCGCTGCCTGGGTCAAGGGGATCAAGGACGCTGAAGGGGTCTTCGGCAAGCTCGGCGCGATCTTCGGTGGCAAGGGCGGCCCTGGCGGGACTCCGGGCTCGGGCGTGGCAGCGGGCGGCAAAGAAGCAGCGGTCACCATCGCTGATGCGATGACAGCGGCCGGGGAGAAGGCAGCGGCCAGCATCGGTGAGGCCATGACCGGTGCTGGGGCGACCGCAGCCGAGGAGATTGGCACAGCCGAGACGGCGGGCGGCGCCACCGGAGGGGCCGTAGGCGGCGGTGAGGCGGCCGTAGGCGGCCTCGCAGCGGGCGGCCTGCTAGGCAGGCTGGGCACGGCCGGAATCGGGCTCCTCATCGCTGATGCGGTCGCACGGGGCCTTACCAGCCTGTTCCCGAAGCAGCCCGCCGCCGACCAGCGCCGGGCGCTCGCGCAGGGCCCGGGATGGGCGCAGAGCATCGACAAGGCCATCTTCGGGCCCGGCATTGTCAACTTCGTGGCCTGGTGGGACAAGCACGTCAAAGAGCCGGTGGACAACTGGGTGACTAAATCGCTGCCGCACGCCTGGGCAGCGACGTGGCTGGCCATCGGGGAAGGGTTCGGCCAGTACGTCGGAGACCCGGTCAAGAAGTTCTTCAGCACCCTGATCCCTGATTGGCTCGGCGGCGCGGGCCGGGGCTGGTCCGGGCTGTGGCAGAACGCCCAGAACGTCTGGATCAACGACATCTGGCACCCGCTGGACAACTTCTTCAACCAGGACATCCCCAACTGGTGGCATGACCTGCTCCGGTTCTGGAAGAACCTCTGGGACACCGCCTGGGGCGATTTCAAGAGCGGGCTGCTGGACCCGGTGGGCAACTGGTTCACCAGGACCCTGCCGTCCGCCATCGAGAACGCCTTCAAGCACAGCGTGAACTGGGTGATATCCAACGTCCTCAACCGGGTCATCGGGTGGATCAACGACGCGACCAAGCTGGTCGGCATCCCGTCCATCCCCAAGGTGCCCACACTGGCGGGCGGCGGCCAGATGCCGCACCGGGGCGGCGGCCCGCATCAGGACAACCGGCTGGCCCGGGTCAGTGATGGCGAATACGTCATCAACGCCGAGGCGACCCGCAAGCACTTGCCCCTCATTGAGGCCATCAACGCGCAAGGGTACGCACACGGCGGCGGGATCGGCGGGTTCTTCTCCGGGCTCTGGAGCGATGTCACCAGTGGTGCCGGGGATCTCTGGGGGGCGGTGTCCAGCCTGTTCAGCGGGGCTGGCGGTGCCCTGGCCAGGCTGAAGAACCTGATTCTCCGCGACGGCGCTGTGCCGGTGGTGAACGCCATGTGGAGCCACCTGGTGGACCCGCTCCTGCGCGTCGCCGGGATCAACTCCACCACGGAGAAGCAGATCGTCCCGCACCTGATCGGTTCCGTGGCCGCAGACCTGCACAAGGGGCTGGACAAGGCCCTCGCGGGAGCGCCCAGTGGTGGCGGCATCCCCATCCATGTGGTGGGCGGGGTTCCCGGGAACGTGGCGTCCTGGACACCGGAGGTCCGGTCGGTGCTGGCCCAGACCGGCGAGCCTGCTAGTGATCTGGGAGCGGTGCTGCACCGGATTGCCCAGGAGAGCGGCGGGAATCCCAATATCGTCAACAAGTGGGACAGCAACTGGCTGGCTGGCCATCCCTCGGTGGGCCTGATGCAGGTAATCCAGGGCACGTACGACGCCTACGCCGGGCCCTACCGCAATACCGGCCCGTTCCTCTACGGCGTG
>Ga0306920_100009815_pt1 | contig 12800 bp, 19 predicted proteins | sample flu12Cox44000170_FD_204666 | JGI IMG/M metagenome (GOLD analysis project Ga0306920, IMG submission 204666) | Lab enrichment of tropical soil microbial communities from Luquillo Experimental Forest, Puerto Rico - flux4day.12C.oxic.44.000.170 (v2)... | ecosystem: Environmental > Terrestrial >...
TCAAGTACGAGGCCACGTGGCGGAGTGGTTACGCAGCGGTCTGCAAAACCGTTTACACCAGTTCAATTCTGGTCGTGGCCTCCAACAAAAACAATAACTTAGCAAATTAATTTCAAGCACTAATTTTTATCGTCAGTGTTTCGTCAGCCAGTAAGGAAGTACCGAATGGCAGACAAAATTGTCTCCGGAAGAGGCCGGACAAGTCGTAAACGGTCGCGTGAAAACGCCCGTGCTACCTGACGCCTCGCAGCCCGTCTTGGGTTCTGCCGAAGCCGCAAACGACAACGGCCTTGTTTGGCCACTCATTCCATTTCCGGAAGGTTGGTACGGCGCCTAGCTCAGGGTCCGCCAATCTCTGCATATGGTTTTTAAGAGTGCGAATGATGGGTTCAATTCGATACCGCCAGAATGCTGCGGAATGCCTGGATCGGGCCGTTCAGGCTCGGAATTCGGAGGACGTGGACGCCTGGCTTTTGATTGCCGAAGAATGGCTGAAGCTCGCCGTAGAATCCGAGGATCACAACGATAAGGCGCGGGACTAACTCCCGTCCTTCCGGTTATCGAGCTTGTGCGGCCGCGGGATCCAGCTCTCGCAAACCTTCCTCGATTGCGAGGAGGTCCTCTTCGAATAGCCGGATCGAACTACCGACATCAAAACAACTTTTCGATCGTTCAATGAGGTCGTTTCTAAGCCGCTGCCGATGACGTCTCATATCCTCGATGGCCTTCCGGTCTTTTAATCGGATGTAACCGGCCACGATCAACTTCACCGCCTCTGACATTTGAAATATTCCTAAATGAAAAAATGAAAAACCGCCGACCGACGGACTTGAGTATTTCAATCTATCTCGGTCAGCGCAACGATGCCCCCTGAATTGAACTGTGCACAATAAGGGTAGAACCGCGCGGGGCAGGCGTTTCTAATCAAGCATGTGCTCTTGGTGGTACACTTCCTTAGGGCCGTCCTTCGATTCGGCAGGCCGAGTTCAGCTGCCCGACAAGACGATGCTATTACGGACAACCGATGCGGATTGGTAGGCTGTTAAGGGTTCGGGACGGTGCTACTGATCTTGGTGATCGCCCTGTCGTGCGAATGGCACCCATATCCAATTGGACCAGAACGACTGGTCTGTATGGCCTGCTGGCCGTCGGCGATCTTGATCGAGGTTGGTTGGTCGCACGCGTTTGGACGCTTGGAATACGGGCTGAGGGCGGAGTTAATATGCTGGCTCGGTTCGGCATGTTTTTTTATTGGTGCGGTCTGGCGATTGCTTTCCTCTGCTCGACGGCGGCACTTATCGTCTTGATGGCGATCATCACCGGCAAACTTTCGGATTCGGATGCCTGGACCGCGGTGGTGTTTTTTGCGGCGGTCGGGTGCATTTCGTGGCTTGTCGGTAACGCGGCGAAATATGTGTTGGGCAGTATTGACGACGTGTGATCGGGATTTCCACGGATCGTCGAATCCGCCTTGAGGAATAGGCAAAAGCAGTTCGTCTTCGATGGCGACGGAACGGAATAGGCTGGTTCTTCATTGATCTGTGCGCCGAACGGCTCGCCGGACGGGCTTTTGGAAGCGGATCAAAACAGCATGCGGATTGCGCAGATCGCTCCTTTGGCCGAAAGGGTCCCACCAAAACTGTACGGGGGTACAGAGCGGGTGGTGGCGTGGCTGGTCGATGAACTCGTGGAGTTCGGACACGATGTGACGCTGTTCGCCAGCGGGGATTCCCGAACCCGCGGCAAGCTGCAGCCGGTCTGGCCGCGTGCGCTTCGCCTTGGCAGGCCACGCTCGGATCCTGCGGCCGCAATGACGGCTTCGCTGGAGACGGTGGCTCTGCAGGCGGACAAATTTGACGTGATACACGCCCATATCGATTGGCTGCATTTGCCGCTGCTTTCCCGGCTTGGGGTGCCGTTTGTGACCACCATGCACGGAAGGCTGGACCTGCCGGGACTTTCGGATGTGCTCCGCAATTTTCCCGGCGCGCCCTTTGTTTCCATTTCCGACAACCAGCGCTTGCCGCTTCGCTCAACCAACTGGCTGGGGACGGTTTATCATGGTCTGCCGGCCGAAATGTTTCGCCCGAACTTCAAGCGGGGTTCTTATCTCGCTTTTCTTGGAAGGTTGACATCGGAGAAGGGGCCGGAGGAAGCGATCCGTATCGCTAAAGCGGCGGGAATGCCGCTTCGCATCGCTGCAAAGGTGCCGCGTGGCGAACGGGGGTATTTTAGCGAGCGTCTTCAGCCCCGGATCGACGGCACGCACATCCAAATGAGCGGGGAGGTCAATGACGCGACCAAGCAGGGATTTTTGGCCGAAGCCGCGGCCTTGCTATTTCCGATCAACTGGCCCGAACCGTTTGGCCTCGTCATGATCGAAGCGATGGCGTGTGGAACGCCGGTCATCGCCTTCCGCTCTGGCTCGGTGCCGGAAGTGATAGATGACGGAGTCACAGGTTTTATCGTCGAGGGAGAAGAGGAAGCGGTCGATGCGGTCAAACGCGCATGCACACTCGATCGACGCAAGGTCCGCGAGCGTTTCGAAGCGCGATTCACGGCCAGGCGGATGGCGCAAGATTATGTGCGGCTTTATCACCAGTTGTCACGCGCGAAAGCCGCGCGGCAACCCGCGTTGGCGGACTAGAAGGTTCGCCCCGGCGAAATCTGCCTCGCAGCAAAACGCGGGAAGCGCCTGTGGCGCCCCCCGACGTGAAAAGAGGGGCCGCCCGATGGCGGCCCCTCAACAGTTTGTCAAAAAATCTGTCCCGAATTACCACGACGTCCAGCGATCGCCGTGCCAATAGCCGCGGCCCTCATGCTCACGGAACACAAATCGCTCCCTTGGACCCCAACGCCAGTTGTCCTCGTGGATCACGACTCTCGCATCGGGCGGATAGGCGTAGCTCTCGTGTGTATGCCAGCACACGTTGCCACGGCACGCGATTGCGGCCGATGCACCGATGGTGGACATGGCCAACAAACCTGCACCGATTGTCGCGCCTGCGAGGGCCTTGCCCAATAGCTTCGTCATACTCTCCTCCTTCCAGTTTGCCCGTCTTGCCAAACCCGGCAGCCAAGCTTCTGTTCCTTGCCGGATGGAGTAGGGAACTTGGAACCCGTGCCGGGGCGGGAGCAAAGCGCGACCGTGGTTAGTGGCTCTCGCATAGTCGTGCTGGACGTTGGCGGCCCAGCTTTGCCATGCGACGGATCGCAAGGCGCATCGATGCGCAGGCCTTCGAGTCCGGGAGCTCGAGGCCTTCGTGCTGAGGAAATCTTTACGTATTCGAGAGCGCCTGACTAGCAGGCGGCATACCAGCCTGAAGGAAACGGAAGCAGCGGCCAAACCGGCCCATTGTCGTTGGCAGGTTTTTCCTGTTGATCGGGCTTGGGCAGGCTATTGAGGAATTCTTCCTGTGTGGTTGGCGCAATCGCCGCTCTCACGGCATCCAACAGGCGTTCAAATTCAGCTTCGCTCACGGCGCTCTCCCGGTTTGGAGCGCTTACGGTCTCAAAAGTCCTTTGTTCCCAAGTTGAAACAACGTCTCAAATTTTAACGATTGAAAAAACGGGTTCGGCTTGGTTTCGCAACAGTTAACCGTCCAGGAGAATGCAGCTTTAGCGGTCTGATCAGTGTGAGAAAAATCACATCCACCGAAGGATATTTTACGTATCCGCCAACCTGACAAATATGCGGCTTCGGGAAAGAGGCGTGGTTCGGTCAGTGCCGCGGCAAGGAGCGCCTTGCGAGAATTTCGTTACCGGCAATCAAGATCGCGCAAAGGATTGCCCCTACCAAGAGCATCAGCAGAATCGTCGCAAACATCTAAGTAAGCCTTGCCGTGCGGATCAATTGCTGCAGGATATCCCATCTCAAGATGTTTGGTTCGAAAGCCTCAGGTCGGCGATCGGTTCAGGCATTCCGCTTATTGCCCAATCTCTTGTCGCCCGGCCCGGCCTCGTCAAGAAGATTTAGCGCGTCCTCGATTTCCATCAGCACACGTTCGATTTGCTCCCGCTCGTGGGGACCCGCACCTCCATTGCGCTGTTCGTGGAGCTGCTGCTTCTGCGCGAGGAGCTTGGCGATTGTCGTCATGTCGGGGATCCGATCATCCGCAACAACCTTCCGACGCGATTTTTTACTCGACGTTTTTCGAGCGTTTCGGTTCCGCCGAAGCTTCGCCAAGCTTCGGCGAGCGGGCCAATCGGGCATTTTGGCGCGACGGGCTGTAAGGTTCGCGTCAGTATGGCCGGTTAAGTTCCGTGGTGCGTTGGGCCAGGGGGCCGATGGAAGACCTGGAAAAAATGGCTGCGCAATTGATGGCGGCGGTTCGCAAATTGCCGCCCGGGCAGCAACGTCAGGATGCTCTGAGGGAGATTGGCAGGCTGCGCAGCCGGATGGTTGCGCTGCGTCGGCCATTGTCGGCCGCCGGAACGGGCAAGTCATCGCCCGGGAACAAGCCGCGCCCGCTCAATGACGATTCGCTCTGAGGTCTGGGTTCGACACAAGTCTGGAAACCACGCCTGTACTTCCGATCCACGAGGATCGTATGTTTCCGATCCGGGATAAGCATGACCGCTGGCCTCCCGCTGCGATTTAGCTTGATGGTACGATCGACCTCCACGGACGGCCTGCGCATCCGGACGATGCGGCCGGACGAAATCTCGATAGCGCTGAACTGGGCGGCAGCCGAAGGCTGGAACCCCGGCCTCGCCGATGATGCCTGCTTCGCCGTTGCCGATCCGGAAGGCTTCCTTATCGGCGAGGTCGACGGCACCCCGGCAGCTACCGTCTCCTGCGTCAATTACGGGTCAGACTTCGCCTTTCTCGGCTTCTACATTGTGCGAGAGGAATTGCGCGGCCGCGGCTACGGAATGCGCATCTGGAATGCCGCGATTGCGCATGCCGGCCCTCGCGTGATCGGGCTCGACGGCGTGGTGGCGCAGCAGAAGAACTACCGGAAATCCGGTTTCGAGTTGGCTTACGCGAATATCCGCTATGGCGGCGTGGTCGAGGCCCGGGGTGCAAGCCGGGCCGGCGTCGTTGCGCTCAGCGAAATTCCGTTCCCGATCCTGGCGGCTTACGATGCCACCGTGTTCCCGGCGGCACGAGCTGCATTCCTGCGCGCCTGGATCAGCTCTCCAGGCCATGTGGGACGCGCGCTCGTTCGCGATGGTGCCCTTGCCGGTTGGGGTGTCATTCGCCGATGCCGGAACGGCCGCAAGATCGGCCCGCTTTTCGCAGACGACCGCGCCGCGGCCGAGGCTGTCCTGTCCGCCTTGCTCGCAAATGCGGGGGGAGGCCAGATCTTCCTCGACGTGCCCAGCGTCAACAGCGACGCCGTTGCGCTGGCACAGGAGCTTGGGATGGCGCCATCGTTCGAAACTGCGCGGATGTATACCGGCGCGATCCGGCCATTGCGGCTCGAGCGGGTTTTTGGCGTGACCAGCTTTGAGTTGGGATAGTTCCGCAAAGGCGGGAGCCGGAGTCGCGCGCCTGGATAGCTGCATAGAACCCGTCGAGCCTTGCGGCATCCGAGCCGAGCCGGCCAATGTGGGCTGACTCCGCAAGTGGCAAGGCTCTGGAACCCGGACCTTGAGATTGTGTGCCCTCGGCCCGGTTTGCAGCCACGCCGAAATTGCGAAGCAGCCATGAAACTCCTGCAAGGCGAGAAAGACAGGTTCAAGCGTTTGTTGCTCTTGAGGGGCCAATGCTTGCGAGTGTGAGCCATGAACCTTGAGCCAAAGGACAATCAGGCAATTCGCGACGAAATAGGAGACCGGCTACGCGTTTTGCTGTCCCGGAAATCACCGGTCGTGCCGCCGCGTCTTCTCGGGCTTGTTCGTCGATTCGACGAAGCGAAGCCGGCCCCGGTTGACCAAACCTCGCCTTCGATCGCGCATCACATTCCCTTAGGGTTCACCAAAGTGTTTGAGACCCGTTTGGTGAAGGGTTGGCTGAACAGGTTAGCCAGGCCGTCGCGATCACGAGATTTGATGGGAGGCTTCAATGAGTGAGTACGTGGAAGCTCGCTACGCAAAGCTGGTATTGCGTGAAGCCCGCCTGGCAAAGGAGGACGTGGCGTCCAAGCTGATCAACGATTTGTTGCATGATCTGAAATCGTTTCGAAACCTGAACTCCGCCCGCGCCCAGGCTTTGACTTCGATACGCCTGCTTGCGCTTTGCCTCGATCGCCCTCAATCACCTCGTACACGGGAGTGGGAAGCGGCTGATCAAGCTGCCGAAGCCTGGTGCCGGAACGCGTATCTTTGAAGCGGCTGTGCTGTTCCGCCGATTTTCGTTGAACCGGACCATAGGTCAGTAAACCTGTTGCAGTCGAGGTTCGGCACGCGATTGAAATGACTCAGGAGGCGAGCGCCATATTGCCGACGTTGTTTTTCAGTATCGTATTCTACATACGTATGAGGTATTGCCATGCTTACGTTGAAGGTATTAGCGGGCCTCCTACAACTGCACGGGCCAGGCGCGACAATTCAAAGCGACCACCAAGGTATCGACGCACTGCTCAATAACATCAACGAGCAGAATTCGGAGCAAGAAACGGACAGACCGGCTGCGACACAGGTTTATTTCAGGCGGGGTGGTTTTGTCCGCGGCGGGTATGCAGGCGGCTTCCGCAGAGCCGGTTATGCTCCCTACGCCGGTGGCTTCCGAAGAGGCGGATTCATCAGAGGATACTAGGCTAGACCAATTGCAACCTGTTCGAGATTATCTCGAATGTCGTCGAACGATTCATTTTCGGTCGCGTTCCCGGATCAGCCCATCTCGCAGTTGCTGATCAAGGTGGCAAGCAGGTGCAACATCGATTGCTCCTATTGCTACTGGTTTCGCGACGCGGCCGTCTATGAAAAGCCCAAGCTGATGGGCGACGACGTTCTGCAACGGCTCTTGCAGCGCATCGAGGAGCACATCAGCCGGTACCCGTTCGCCGATTTTCCCATTGTTTTGCACGGTGGTGAGCCCTTGCTCTGGGGTACCGAAAATTTCCACCGTTTTGCCGAAGAATGCGAGGCCATCTCATCACGAACGGGTTGTGAAATACCGATTTCGGTTACCACCAACGGCGTGTTGATTGACAATGAGTGGCTGAACTGCTTCGAGACCCGCAACATTTCGGTAGCGATCAGCCTGGACGGGCCGGCGCATATTCACGACCTAAACCGCCGCACCTTTCAGGGTAAAGGCACTCACGCCGCCGTTGAACGTGCCGCTCGGATGCTGCTGTCGCGCGACATCGGCGTTAGCGCGCTGGCGGTCTGCAATTCGGCCTATCCGCCGGAGCAGTACACTCGCTTTTTCGCAGATTGTGGAATCGTCAACTACGACATCATGATCCCGGACGCGACGGTGGACGAATCCCCGCCTTCTGTCGCCGCCTTCTATAAGGGTCTGTTTGACTTGTGGCTCGAGGCAAACCGCGACAAGCCAACGGTCAACATACGCGTCATTTCTGATATGATCAGCGCCCTGCTCGGCAACCATTCGCCGACGGAGGGTGTGGGCCACAAGCCCATCGAACTTTGCACGATCATGACGGATGGCTCGGTGGAGGCGCACGATGTGCTGCGCATTGCAGGTGATGGCTTCACCGGCACCACGTTCAACATTTTCGAGCATGCCATCGACGAGGTAAGGAACGAGCCGCGCTGGAAAGCGGCGCGGGATGCGTCGCTGAACCTGTGCGCGAAGTGCCGTCAGTGCAAGTTCATGAACGCCTGCGGCGGCGGCTATCTTCCGCATCGTTTTTCCAAAAAGAACGGTTACGACAACCCCTCAGTGTATTGCGACGACCTCTACGCAATGTTCGACGACATGCAGTCGGTGCTGGCGAAACATCTCTACGTCAGTGGCCCGGACGGAAGACGTGTCGAGGTGTGCGACGCGCTGGACCGCGCCTAGGTCGTTCCCAAAGCAATGGTGGGTAAAATCGTTCTGAAAGCTACCTGATGGCAGCGAGGGCTTGAGCCGGACGCCTCGCCGAAGCCTGGATTTAACTTTGTGTGTCGTTGTTTGATCGAACTCGACCAACATTGTTGTCGTGGCCTCTGTCCCAGGTAGCCCGACGCGGACAAGGGAGGCCGTCGCGCGGCCTCCCTTGTCGCATATCAGTCTGCGATCTGATTACTCAAAGCGTTCGCCATATCTCATCGTGAAGTGTATTGGGCACCAAGATGCCCGCTGCCTTCTTGGTCAGCTCCATATATTTTTGATCAGCAAGCAGTTTTAGCCCGGCTGCTTCGAATTGGGCCAAATTCTCGTAGTTGGCAATCCAAGCTATGCGACTGGGGTTGCCTCCGACCGGCACAGCTATTTTCACGTCGATGCCTGTAGTGGCAGTGAACTGTTTACTGATCTCATTGGCAAATGCCATTGCTGGCGACAACATCCCGGGCACAACCGTTGCACTCCTGGTTAGGGTAATCATCGAAAACCTCCCTTAGTATTCATTGGTAAAAGACAAAAAGCGCGAAGCGCACTGGTGTTCGCGCCTGGCATGCTGCACCCGGACCGGCGCTTCCACAATGCGGGAATCCGTGTTCACGCACTGTGGACAACAAAAACCCCAGCACCAACGGGTGGCGCCAGGGCTCGTGTGACCGCGCTGCGTACATCCGGCGGGCGATCATCAAATGCTTTCATAGTAGGAAATGATGAAAAGAAAATGACCCAACTATTTCAATTTCAAGGTTAGAATCCGAAGAATTTGGCGCGGAGGGCGTCTTCGTACTCCTCTTTGGCAACTTTATTGAGCAGTTCATCCTCTTCGGGATGCGCCTGCTCCATGCCGGCGCAGCGAAGCCCTGCTTCTTGACGCACCGCTTCACATGTTCGTTGTCTGATCACCATATGTCGCGAGGGACATTCAGCTAATTCCGGCCGTTCGTGATGGAACGATGGCGACGGCAGCGCGTTTGGGGGGAATGCGAATGGCCAAAGACTACTTGGAACTCGCCGCGAATTGCGAGAGTAAAGCCGCCAAGGCTCAAGACAGGTTCTCGCGCTATCAGCTTCTCTCGTTTGCGGAGAACTATCGAATGCTGGCCGAGAGCGCAACAGCGTTGGATCGTTCAGCAAAGGCCTTGAAACCATTGACGACCACCGAAAGGCGCACGGCGGCTGAATTAACGAAAGCGCGTCCATCACGCGATTGAAAGCCTGATGTTGGCGATTCTTCACGTTGATCCAGTACTTCGGTCGGCCACTCTGGTATGGCCGGTCACAGTGCTTGCTGACTAATTCCTCAAGCCTGAATTCGCAACGCCGGTATTTCCGGCTTGCGCGTCATAAAACTTGTTCGGCTTCTTTGATGTGAATCAACGCGACCTCGCAATCCGTGATGGTGTTTTGCGGCCTGCTTGGGGGGCCAACCCAGGAGAACGCCCATGATGAAAATAGTAGTGGTCGGTACAACTGCACTCTTCCTTGCTGCATCGCCGGTTGCGCTCGCGCAAACCCGTTCTCCTGTACCTCTTGAGGAGCGGCAAGGCGTGGACCAGAATACACTGATGGATATGCGGATTGATCTGACGAAGGCCGCGTTGGAGCTGACACCTGAGCAGGAGAAATTGTGGCCGCCCGTAGAGGCCGCAATTCGAAACAGGGGTGAGGATCGGCGAGCCCGTATTGCAAAAGTCAGAGAAACGGTGGGTAGGCGGGCCGACCAAAATTCTGTCGATGTCTTGAAAAATCGGGACCCGATCGCCTTTTTGCAACGACGCTCGGAAGCCTTGGCTCAACGATCGGCAGACTTGGATAAGCTCGCCGAGGCGTGGGAGCCACTCTACAAAACGCTTAGTCCCGAACAGAGGCAGCGCATGGCGGCCCTCGCGATCTTTGTACTCCGCGACATGAGTGATGTCGTGGACCGGCGTCGTGTGCAGTCTGAGGATGAGGACTGACGCTTATCTGATGGCGTCTAGGCGATCTGATAGTACGCTGCACAAAAAAATGGCCCCGACCAGGGTCAGGCCGGGGCCAAAGTCGTTCTCCCCCAGGGGGTTAAGCAGGAGGTTGGTGGGGGAGTCAGTTTCAGCGTGGTGGCAAACGAAGCGCGGCTCAAGATCAGCATTTGCTAAAACAGCTTTTCTTGCGCCAAAATCATCACCACTTTGAGTACTGACGTGGTTATGGCAGCAATCCGTTGCTTCCTAAGCTCAATGTTGGCTTCGCCGGTAAGAAGTTGGCGTAACCCCCACAAATTTTCGAAATATGCGGTTCAGTTGGGACACATCGCTGAATCCTACCGCGAGCGCCACGTCGCCAAGCGAGAGGTCGGGTTTGGACAACAGTCCTTTGGCACGATGGATCCGCTCTGACAGGACGTACTGGTAGGGCGGAAGGCCAATTGTGTCCTTGAACGCTCTGATGAAGTGGTATTGGCTCAGTCCTGCTACGGTCGCCAGATCGGATATCGTAATTTCATTCGAGATTTGCGCGTCAATAAAATCCGTCACCCGCCGTAACTGACGTACAGCCAAACCTCCCCGAACGGGGCTCACGCGCAAATGCTTCAGGTCAAGGGCCCGCCGCAGTTCCCAGATGAGCAACAGCCCCAGCGTCTCCGCATATGCAGGGTCGTTTATGCTGGAGCCATCCAAGACACTCTGGAGCTTCTGGAGGGTCGCTTTGAGATCGCTGTTCTCAAAATACAGCGACGGAGGGCTTTTTGAGATGACGTTTGCATCGTGATCCGACCCGTTTGAGCCGAGATAAACTGCAAAGACCGATGACAGGCGGCCTTCGAACCGATTCCAGCCTTCTACAGAACATCCGATCGGCGCGAAGGTTAATTTATCTCTCAGGTCAGTAATTGTCGAACGGCTTCCTCCATTTATGGTCGTCATTCCGTCGGCGCGAACAGAATGGTGCAGCGCTAGAAAAGCTGCATCTCCCTTCGCTCGAAATTCTATTTCCGTCGGCCAAAAATGAATAAGCTCGGCAGAAAACCAAAACCACGACATCCGTTTGACTAAGACCCGACACTGCGTATCAGGTTGTCGCTGATCCCACTCGATCTTACCGAACGGCTCCAAGCTTTTCCTCCAAGGACACTGTCTGTTTCGGCGATACTGCAAATTGCGGCGCGATCCGCAACCGCACGCTCATTAAAAAATGCTCATCAAAAATGTGCGCGAAAGGGAGCTCAACTATCAGGCCAAGAAAATCCGCGGCTGGCTTGAAATCTCAAAATTTTGGCTTGAAATCCCAAAACTTGGCGCGGGACGACAATGCGCATTACTGCAAGAATGCGAGGTCGGCGGCGGGCGCTGGGAATGAGGTCCGGCACAGTGGCGAGACCAACCTGTAAGCCGGAGCTCATCACAGTATCAGATGCCTGGCGTTTCTAATGTGCCGAAATCTTGCGGAGACGTTTCGCGATTCGGCAAGAACGGGGGGCGCCTGTGTCGAATGTGGTGAATTTCCCGAGCAAGCTGAGCATCGACAGCATGACGGCCGAGGAACGCGCATCGCTCCTTAGCGCAGTGCTAGACAACACAGAGCGTTTCGCGTCCGCCTTCATGGCTCTGGAGGGTGAGATTTGCGATCTCGCCTTCATGGGAGAGACTACAAGAGACCTGGCTGGCGAGTTGATCAAGCAGCCCGGCTTTCCGCGAGAAGCTGACCTTTTGTTCGTCGCCGTGCAGCAGCTCGCCAATCAGATCAAGGAATTCACGACCAGGTATTACGACAGCTGGGAAAGCGCCTAGGCTGACGCGCGCGGACGACTGAGGCTTTTTGACGAAAACAGGCGCGAGGCTTTGATCGGTCTCGCGCCGTTAGTTCATTCAGAAAAACCCGGCGCTCAAATCTAGCCCGTAAGTCGCGACGAGCAGCCAAAGTACCAGACCGGCGCCGAGAAGCTTCGCGACAGGCTTGAATAATCCGAAGCCGACCTGAATTCCCGAAGCTTGGGAGAAGCTTTGGGCAAGCGCAGACACAGAAAAAACACTCATGGCAAGCCCTCCGTTTCGGGCAACCATGGAGACGCTTATATCTCAGCCGCTGGAGACTGCGTGTGAACCGGCTCACATCGATAGGCAATTAGTTTTGACAGCGGTAGCCCGGGGAGAGCTAAGGGCGTAGCTTCGGTCCCGACATCATCGAGGCAGAGACGCTTCGATTCTATGCGCAACAACGGTGGCCAAGCCGAACGTCACGAAAAACGCGACCGTCAACTCAAACATTGGAAATCCCCGTGTACCGACCCCTAGCAAAGGGACCGATAAAGGCTCAGCATTTCAGGGTTGTTTCATCGCGCGGGCAAAATGGTTTCGTTGCGGCTTCAGGAACGCGTGGCTTTGATCAGTCCCGCGTCTTTAATATTGTGCAGCATATTGCGCGGTAATTGATTTGCAGACACAGCGCAGACATGGCGCTGTTTGGGACTTTGAGGATTTTGGCTTAAGTATTTGATTTGTCTGGCTCCTCGGGCTGGATTCGAACCAGCGACCATTCGATTAACAGTCGTTAGACTTAAAATTCTGTGCGATATTCAGCGATACTCAGCAATAGCCAGCCGCAAGTTAGTTGCCTCCGAAAATCAAGCGGTTATGATGATTTTAGCGCCGCTCAATATCGCCAAGGACCGCCAGCAGCCGGACATTCTTGCGCCCCCGGCGTTCCCCCAAAAAAGCTAGGGGCGCACCGCTAAGGCGGACGGGTCGTTCTGGGGGCGCACGGGGGACAAACCATGCCAATCATCACCGACACCCTTCTCAAGGCGAAGAAACCACCGGCTGTGGGCCGGATCGAAATCAAGGATGATCGTTGCGCCGGG
>Ga0306920_100009816_pt1 | contig 12800 bp, 12 predicted proteins | sample flu12Cox44000170_FD_204666 | JGI IMG/M metagenome (GOLD analysis project Ga0306920, IMG submission 204666) | Lab enrichment of tropical soil microbial communities from Luquillo Experimental Forest, Puerto Rico - flux4day.12C.oxic.44.000.170 (v2)... | ecosystem: Environmental > Terrestrial >...
CACCAACAGGTGTCGTGATGTGAAGCGTGCCGTTGGCCATCCAATCCGGATAATACAAATAGAAATACTTGCCGTCGGGCGAGAGCACAAGCGGTCCGTCGCCGATTTCCCAGCCGTCGAGCCCGACCTCGTAGGCCTGGTTCAGGCGAATGATCTCGCCCAGGTCAGTCCAGTGCAGACCATTATCGGAGGACGCGGCCAACCCAAGGGCGGCGTAAAGCGCGTCGTCGGGTAGTTCCGCGTGATAGGTGGCTAGCAGCTTGCCCGCCCCAGTCATGCCGGCGGGAACTTGATAGACCGGGCCTCCTCCCATGTAGCCGTAACTTGGATAATTGGGGTTCACGCCCGTATCGCGATTCGGGGAGACGCTCACGTCCTGGGGATTTCCCGAGCCGAGCGGATTGTCGAACGTACCTAATGTGGTAACTACCGATCCGTACTTGTTGTTGCCGACCAAGTGTCCGTGCCACGTCTGGCGAGAGTGCTGCCCGCCATCGCTGCCAAAAAACTCGTAGCCGTTTTCCGTCTTGATGATGCCTATCGGCGTATCCGGCCAGGCGAAGCCATTATTCTGATCGGTCAGCGGCGGCTCCGCTTTCTGTCCGGCATCGTATCGCTGCTGTGGCGAGGCGACGACGATCGGGTTACTCACCGACGGGTGACAGAACGGTGTGCGGAGCTGGCCAGTAGCGATAACAGATGAGAACTGGAAAAACACGAACCCTGCGGCACAGGCAAGCGGAATGCGCAAGCGCATGGGGCACCTCGGATCGAACGATGCTTAAGAACGCGACTGACTCGAAGCGAGCGATCGAATTCAAGTTTAGTACGAACCCGATCGAGGGCTAAAGTCGCGAATCGAAAACTCGGGGTCAAAGACAGCATCCATTAGCGAGTGACCGTGAACTCTGGGCCAGGACGCACTCCGATGCGCCGACCACCGAACCCACATGAGCGAGAAGTCGCCGTCCCGTCCTTCTGACCTGGACCTCCAAGGCGACGTGTTGGGCGGCGTTTTACCTCCATGTGGCGGTGCCAATGCGGTTGCCGGATGCTGCCCCACTTATGGTTACCGATCCAGGTCGATTGCTAATCAGAGTGCTTCTAGGTTGCCAACGTTCCATTAAGGGAGAGGTTGGGTAGCACCCCGAGTAAAGGCGGCGAATCCCTCTAAACGCAGAAATACTTCGATCCCCAGCTGCTCCAAAAGCGAATTCACGCGGCAATGGCGAACCCAATGGTGCTTCTTATTTCGGAAAAAATGTGGGCGACCGACGTCTGCGAGGACTTGGCAAACGTTGGCCGCCAAGCCAGAAACTGATGGCCTTGGTGTTGAGACTGACCACCTTTCCATTCTGCACGCCCATGAAATCAATCGTCACGCTACGTTTCGTGGCGTCGAGGGTAACCTTGAGGTAGCCGAAATGGGCGCCCTTGTCCCCGTCATCGTAGTATTCGACCTTGGCCGAGTCGCCCGCAGGAAACTGGAACGATCCCGGTTTGACCACATCGAAAGCGCGGCTTTTGAGCGTCCTGCTTTGTGCCATCGCAGGCTTTGAACAGTTCTTCCAGAGGCGAATGTCCGCCGCAGCCCGCAATCAGGCACGGCATTTCGGCTTTATTGGCGAACTTGTAGTTCACGCGCTCGAAAAGATGGGCGTGTGCCGAGAAGATCGCGTCAGGACGCTGCCCGCTGTCTTTGAACGCCTGCTGTAACGCCATCGACAGGTAGGGCACGTTGTAGTTGTTGGGCTGCGCCGGACGCTTGCCCTTGGCTGCAGGTCCGCCCTTCGATGGGTCGCCGCGAACATTGAAGTTGGTCCCGCCGGAATATGGAGGATAGTGGACAATCAGCAACACAGCTTTGCGGCGTTTTCCGGCGGTCTTGTTCACCGCAGCTACGTCTTGCAGTTGCTTCATCAGCCACTTATATTGCGGGCCATCGGTGAAGTTCGCGATGGTGAAGTCGCTGGGTTTGTCCAAAATGCCGCCATTGGCAATGTTCGAGTACAAGCCGATGAAGTACGCGTAGGGCGTGTCCAGCCGCCAGTAGATGTAAGGTTGCGTCATTTGCCGGCGGTGCTTGGCTCCCGTGGGTGGTTGTACTTTATCGGCGCAGAAGAATCGGAAAAAGTCTCTCAGCGCGGCGATCTTCTCCTTGTACTTGCCATCATGATTGCCCGCGATGGCGAAGATATTCCTGGGGAACTTCGTGTAGGGCCGAACAACTGGTCGTCCCACGCCGACACGGAATACGGCTTGACCGGCTCGCTGCCCTCGGTGTCGCTGCCAGAGATGGTGTAGATGATGTCGCCGAGGTGGTAGAAGAACGAGAGGTCGGGATCGGCCGAGATAGCAGCCGCGACCGCCTGCGTGTTGGCGCCATTCTCGGGATCGCCGGAACAACCTACCATGGCGAAGGTCATCTTGCCGGACGACAGGATGCGCTGGTTCTCCTCGGGATCGACGGCGCTGAACTGCAGCGGCGGGTGGCTGGCTGGCGGGTGCTTGATCTGGGTGACGTCGGTCCACACGCCATGTTCGGCACACGCGGTGGGATCGCCGGGCTGGTTGCCTTTTTTGCCGGCCTTCTTGCCGCTCGCCTTGGCGGCAGGGGCCGTTGGGGGTGCGGTGGACACCTGTTTCTTGTGCTTTTTCGCCGAAGCGTCCTGCTTGTCAGCCTTTCCACCGTGGTGCTTGTGGTGACCCTTCTTCTGCTTTTTGTCCTTGTCGGCCTTCTTGTGATCATTGTGCTTGTGTGACTTCTTCTTGTCCTTTCCTTTTGCCATAGTCCTCTACCTTACTTCTTCACCGGAATTTCCCTTTTTGATCTCGAAAACGGCACCATAGTACAACCGTTTCGCCCTTCGCGAGACTGTGAAAACGATTTGCCGTCAGGAGTACTCCCGACGGTCTGCAGGTAACTTCGTCTTACTGTCGCAGCGCGTCGTACCCCGAAGCTCGATCGATTTGCGCCTATCTGCACTGGGAAACCCGAACCTTGCCGATATGTCCGGCTACCGGGAATGTGGCATCGCTGGGGACGGTCGCACGCCACGATACACATGGACGTATAGTCGGCGACTCGGACTTGTGCCATCAGGAGACGCAAAGGTGTTCTGCGCCGTCCGGCATTGCGTGTCGCTAGGTTTCCACTGTTTGCCGCACGCTGCAGCGAGAAAATCATTGCCATCATTGCCAGGCCAATTAACCAACTGGGAACATCAATGTCTGTCCGCTGCCATTCCACCCCCCTGGAAAACGATTTTCTTAAACCAAACGCGCGCCCAAGCATGCGTTGGGCTAAATTAGGAGAGTCCGCTCAAGCAAGCGGCAGTACCCGCATACCTCACACCATCAGGTGAAGGTTCAGTTCATCCGCCGGTGCGGCAATGCCTTCAGGCAAGCGGCCTCCGTTGTATTCGGCGAGACGGTTCTTCCACTTCAGGAAATCGGTGATGGTCTGCGGCTCGATGCGCACTTCAACGCGCCTCAGACTGGCGAGTAACAGGTTCATCTCTTTCCTGAGGCCGACTTCGCCGCGCAGATCGGCGCGTCCAGGTTTGACCGTCATGCGGACATCGCGTCCTCTTAGCTCGAGGAGTCCCCAATGACACGGCAATTCTTCTGCACGGATGATTCCGGTTGGGGCCAGATAGAACCGCTGGCTGCCCATTCCGTCTTTGGGTAGGAGGCGGAAAGGCTTGGCGGCGTCGGCGAGGAAGTCGGCCCGCGAGACCTTGCACTCCACCAACACGGACTTACAGAACCCCTTCCAAGCGATGATGTCTGGGATTTCACCCGTAGCGCAGTATTGCTCGGAAAGGATAATTCCGCACTTGTAATGGCGGCGAAGCCAGGCGACGGCATGCATCACCAAGCGCGCATGATGATGGGCTACGTATGGACGTGATTTTGCCATGTGCCATTTGTAGCGCGAAACACAGTTGGAGGGCAGTGGCAATACAGTGGCCACACCACGAATAACGGTCGAGGACAGGAAAGGAGAAAGTGACTCGATCCTGGCCTCGAGTCTGCTGGCGAGATCGCACTGGAGACTTCAAAATGAGCTCTGAGATTGAAGCAAAAAAATGCCCTGCATGCGCGCGCTCGGCAAAGTGGCGAGAGGACTTCCTATTGAGTGGGACGGCGACCATTACGTGACCCGTCGAGAGATGGTGAAGTTCCTCACCCTGGGCTCGTTGCTGCTGGCTTCGGCCAACTGGATTACCGTCGTGGCAAGCAAGCTGCTGCACCGAGGATCCAAGCTCGAACGTCAAATCGGCCTGGTGTCGGATCTGGATCGCGATGGTTCCATGCTATTTCGCTATCCTACAGAGCAGGATCCTTGCATTGCCGTTCGAACCGCGGAGGGAAAGATTGTCGCTTACTCCCAGGTGTGCACGCACCTCTCGTGTGCGGTCGTCTACGACAAGGCCGAAGATGGCCTGTTCTGTCCGTGCCATCACGGCTTGTTCAATCTTCAAGGACAACCGGTAGCGGGACCGCCCACGCGTCCATTACCGCGTATTACCGTCGAGCAGCGCGGCGATCAGCTTTACGCCATTGGAATGGAGGGGTGATGAGCATTCGCAGCCAGGGAACGACGCTCTTTGCCGCGATTCTGGTTTTGGTAGCCGCAGCGGTGGTACTGCAGTTGTGGCTGTTAACCGTTTCGATGGAAGCCTTGCTTGCCGGCGAAGTTAAGACGCTGGTACCCGCCGCTGCGGGATCTACGCTGCTATTAGTCGTGGATGCGGGTTTGCTACGTTACGTCTTTCGATTTGATCGCGACACGCGCGTCTAGTGTCGCAGGCACCCGTCCGGCTTGTGGCGTTGGCCCAAGTTGGCATTGTTCTCTTCAGCCAATTCTGTTCCCGGACGTTTGTCCGATTCGGAGGAAACCAGCCCCGAAACGGGTTCAGGGAAATTAGCTGATGTCCCCGAGGCCGACTTCTGGGCGGATTTACTTCGGAATTGACCGTCGTGCAGAAACCGAACATCAATCGCCAATCCACCGATTGGCGGCAACGCGTCCAGTTGCCCGCGCACTGTTCCAAGAGTTCCTTTTTTCCAAGGCTCGCATCCTTGATACGAGCTGATTCCCGATCACAGCCGGGGACTTGGTTGTGAGTTGATCGGTGCCCCCACCTGATATCATTCGGGGCGCTGTGCACTGCAAGATTTACCTGACCTTTGCCTTCCTGATTGCATCCCAGGCCGCGCACTCGACCGAGGAGTAGGTCACCCGTCTTTTTGAGGTCTTGGCTCCGGCCCGCTTTGTAAGTAGCCTCGTCAGCAATGATCTGGCACTTGGTTTCTTGGTGGCGGACGCCGCCCTCGTCGGATTCGGGTTGTGGTGCTGGGCGGTTCCAGTGCGCCTGGACTGGGCGGCGGCCACCGGGTGTCGTACCGATCACATCGACTCTAGGCGACTTTGATCAAGGCTTTTATAGTGCAGTGCTTATCTCGACAAGACCGCTGATTTGGCCGGATATGGCGCTTACACTTGTGAAGGCAGGTTGATCCCGCTCTGAGCAGAGATACACTTGGCAGTAATGGGTCCTATAGATCGTCGAACATTTGCTAAGTTGGCGCTTGCCATAGGAGCTTCCATTGCCTGGGGAGACCTGTTGGCCACCCCATCGCAAACACCTTGGCGCGAACAGCGGGAGCTTTTCCCCGAAGGTGTAGCCTCTGGAGACCCCGAGAGTAATAGCGTTTTGCTGTGGACGCGGTACCCGCAGACAGATCCGAATTCTCAAGCCTATCTGCGAGTTGAGATAGCCGAGGACGAAGTGTTCAAGCGGGTTATCTCGACCGCCGATGTACCGGTTTCTGCTGCTGCGGATTGGACGTGCCGTGTATTAGTGGGCGGCCTGAAACCCGCGCATATTTACTGGTATCGCTTTACAGACAAGAACGGGATGGGAAGTCGTGTGGGACGAACCATCACGGCCCCGGGCGTGACCGACTCCAGGCCGATCAAGTTCGCGTTTGTCAGTTGTCAGAATGTAAATCAAGGCGCCCAGAATGCGTATCGCCGGATGATCTTTGAGGACGATCAGGCATCCAGCAGGGACCGCTTGGATTTCATACTGCATCTCGGCGATTTTATCTACGAGATGGTGTGGTACCCGGAGGATCGGCCGCAGGGGATGTACGATCGACGACTCCGCGACGTTGTTCGCTATCCGTATGGCGAGAAAATCGGCGACTACCATGTCCCGACGAACCTCGATGACTATCGGGCTGTTTATCGCGGGTACTTGCACGATCCGGAGATCCAGGATGCGCGTGCGCGCTGGCCATTCATCAACATGTGGGACAACCACGAATTTAGCTGGCGTGGCTGGCAGTCGCTCGAGAAATACGAAGCGACCCGGGCAACGCAAACGCGCAAAATCGCAGCCAATCAGGCTTTCTTCGAGTTCCAGCCGGCTCGTGTGAAGCGCCCAGAAGCAACTTCGCTGGAAGAATTTAAGCCGCCTAAGGTCGTTGATGCTCCCATTACGAAATTTGACGACCACGGACTTGGTATTGAGCCGAACAATCTGGCTGCTATCGGTTCTCTTAAGGGCTACCGCGCAATACGCTGGGGGCGCAATGTCGAGCTCATCGTCACTGATCAACGGACCTATCGATCGGAAGAGCCCGTAGATATGCCGGAAGCGGCGCCGCTTTCCAGTCATGACTTCCCGGGCATGACCCCGCAGCACGCGATCGAGATTCTTGACGCCGGCCGAACATACAATGGCGGCAAACCACCGGCAACGATCTCTTCCAACGACGAAAAGATCAGCATTCCAAATATCTGGGCAACTCGACCGCCGCAAACGATCCTTGGCGCGGAGCAGAAGATCTGGTTTCTTGATCGCCTTCAGCACTCAAAAGCAGCGTGGAAGATATGGGGAAATACGACGGCCACGCTCGAGATGCGCGCCGATCCGCAAAACCTTCCCGAGGGTCTTACCAAGCCATGGCCGTGGCCGGGCTATGCCGGCTTTGCCTTGCAGGACTGGAGCACAGCCTGCACCGAGAAGGGAGAAATCTACGATTTTGTTTCCCAGCGTGGCATCACCGGCTTCGTCACCATCGCGGGCGATCGGCACGCATTCTGGGCTGGTTTGGCGGCGAAGTCAATCCCACCTCACCCTTTCTCGCCGGTTGGACCAGTGTTTGTAACGGGCTCCATCTCCGCACCCACGTTGGTGGAAGCGCACGAGCACGGGATCCCGAAGAAGCACCCACTGCGCGCTCTCTATGTAGGACAGGGCCCTGAAGATCAGGGCCCACAGCCAACCTTCAATATGATGCTGCGTCACGGCGTACGGTCATGCCTGGAATACGCAGCAAGCGGCGACGTAGATAAGGCCCGGACGCTATCCAACCCAGATCTGTCACCTCACGCCTCCTTTATTGATATGGCAGGCCATGGATATGCCTTGGTTCGGTGTACTGCCGATACGCTTGAGTCGGAATTCGTTTGCATACCTCGCCCGCTCGAACGCAGCGAACGCGCAGACGGTGGCCCGCTGAATTATCGAGTCAAATTCCATACTCCGCTTTGGCGGAGGAACGAGAAACCAAGCCTGAAAATGGAGATCCTGGAGGGCGACCCTAAGTTCTCGATTTAGAGGAGCTTTCGCAAGGGACATTGAATTGTTCTGTCCGCCCGATCCCGAGAACCCGACCAACAATTGCATTATTATGGACCAATCCCGGCAAACGATTTTCCACGGCGGGCAGATATACTACGTGTTCTTTATCTATGCCAAGCCCAGCACCTACCAGACCTACGACATTTACGTGGGGCCTAAATATGTCGAGCAGCTCACGGTCACTCCCATTCGCGCTAATCTGCCGGCAGAACTCCAGTTCCACACGGTTCCCGGCGGAGGGTGGGTCCTTCCCCCGAAGCCTGACAAGACGACCGGGACGGTGCGGGTTACGATCGATTTGTCGGGTGAGCAAACGGTGTTCGACGACAGCGTGTCGAAGTTCTGCCAGCCCACCAGCTTCTGCACCATGAAGAAGGTGAATGGCAAAGATGCATGCGGATGCCAGCCGGGTAATCCCAAGTGCACCGACGACAGGGTTTGTGCCTGGGGCACTGAACAGCTGGATTGCCCGATGGACCCGGAACCGAACTTTGCGAACAAGATGGGCTGCTATGGCTTCGCTTTCACCATGCCCAAAGATTTCGAGGCGCCGGACTTGCCAGTGACGCCGCCGTCGAGCCTGTTCGTGCCGCACACTGACAATGATTACTTTATGAAGGAAAAGGTGACCTTCAACAACAAGGACATGAATAGCATGATGATCAAATCGGGAGCCGCGTGCGAGTACAGCAGGGTAGCGGTGCAGCCTTAGGGCGAGATTTGTCATCAGCAGCTGCTCGCACAGAGGACACTGTGAGGGATGACAAGACGAAGGGAGTCGTACCGGCGCAGTTAAATCTGTGCCCCTTTTGTCGTCCAGGACCCCATTGAACGAGGAGCTCCTGAGTAGGCCGAGACCCGCCCGCGCTCCGAATTCGAAAGCAGTCTTTGGTTAAAGATGCAACGCGGGCAAATCTGGGATGGACCTGCTAATCCCCAGGATCAGCCCGGCGAGGCCGCGTTTCTCCAGTTCGGCGAAATCGATTCTGGTGGCTTAGCGAGCTCGGCGGGTTGCTTGCCAGCCCAAGAGGTGAGAAATGCGCGTCGGTCCCATGGTGACCGCTATCTTCGCCCTTGCGTCAGCAGCTTCGGTCGCGGGGCGCGACCTTCCTACTGCGATCATCGTCAGTCCAATTCACGAAGCCCAGGTTGGATGACGGCATGGACCACGTTGAATACGAACTTCTCGTCGTTAGCGTCTTTCCTGAACCGGTGACGCTGACGAGCGTTACAGTCCTCAATCAGGCCGGGAAGCAACTCATGCGGATCGAGAAGAGCGCGCTTTCAGCCGCGACCCAGCCTCTCTTCGCACACACCGGATCGCCGGTCATTCCGCCGTCGGCAGCCGTCGCAGTTGAGGTCGATTTGATTTTACCGCCGAACACCGCCCCGGAACGAGTCACTCACAAGATTGCCTACGCCCTTAAAGCAGGGTCGGAGCTCGCTCCGATGATGCCCGGCCTTGAGGTCGATGCACCTGAAGTCGCGATCAACCGCAAACCGGCAATCCTGATCAGGCCCCCGGTAAAGGGAGAAGGCTGGGTCGTTAGCAGCGGTTGCTGCGAGCCCAATATCCACCGGGACCTTCGTGTCGCCATCGACGGCGTCCGCATCGAGACTGCCGAAACCTTCGCTATTGACTGGAACCGGATCAAGGACGGCAAGATCTATGATGGGGATGGCAAGAAGCTCGAGCAACACTATGCTTTTGGCGAGGATGTTTTTGCTGTCGCCGATGGTACTGTCGTTTCAATCCAAGACGGTAAGGCGGAGACGACTCCAAACGTCCCGATGAAACCGGAGACGAAGGAAGACTACGGCGGAAATCATGTGATTCTCCAAATCGCGCCCAATGTCTTCGCGATATATGGGCACTTGCACCCGGGCAGCCTGACCGTGAAGATTGGCGATGCCGTTAAGGCTGGGGTGCTACTTGCCAAGATCGGGAACTCCGGCCCGTCGTTAGGTCCTCACCTTCATTTCAGTATTGCTGACAAGCCCGACTTTGTTGTGGGGCGAAGCCTGCCTTTTGTCTTCGACAGTTTTACCTTAGTCGGCACCGTAGATTTTGACGCCTCGAAGGGAGATCACCTGATGGTGTTGCCGACTTCACGGCAGGTGCGGTCTGCCTACCCGCTCGTCGGCAGCATCCAAAACTACCCGTAGCGTAATCAGCGATCATTGTCACTCAAAAAGCTGCTGCTCCCAGGAAGCGACATTGCCAAAATTAGGATCGAACGGAACATGCTCCGGCTCGCATACGTTTCCGGCCAACGGAGCTGTTGGCGTAATCAGGTGGTTCTTGATCGCTCTGTCAATGCACTTGCTTGGGTCGGCATCACTGGTGTGCCCGTATCCCTCGAGCGTAAGTAAGATGGCGTTGCCTAGCCGGTGCGCGGCGAGTACGGAATTCGCGTACCTCGTCCGGGGATCATACCGATTGCCGATGACCAGGATCGGGTTTGCGGTCGTGGCATTCCAGCACCGGGCACATTGCACGGAAGGCCACGAGCGATGTAGCCGCTGTCCGCTTCTGAACACCCGCGATTACAGGCGGACACGAAAGTAGGTTTGCCAGGCTTCTAATCCAAGCTAAACCTTTTCTTTTTAGGCCCTTGCATTTTGGCTAAAGCCATGCAAATTTGTCTTGATGAGAATTGCCCAGACTCTCAGACTGAGGAGAGCAAATGATCACTTGGTTGCAGGATCTTCGCTACTCACTTAGACAACTGCGCAAGTCTCCCGGCTTCAGCGTCGCCGCCGTTCTGACGGTGGCGATGGCGATCGGCGCAAACGCCGTGGTGTTCAGCGTTCTAAATGGGGTGATCTTGCGCCCGCTGAATGTGCCCCAGCCCGAGAGCCTCTATTTACTCGAGAGCGCCACCGATAAGAACACGGCACAATCCTATCCCGATTATCTCGATTTCCGAGATCGCACTCACAGCTTTGATGCCTTAGCAGCATTCGGCATGGGTCAAGGCGCCATCAACACGGGTGAAGGTCCGTCAGTTGAATGGAACGTCGAGGCCAGCTGCAACTATTTTGACGCTTTGCGCATTCGGCCGTATCTCGGCCGGTTTTTTCATGACTCCGATGATCATGGGCCAAACAGCGCTCCATACATGGTGCTCAGCTACGACTATTGGCACAGTCATTTTCATGACGATCGCGGCGTGGTGGGCCGTGTGGTTCAGTTGAATCAGCATCCATTCACGATCATCGGCGTAGCTCCGCCAGAATTTCGTGGAACCATTGTCTTCTTCTCTCCCAATTTTTGGGTGCCGATAGTGAACCGCGAGCAAATCGACGGTGGGACCGACATGAACAAGCGCGGGAGCCGTTGGATTTTCATGTCGATCGGACACCTGAAACCGGGAGTCACATTGGCCGCGGCAGTGGCCGACCTAAACGCGATCGGTTCTTACCTAGTGAAGACTTATCCCAAGGACGAACGACCGGGGGGATTTGCACTCGCGCGCCCGAATCTTTTAGGCGATCAATTCGCGCCGGGTGTGCAGGCGTTCATTGCGGGATTGATGCTGCTGACGGGCTTGATCTTGCTGGCCGCATGCGCGAACCTGGGCAGCTTATTTGCTGCACGCGCTGTCGACCGCGCAAAGGAGATCGCGATGCGGCTCGCGCTTGGGTCGAGCCGCAATCGCATTTTGCGAGCTCTGTTCACTGAGGCGGTGATGATTTCGCTCGCCGGAGGCGCCATCGGAATGTGGGCGAGCGTGGGATTTTTGCGCTGGCTGAGCCAATGGCAGCCGTTTGGAAATTTCCCGTTGCATACACCAGTGAATCCGGACGCAAGCGTCTATGCGCTCGCCCTGCTGCTAAGTTTGCTCAGCGGATTTCTTTTTGGAGCGGTTCCAGTCAGACAGGTACTTCGTACGGAGGCATATCAGGTCATCAAGACGGGATCAAGTGCCGCGCTTGGCAGGAAAATTACTGCCCGAGATCTATTGCTGGCGGTGCAGATCGCGCTCTGCGCTGTGCTAATCACATCATCGCTGGTTGCTGTGCGCGGGTTGATCAACGCCATGCATGGGGACTTCGGCTTTGATCTCCACAATTCCATGTTGGTGGGTGCTGACCTGCATATGGCGGGCTACAGCAGCGATCGGATACCGGCGATGGAAAAGCGTATGGTGGAAGCGATTGCAGCGATTCCTGGAGTGGAGTCGGTCGGATTAACTGATGCACTCCTCCTGAATGACCAGGGCACCTCGAGCATCTACAGAGATCAAACGACAGACGTGCGGCCAGCGAACGCCGCGCTCGGCGACGTGTACACGTATCACGTTTCTCCCGAATATCTTCATGCCGAGGGTACCACTCTACTTTCGGGGCGGTCTTTCACATGGCACGACGACAAAGACTCGCCACGCGTGGGGATAGTGAACAAGGAATTTGCCCGCAGAATTTTCGGCTCGGTGCAAAATGCAATCGGCAGTTACTACAAGCTGCCCGACGGCACCCGCGTGCAAGTAGTCGGTGTCGCGCAGAACGGAAAGTACGGCAAACTTACCGAAGCACCGCAGCCCGCGATGTTTATGCCCATACTGCAATATCCGGGGAGTTCGGCGTGGCTGGTGGTGCGGTCGAGCCGCGATCCGGAGCAACTAGGAACGGCAGTCAGAAGCACACTACACCAGATCGATGCCGGACTACCGGTGGCCATCGAGACCAGGCTTGATGAAATCGGATTGCAACTGTTTCCTCCGCAAGTGGCATCGACGGCGCTCGGAGTGCTGGGCGGAATGGGTGCGATGCTCGCCATCACTGGCATTTTTGGGATGGCAGCATATTCGGTTAGCAAGCGGCTGCGAGAGTTGGGAATTCGCGTTGCCCTCGGCGCACAACGCAGGGAGATCGTAAAGGCAGCCTTGGGACGGGCGGTCAAATTGCTGGCCTTTGGTTCAGCAGCGGGATTGATGAGGCTTTGAGTCCACCGGACGCGAACCTCACTTGTCCGACAAAGTGAATCAGATCAAAATTCTATTCAACAACTGACGCTATCAGGCCGATTACACTCACAATCGTAACGGGCCGCATCAAGCGGCCCGATACTTACTCCTAAGCAAACAGGTGTCCCGCCCCGCGGAACAGGTCGCCACCCGTAGCCAATGCGGGCCA
>Ga0306920_100009818_pt1 | contig 12795 bp, 25 predicted proteins | sample flu12Cox44000170_FD_204666 | JGI IMG/M metagenome (GOLD analysis project Ga0306920, IMG submission 204666) | Lab enrichment of tropical soil microbial communities from Luquillo Experimental Forest, Puerto Rico - flux4day.12C.oxic.44.000.170 (v2)... | ecosystem: Environmental > Terrestrial >...
GCGTTTCGGTACTTGGTTGTGCTACCAGCTTCTCTTAAATATCAATGAGATACGGCCACGTGGCGGAGTGGTTACGCAGCGGTCTGCAAAACCGTTTACCCCGGTTCAATTCCGGGCGTGGCCTCCAACAAAATCAAGCGCTTAGCTAGTCTGACTTGGGCGGAAATGGTCGAATTGTCACCGACTTGTCACCCACTTGCTCCGCCAAATCCTCCCGGAGCCAAGTGTCGATGCCAGCCACAGCTTGGTCTTGGAGGCTGGGCAGGAATGTTGCGTAGACTGAAAGGGTGATGCTCACACTCGCATGACCGGCGCGCTCGCTGACGATCTTCACATGCACTCCATCCATTAACTGATGTGAAACGTGAGTGTGCCGCAGCCCATGAAACGTAATTGGCGTAACACCCAACTTCGCAATGATCTCACCAAACGTCCGGCTCACATAATCCAGGCTCACTGGCTGGCCATCCGCGCGGGTAAAGACCAAGCTGGGCTTGCCCAATCCCAATCCCAAATGCTGCGTTGCCTGTTCTGTCTTATGCGCCTTTAGCGCTTGAACTGTCAGCGCCGGAAGGGTGATTGTTCGGCGACTGCCTTTGGTCTTGGGCGGTTTGAACATTGGTTTGCCCTTCACCAATTCCAGCGACTGATTAACCGTCAATCGCCCAGCGCGAAGATCAACGTCATCCCAGCGCAACCCAAACAATTCCCCTCGGCGGACGCCTGTTGTGACAGCGACCAGCACCGGAAGATAAAGCCCCCTGCCCTCACAGGCCCGAAGGACTTGGGCGATCTCTGGCTTCGTCAGAATTTTGATTTGTCGCCCTGGCGGTCGAGGTGGTCGCACTTGTAGCGCCGGATTTCGAAACAGCACCTCGGTTTTGACCGCGTGCTCTAGCGCCTGTGACAGAGTGCGATGAACATGCAGAACCGTCTGCGCAGTTAATGCAGGACCTTGACTATCGCGGTGTCGCTGGCGTCCCTCTCGTTGAAGCTCTGCCTCTAGCGCCTCGATGTGAACGGCAGTGAGTTTGCGCAGCGGAATTGCACCAATGTGCGGAATAATATTGTGTCGAACTATCCCGCGATGTCGCTGCGCTGTCTTTGCCGCAACCCGTCGTTCGATATCGACCGAGAGCCAATGCTCAAGATATTCGCCGACTGACATTTTGGTGGGATCGACATAAGTCCCCTCATTCCGGCGATTAAGAAGGCGATTTAATTCAGCCTGCGCTTCTCGTTTCGTGCCACGAAAGGTGACATGTCGTGTAATGCGTTTACCACCGGCGTCACGACCAAGATCAAACTTCAACAGCCACGACTGTTTGCCCCGTTGGCGGATGTGGCCTTGGCCCTGATTGCGCATCGTTATCTTCTGCTCCGTATTTTGCTGTGATACTTCGTCTTACATTCGAGTGAGCAAAACTCCGCACCCCTACGACGCTTGGCGTCAGGTCCGGTCGCGAATAACGCTCCACATTGCTTACAGCGATTGGCGAGACCTTTGGATCGTGCTTGGGCGTATTGAAGCCAAAGCGCTTCAAGAAGATTGGTAGGTTCGACCCGAAGATGGATGCCTTCATGTTCGACTACTAATCTCGCTGCGAGATTAGTTAGCACTATGCCGACATGCAGATTGCCAGTCGCCATGCTCTCTGCTTGGCGAAGCATCTTAAAGAGATTGTCGCCCTTGCCACCCTTTAGACCTTCCTCTGTGAGCGGGCCAAAGGTGCGAATGAACTTAACTACATCGTCTTGTGATCGAAGCTTGGCAAACCTCGCATAAAGATCGGGGAATTTTTCTAATGGTTCGTAACGCTCAAGTCCCACGCCCTTGGCAACGATCCGAGATACCTGATCCTTCAAAACATAGCTGTCCATCGTCGGCGTTTCCCGGCGCAGCTCTGGCTTGATCTCTTTGTAGTCACTTGGGTTCCGCTCTCGCCACCAAGTGAAACTGACGTCGGCCTGCATCGTGTTTCCGCTAATGTTTCCGATGCTACTCTATCAGTGACATCCGCGACCGTCAATGGCACCTTTCGAAACTGAAAGGAGGTGTCCGTGATGGATCAACCCAAAACGCTCACCGTTCCCGAAGCCGGGCGCGTCTACTTCGATCTCGGTCGTAATGCGAGTTACGAAGCGGCGAGGCGAGGAGATATTCCCACGATCAGGATTGGTCGATTGCTTCGGGTGCCGGTAGTGCAAATGGAACGGAAACTTGAAACCGCCGCGAATGGCGAAGGCCAGCCCTAAGGCTGGGTTCTTTCTCATCGTGAAGTCCACCCGCTGCGCTGACAAGCGCGCAAGAAAGGAATGCTATGCCTAGCACTGAGATTACTCCCTCGGCTGCTGTGCCATCCAAACTAAGTGAACCTGAATTAGTTAGTCGTATCAGGGACCAGCTTAAGGAGATGGCGCAAACAGCAACTAAGATAAAACAAACAGTCCTCCGGCAAGCTCTTGATCTTGGAGGGTTGTTGCTACAAGCGAAAGAAAGAGTTGGTCACGGCAAGTTTGGGCAATGGCTTGATAAGAATACTCTGGCCATATCTGAAAGATCAGCGCAACGCTACATGGCGTTGAAAGAACAATGGCCCAAGATCGAGGCGTGGCTAAAAACCAATTCCGCCACAGTGGCGGATTTGAGTTTGCGCAAGGCCGAGAAAATCATCACGTCCGACGATCAAGACGACGACGACGGCTCCGATGCATCGGACAAATACGATGCTGCACAAACCAATCTAATAAAGAAACTCCAGGCTCTCGATGTTGATGCAGCCGATGCGGCTGCAGAAGAAACAAGCAAGAAACTAAAAAGCACCGTTGCGACAATGAGGGCGGGTGCGAAGAAGAAGGCTGCGTGATGAGGGGCTCCTTCGGGGGCCCCTTCTTTTTTGGGCCTTGGCGAATGGCGCAATCAATCCTGGCCTACGCTCGCGCCAAGTCACCGTTCTAGGGAAAGAATATTTATTTTCGACCTACTTGCTCAACGGCTGGGCCTAGAAGGGTGATTTGAGTGCGGTTGCACCAGCCCGTCGCCTCAGAGCACCAACTTTCGGCCACACTACATAGTTGCACCACCTTGAAATTGCGACCCTGAGTACAAATATATAGAGGGTCGGGATGAGGTGCCCACGATAGGTGACCAAGGCGGAACTATGCGTATGCGAAATCGAAGGATGCGAAGTCGGATCTGCGAGAACTGCGAGCAGGAATATCTGCCGACATATCCAACGCAACGGTGGTGTGGGCAGGACTGCAAATACGAATACCGCAACGCTGAATTACGGGCGGCGAGAAAGATGTGGCGGCGCAGTGGCAAGCCCAAAGCCTTGCTCAATGAATGCAGGGCGGAAGTCGGAAGTGGAAGTCGCGCCGCGTAACTGAAATCGCAAACGAGGAAACCGGACATGAAAACCATCGCAGAGAAAATAAAAGAGAGGGCCGAGGAGCAACGGGAGCTTGAAAGGCTGATCCCGCTGGGGCCGACCAAAATGAGGAAGCGAGTAGCGAAATCAGAATTGTGGACCCGAGAAAAAAGGCAGGAGCTAGCGAAATTGGCGGAGAACTTTCTGGCGGCAAAACCAAAGGCGCGCGCATGAGTGATTGGCGAGCCCAAGCAGAAAGAGCGGGACATACCTCCGCCTTTGTGGGCGCTGATGTGACCGTCAATGGGAAGGTGCCCCACTTCCTTCTCATGTCACCCAAAGTCGCAGAGATGTTTCAACGCGAGCATCCTGAAGCACGGAGACTAACGCTGGAAGAATTAGAGACGTTCATTGAGAGCAAGTACGGGGACCCAACGAATAACGAAACGGAGCTAACGAATGGCCAAGGCAGCTAAGTCAAAACAGCCGCCGCGACCAATGGCACCAGGGAGAACTGCTCAACAACCAATGGCACAAAGCGGTGCCGACCTCATGCGCGCCATCGCCAATCTTATTCCGGCCTCAGGACCACTGAATGCCGCGCCCGGCAGCGATGTGAATTGGGCTGGGCGCAAGGGCCAGCCCAAAGGGAAGAAGCGATGAGCGCACCATTCAACAACAATTCGACCAAGGCAGAGCGAGAACAGTTTGTGAAGGACAGTTATCACAATCGCTATCAGGACGAAGCTGGAGGGCGTTGGCAAAAGCAAACCCCAACCCAAGTCAGCGGCAAAGACCCAGCGACCCTCTATCCAAAACTCCCCAGCAACTCACCTTGGTCAAATCCCATTGAAGCTGTTGAGCCTCCACTTGGGATCGATGTAAGCGAGCCGGTTGTGACTGGCGAAAGTTGGGAAGTCGAAAAGTCGTTGGATGAAAGATTTGAACTTCAACGCTCGTTGAGAGATGGCGCGCCGGAACGGTTCATAACCCCGCATCCGGATGCGCCTGACAAAGTGACCTCTCCAGCTTCGTCGGGTCCAGCATCTTCCCCGACCTCGTTGTCGAAGACGTCGACTGTGTCGGAGAAGGAGGGCGATGGAAACACAAACGGCGGTAGAGAAGGACCATCGCCCTCCCGATCCAATCTCAAAAGGCGATTGGTGTGATGTTGCCAACAATCGAAATGTCCCGCTCGACTGAGCGCCAAGTGAAGGTTTTTAGAAAACCCTCACTGCTGGTACCCGAGAAAAGGGACAGGACAGGAAGTAATTACCCCTGTCACCGGACTAAGCGCGCCCCGGATATGTGGCGGGCAATCCCGGCTGTTGGGAAGCGCAACGCATCCTCGCGCTACCTCAACAGCCGGAAGGCACTTGCTACGCCAAACCGCATGCGATGGTTTTGGCAGCGCGAGCATGTCGTGCAGAGCAAAAGCAAGGCACCCTGAGCTGTGGACCACAAACCTACGTCGTCGCATGCGACTGTGGTCCACAGAGCCAGGATCAGCAATTCCAAAATGAAAGGCGGCTAAGGCATGAAGCCTAATGGAAAGACGGTGCCCAAGATCGAAATCTGGAAGGGCGAACGTCTCATTTTCAACGACGAGGAGCTGAGCTGCCTTTCGTTCATCCGCAAGGTCACAAGTGAATGTCGAGTTCGATGGTCGCTGCACAAAGCATTCCTCGATGCGTGGCAAGGAAAAGTGCCAACCGAAGTCTGGCTGGACGTCATAAGCGAAGGCATCGACATGACCTGTCTCTTGCTCGATGGCCTTCCCGACGATCATCCTTTCCGGGCCCGGGTCGAAGCCAAGGCCGCGGAGTTGGCTGCTGTGCTGCGGCCGCATCTGCAATGGATGGAAAGTCGAATGGAAAGGACAAACTAATGAGCGACCCAACACCTCCCAATCCGTCAGCGCCCCCACTCACGCCGACGTTCGACACGCCAACCAATTTTCAGGCTGTGAACGTAATGGGCCGATCCGGCCACTGGCCCTCGTGGTGGTCCGATCCAACAGGACCAGAACCATTGATCTATCAATCCCAATCGGGCTCTCAATCTCAATCGCAATCAACGGCAAAGGAGAAAGTCAGTGACAAAACAAATACGTAAAAATCTTGTGCACCCCGGCATTCGCACCGGCTCTAGCTCTAAGGCCATGATCCACGCTGGCGTTGCACAGATCGGGCAGCGGCAAGGCAACCACTTCACCCAAGGCGGCGCAGATGGCCGAATGGAAAGCCGATACGGCGGCGTCGATATTTATAGCGAGGGCCCCGGCTACAACAAAGCCAAGTATGGGAATGAAGTCGCCAAGAATGTCGGGGCTGGTGGGCCAGGAACCGGCAGAACGGTGTATGCCAGCGGCAGTCAATGTCGCACTGGTGATGGTGGCTCTCCGTTAAGGCCGCAAGACCCGCTCGCACCGTGGTCTCGCAAATGAATGATGCGTTGGCCGAAGATTTCATCGCGCCGCTTCGTGAAGCCCAGCGCCAACTCGCTGCGATCAAAGCCGAGATTGCCGATAAGCAGAGAGAGCTAACGGCAATCCAGAGCGAGAGTGCGCTCGTTCGAAAGATGATGAATGAATTGAGTGGGCAGCGCATCGAACTTCAAAGCGCGGTCAACGCCGCGAAGGCAGAGTTGACGCGAACTCAAAATGCGCTGGCAAAGGCCCAAGCCGACTTCGATGAACTTAAAAAGAAGGTGGCCGCATTACCAACAATGTCGAGGATGGCGGGATGAATATCGACGGCGAACTTGGCGGAGATGCGAGACCATCGCAATCGTCAATACCCTCGATAACAACAACCGAAGAAAGGACTACGACAATGGCCGTTGAAGTTAAGCAGGCTAAGTCAACCGAACAAAAAATCGCTGAGCGCTTACGCCCATCCCACTGCGAAGGCGCGGATGTCTACTCCCATCAGGGCACTGGCCCAACTCGCGTATCGACCGCCGTGCATCACGCCGGACATTACGTTCAACCCGGCACAGCCGCAAAGCCGACTGATGGTCGCGTTGCAAGCGTTGCGGAGAGTAAAAAGCAGCAATCGGGGGCGGGCTGATGTCCGAGGACGCTGACAAAGACGCCCAGATGGCGGAGCTGAAAGCTCAAGTGAAAGCTCAAGCACTTGAACTTGAGAAATTTAAACGCCAGTTCGAGGAGCAACAAAATCAGGGTCGCCCCAATGCGCCAATAGGTAGCCCTCTGCAAGGCGTCCTATCCCCAACCGCCCAGCTCGCCATTGATCGCGCAACCCGGCCCCCGGACGTAAACCAGCTCGATCTGATTGGGCCAGTTGGGGGAAGGGTGAAATGAACAACGGCAAGGGTTGGTACGATCCCGGGCCACTTGCGCCGCCGGGTGGAGATCAAACGCAGCGATTAATTGAGGCGATGACATTACCGGTAATTAGGGAAATCACTCACGATGAGGCGATGAAATTAATCGAGGAGCTGGAACGAACGCGTCCCAACTCGCCTGTGTTGGCACGAGCCAAGGCAGCACTTGCAGCCGAGAAAGAAGGAAAATGATGGCGGATGGCCAAAGGTTCACTCCAAGAATGCCTGATGGTCAACGAGCGGAGATGCTCCTAAACGCCGAAGACGGCGCCAAGATGAAGCGCGGCCGGCCTTGGCACGCTGTGGTCACAGATCAACTAACCGGAAAACGCTGGGAGGTCGCTGGTGCGGCCTGTGGCTTACCAGGCTGCTTCTGTGATGCGGTTGTGATTGTGGATGGCAAGCGCGACAAGCCCAAGCGACCCCAGTGGCGCAAATGGGCGGCGCAGATGAAGAAGATGGCAGATGGAGCAGTGCACTAGAGAGCGATTGGATGGAAACAACGACGCAACTTAACGGAGAGCAGTTCGAGAGGAGTGGCCCTGAAAGTCGCGATCAACTCAAGCGATTGATCCGAAGGGTGTGGCGCAAAATTGAGCGCATCCAACCTTTACTGCTGAACAAAGAGGAAGCGAGGTTGCTTACCTCAATCTCGAACTATCTGTCGATGCTCGAAATAGAAATTGACCGAGAAATTGAAACGCAAAGGGAGGCCTAGTGGCTGGAAGAAATGGAATGCTGCGTGAGTTTGTGCAAGTGGAAGCAACACAAAATCTGAATAAGGTGAAGCCATGAGACGACTAATCGACCGGCCCATCCGAAGTCGGGATGCACAAGGGGCAAAGTGACAGCCCAAGAACTTGAGCTAAGGGACAAGGCGAAAGTCAAGACCGCCGCTAAGGTCGTGGAGCGGAGACTACCAATAAACGTGAACGCGAAACCGCTGGGCCTTGCTGAACAGCGCGCCCGTTCTCGTTGGGACCGCCCTCTCGCCGCTGTTCTTGCTGGGGCCATGGCAGAGAACCGTGGCTTGTTAGAACGGCTGAGAGTGGGAGTGCATGGCCCAGATTGGAACCACCAAGAACTATACCAAGCAACATTCAACGAACTTTGGGAAGCCACAAAGAAACAAGTCGAGGCCCTTGAGATTTTTTCTCGGGTTGGGTGGAGCGACTGAGATGGCACTTATTCGACGACTGATTGATCCGCGGTTTTTATCGACGACAAGGTCAACGACAAAGGCAACCGTAACCGCACCAAAGATTGATGACGTTGTTCCACTAATCCGACCAAAACAAAAATCAGAAGCGGGAGCAGAGGCGGAAGCTCAACCCAAGGCGATCCCTCCGCCTAAGCCCCACGCTGCGTTTATGGATGACGACCCAATCGAGGCTGGGGATCGACCAGTGTTGTCATATGCCGCGCCCTATGACAGCGCGCGCGCCTACGCTCGTCGTCATTGTTGGCAAGAGGGATCACTGGCCACCTTCGCTTGGGGAGATAAATTCTGGGAATGGGATGGCCGGATCTACGAGGAGATCGCCCCAGCGGATCTGCGAGCAAGGGTCTACGGCTTCCTCGACGGCAGTTGCGTCAGGGGTGGGCCTCCAAACTTTGAGTTGTCTCGATACCGTCCTAAGCCAACTCATGTCAGTGGCGTTGTGGATGGGTTGGGTGCGGGGCTGGCATTGCCAAGTTGGGCTGAACCACCAATGCATTTGGACACCGGGCTCCGTGCTGGCGATGTGTTGATGTTTAAGAATGGGTTGTTGGATTTGAGGACCGGCGAGAGGGTTCCCGCCACGCCTAAGCACTGGATCCACCGTGGCCTCAACTATCCTTGGAAGCCAGATGCATTGTGTCCTGATTGGGATGCCTTTCTTGAAAGGGCGTTCCCCGGCGACCAACAATCCAAAGACGCCATTGAGGAAGGGCTTGGCCTCTCAATGACGGAGGACATTGGGTTTCAGAAAGGGTTTTTATTAATCGGCAAACCCCGCAGTGGCAAAGGAACTATTTTGCGGGTTGGTGAAGCCCTGACCGGATCATACGTCAGTATGGATCTGGACAAATGGCTGGCTGATGACAAAGCCTCTGAGCCATTGATCGGGCGGAAGATGATTGCATTCCCCGATGTACGATTGAAGGAGGGCCAATGGTATGGATTGAGATTTGATCCCGGAGGCTTGAGCTACAAATCAGTGCAACACCTGCTCAAGATTGTTGCTGGCGACAAGATAACGCTGGGCAGAAAGTACATCTCCGCTTGGGAAGGAGTGTTGTTTGGAAAGGTCTGGTTTGTCTCGAACAAATATCCCAACTTCAATGATCCGGTACTCCCAACTCGATGGATCGTAATTGCATTCGAGGTGAGCTACGCAGGACGAGAAGATCTAACCCTAAGTGATCGGCTAATCGCTAATGAGTTGTCTGGAATAGCCGCGAGATGTTTAGCCAAATATCACTTGGCTAAGGCCCGTGGTAAGCTAACCCAACCCACCCGCGGCCTGAGGCTAAGCGCTGAGGTTGCCAAAAGCTCCGATGCCTTCACCCAATTCATGATGGAGACATTTGTCTTTGATGTTGATGGTCTCGTATCCAGCCCCGTAGCATATCAAAAGCTGGTGCGCTGGTGCGGCTCCCACGGTCGAGCCGACCTCCTCGAACGTATTAAATCTCAAAACCTTCGCAGATACATGCGAGCCGTGCCAGGCTTCGAAGGCATTGAGAAAGGCCCCCGCCCCCACGGCGAAGATCGCACTATCGCCAAGATCCGACTGCGCACCAAAGAAGAGCGCGAAAAAGATTTTGACGATGATGACTAATAAGTCGGTTGGCTGGACCTCTGATCCCTATGATCCACATGAACCCTATGAAATCCAGCGATCCGCTAGGACCTTTCTATTCTACCTATTTCTAGCTTTGATCTCTTCTGGATCTATAGGGATCAAGGGGATCATAGGGTTCATAGGGATCAGAGGTTGTAAGAGATTTTAGGAAGATAAGGAGGCCCAAGTGGGCAGGTTTGAGGACCAACAACGATATGTTGAGGAGCGGAACAAGGTTGATCCGATCCCTGATGATATCTCAATCACCGAGCTTGCCGAAGATGTGGTGCGGGGAAAGCGCAAGCTCTCGCAACCGCAGATGAGAATGTTGATCGAGCTACTTCCTTATTACGCACCGAAGCTAACAGCGGTTGCGGTTGGCTGGCAGAAGGGTGAGGATTTTTATACACGGCTGGACAAGGCGGTGAATGCTTCTGAGAAAGCGAAGGTTGTTAAATTGATTGAGGCCCAGGTTATTGAACACGAGGAATAGGATTGAATAGAAAAGGGGCCAGTACAATCAACTGGCCCCCTGAGTTTAGATTTGGATTTATCGCCAACCCTGCCTCTTCCAATTATCGGCCCAAGCGCGAGCCCGGGTTAAATACTCATCAGGGTTTTGAGCCAGGATCACTTCTGCCATATCTGAAATCTCCCTAGCAGAGTAATGACTGACTTTATCTCCTCGCGCTCTTATTTGTTCCTTGGCCTTCCCCCGCGCCTGCATTTTCGCAAAGGTTCTCACACAGGCGTTGTAGCGGATCTGTTGCGCTAGTTCCTTTGCACTCAAAACCGTCGTCACTGTTGTCAGTGTCCGTTGCTCCTTTGATTAGAGACGTGAGATTGTGCTGTGACTGACATTATAGGTACGAGCAATATCAACCAGCGCTTCACCATTGGCCCTCCTCGCCAAGGCTTCTTGCTGTTGGTGTGCCGTTAGCTTTTGCTTGCGCCCAAACCTTACCCCTCGTTGTTGGGCTCGTTGGCGACCCTCACTAGTTCGAGCCAAGATCAGATGACGTTCAAACTCCGCAAGGCCACCAAGGACAGTGAGCATCAGGCGACCATGCGGGGTCGTTGTATCTGCCCATTGATCTCCAAGTGATTTGAAGCTCGCGCCCTTATCACTGATCGTGGCGAGAGTATTGAGCAAGTCCCGAGTGCTTCGAGCTAAACGATCAAGCTTAGTGACGATTAGAGTGTCACCCTCGCCTAGAGTTGCGATGGCCTTGGCGAGTTGCGCCCTGTCTGTCTTGGCACCGCTTTGCTTTTCAGCAAAGACTTTCTCACAACCAGCATCGACCAGGGCTGATTGTTGTGCGTCGAGTGTCTGACCATCCGTTGATACTCGTGCATATCCTACGATCATTTCGCACCTAATATTTGCACACCCGAAGTCGTTGATATTGGCGACTTTTGGAATTGTGCTTTTGTCCTGAGATTTGCACACCGTGCCCTGACATTCGCGCCAGGAACACAAGCACACTCGAAACGATCTTGGTTGAACCGACCATTGTCCCTGGCGAACATGCGTGACAATTCGGCAATAGCGAATTGAACTCCGATGTTGTCATGGCCGTTGTAATCAGTAAGCCTTCTCGCCTCTTGGATTGCTGTGGCGATTGCCTCGTAATGGCGTTTGGCGAACCGATTTCGGGGAAGTAAAGTATGTGTAGCTCTAGGCATTAGCTCGATCCTTCTGCCTGGGGTTAGGCCAGCCAGGGCGCTGGGAGCACCTTGGCTGGCCGCTTCACTTTATCAGATCACGAACTAACAATCACATTAATTCACACAAGCTCTGCAATTTTTGTTTGATGTTTGTTTGGTGTTTGTTTGATCGTCAATCAATTCAAAGCGTTGTTTGTTTGATCGTGCATCGGAGCGCGACCATCCGAGATTTTTGGCTTGGATCGAAGGGGTACCCCCAAAATTCATCGCTCGCTCGCTCGCAATATGTCTCGCCACGTTGTGTTGAAATTTCCTCAAGTCCAAAACACGATCTGGAAAAATATATCGCGTTGGGAATTCCTCGACCCCAGTTGCGCCAGCCGAACGAAGTTTGCAGTTTGCACAGGCCAAAAAGTGCAACGCCACTTTAGCCGCAATCAGAGAGTACCTTTAGCGTCAGACCCAGGAGGGGGACGCAATGACCAAACGACCGACCGTGACGCCGATGACCGATCCCGAATACAAAGTCGAATTTGATGGCAAGGAAACGTACGTCATGCACAACGGCGTTAAGCTTGCTATGCGGCGCGATGATTGTTGGGTGTCATTCGAACCCGGCGTCACAGTTCGTGACATCGTCGAAAACGGCAGACATGGGATTGAGGTAGAATACCGTCAAGTGACATTACACTAGCTGCGATGACCCTAGCTTGCCCAATCTGCAATTCCCCAGCGCTAGACCTTCCTGGTATTGGCGATACAACCGGCTTCCATTGCCCAATTCACGGCAAATTCAAAGTTGCAGACACCATCGTTCCTGAGGACTACACCCGCCAGCAATTGGAGGTAGCGCTAAAGAAGGCGCAGCTACGAACGAAGCAGGGGGAATGGCCTACTGTCAGGAGTGGGGATTTTAATCGGTAGTCGAGAGAGCAACTCCCATGAAGCTAACTATTTTGTTTGTTATTGTTGTTGGCGCAATTCTGTTTTGGTGGTCGAGAAGCATTAAGCCCAAGCGCAGGATTTAATCGACGCTCCAGTCTCAGCCTTGCGCACCAACTCCGGCAGCTTCGCCCACGTTGGCTGCGATCCGTCGCGCTTAATCGGGGCTGGGAATAAAGCAGAAAGGTAAGCGTTTATATTTGGGGGCACTAGGAGGCGGCTATGAGGCTCCTGCTGCTCATGTTGGGAATTAGCGTCTGCGTCATCGGCATTGGAACACGCGCCGAGGCACAAAATTATCCGTGGTGCGCGTACTACAGTGGCAAGGGCGGCACGAATTGCGGTTTCATAACCTTTGAACAGTGCATGGAGACGGCCCGGGGTCTCGGCAGCAATTGCCAGCGAAATACGCAATATGTTCCCCCTCCCGGGCCGCATCCGCAGACAAGTACTCGAAGGCGCTATCCTTATTAGCCTATGGCTTGCGCACTAAGTCGGGCAGCTTGGCAATGTTCGCAGCGATCCGACCGCGCCTAATGGCACCGGCCTCTTTTAAGATTTGCGGGAACAATTAACAGCGCACAAACGTTTCTTTATTGAGGGGCCTCTGAGCGGGGCCTTTTGGTTATGGCAATGCT
>Ga0306920_100009819_pt1 | contig 12795 bp, 9 predicted proteins | sample flu12Cox44000170_FD_204666 | JGI IMG/M metagenome (GOLD analysis project Ga0306920, IMG submission 204666) | Lab enrichment of tropical soil microbial communities from Luquillo Experimental Forest, Puerto Rico - flux4day.12C.oxic.44.000.170 (v2)... | ecosystem: Environmental > Terrestrial >...
CTCCTGGCCAAGATGCTCGGCAACCTCACGGCCTGCCAATGCCTGATGGTGCGCCTCGCGACTTTGGACGACGAAGGCAAGCTCGGCGACCAGCACGCAGCGCTCGCCAAGGCCTACTGCACGGCGAAGGGACGCGAGACCGTGGCCTGGGGGCGCGAGCTCCTCGGCGGCAACGGCATCGTCGCCGACTACAATGTGGCGCGCTTCTTCGCCGATATCGAAGCGCTCTATTCCTATGAAGGCACCTATCAGATGCAGAACCTGATCGTCGGCAAGGCGATCACGGGCATCGGCGCCTTCGTGTGAGGCGGGGGACCGAGCCCATCCGCTCGATAACCCTCTGATCATCGCAACGGGCGAGGCGGGCCAGCTCCCGCTTGCTCAGCGATCCGCGGGCTTCCTTGGGAGAACTTGCTTGGCGGCGGACAACGTCTTTTCGGGCCTCAAGGTCGTCGACCTCGCGAGCTTCATCGCCGGGCCGTCGGCAACGACCGTCCTCTCGGATTTCGGGGCCGACGTCATCAAGGTCGAGCCGCCGGGTATCGGCGATCCCTATCGCTATTTCTACCGCTCACCGCCCAATCCTCCACTCGCGGAGAATTACACCTGGCAGCTCACCAACCGGAACAAGCGCAGCCTCGCAATCGACCTGAAGAGTCCGCAGGCCGCCGAGGTCCTGGCGCGGCTCGCCAAATGGGCGGATGTCTTCGTCACCAATTTCCCACTGCGCGTGCGGCAAGGGCTGAAGGTCACCTATGAGGATATCTCAGCCCATAATCCGAGGCTGATCTATGCGGACCTCACCGGCTATGGCGAGAACGGCCCCGAGGCCAACAAGCCGGGCTTCGACATCACGGCATATTGGGCCCGTTCCGGCCTTATGGAATATACGCGCAATGCGGGAAGCCCGCCGGCCATTCCGGTTCCCGGCATCGGCGACCATGCGACGGCGATCTCGCTCTATGCCGGCATCGTGACGGGCCTCTATCGGCGCGAGCGCACCGGCAAGGGCTGCAACGTTCAGACATCGCTGATTGCCGAAGGCGCCTGGGCGACGGCGGCATGGCTGCAGGCCGCCCTGTGCGGCGGGAAGTTCTCAGGGCAGAACGATCGGGCGAAGCCGCAGAACCCGCTCGCCGGCGGGAGCTACTGGACGTCCGACGATCGCTGGCTGCTGCTCGCTTTCGTCGAAAGCGACAAGAACTGGCCGGTCTTCGCGAAGGCGATCGGACGCGATGACCTCGGCGGCGACGCGCGCTTCGGGAATGCCGCCGGCCGCGCGAAGCATGGCGAGGCGCTGGTCGCCGAACTCGATCGGGTGTTCGGCGCAAAGCCGCTCGAGTTCTGGAAAACGACGCTCGACGCGGCGCGGCTCCCTTATGGCGTGGTGCAAATCCCTGAAGAGATCGTGAAGGACCCGCAGCTCTACGCCAACGAGATCGTCGTTCCGATCGCCGATGGCAGCGCGACCCCGCGCTTTACCATCAACAGCCCGATCACCATCAAGGAAACGCGCAAGGAGCCTCCGCGGCCGGCGCCAGATCTCGGCCAGCACAGCGACGAGGTGCTGCATGAGCTCGGCTTCGATGCTGCCGCGATCGAGGCGTTGCATGCAAGCGGCACAGTCGCTGCCGGATCGAAGGCGGCCGGCGACGCTCGAGCCAAGGAGTGAACGATCGGCGCGCAGGACAAGGTGGTGGATTCAGGGTCGGGACGGGCACGGGGAACGCAGGCTTCTCCGCGCCTGTTCGTGCTCGAGCTCAGTGGCGGCCGCATCCATTCGATGCAGCCCGACGGCTGCGACCACAAGGTCATCGTCAATGATTGCCGCCTCTGCGACGGCATCGTCGTCGATGTCGAGGCGGGGCATATCTACTGGACCAATATGGGCGTGCCGAGCCTGAATGACGGGTCGATCGAGCGCGCCGATCTCGACGGCGGAAATCGCACCGTCATCATTCCGCAGGGCTCGACCTTCACTCCGAAGCAGATCCATCTCGAGAAGGAGAACGGCAAGCTCTACTGGTGTGACCGCGAGGGCATGCGCGTCATGCGCGCCAATCTCGACGGATCGCAGATCGAGACGCTCGTCGAGAGCGGGCATGGCGATGCCGACCGGCGCGACCAGACGAGATGGTGCGTCGGCATCACCATCGACCCTAAGCGCCGGCACATCTACTGGACCCAGAAGGGGCCGGACAATGCCGGGCTCGGTCGCATCTTCCGTGCCAATGTCGAGATCCCGAAGGGCGAAAGCGCCGCGAATCGCAGCGACATCGAGACCGTGTTCGATGCGCTCCCCGAACCGATCGATCTCGAGCTCGATCTCGAGCATCGCGTGCTCTACTGGACCGATCGCGGCGATCCCCCGCGCGGCAACACGGTCAACCGGGCGCCGATCGATGTGAAGCGTGGTCCCGGCGATGCGCCAGAGATCGTGGTGACGCATCTGATGGAAGCGATCGGCATCGCTCTCGATGTTCCGGGCAATCGCATGTTCGTGACCGATCTCGCAGGATCCCTCTACGAGGCGAAGCTCGACGGCTCGCAGGAGCGGGTGCTGCTCTTCGCCCAAGGCAATCTCACCGGCGTCGCCTATGCGGACATAACCTCGAAGGAGAGCTGATCATGTCGAAGCCCATCCGCCGCATCGCCATTATCGGCACGGGCGTCATCGGCGCGAGCTGGACCGCGCAATTCCTGGCGAAAGGGCTCGACGTCACTGCGACCGATGTCGCGCCTGGCGCCGAGGCCGCGCTCAAGCGCTTCGTCGACGCCGCCTGGCCGGCGCTCGAAAGGCTCGGCCTCTCGCCCGGCGCGTCGCGATCGCGCCTGACATTCGTTGCCGATCTCGCAACCGCGGTGCGCGGCGCCGACTTGGTGCAGGAGAACGGCCCCGAGCGCATCGATTTCAAGCGTAAGCTCTATGGCGAGCTCGACGCGCTCATCCCCCCCGACGTGATGATCGCGTCGAGCTCGTCGGGGCTCACCATGAGCGAGATCCAGTCGGCCTGTGCCGCCCATCCCGAGCGCTGCGTCATCGCCCATCCGTTCAACCCGCCCCACCTCGTCCCGCTCGTCGAGATCGTGGGCGGGGCCAAGACCTCGGAAGAGACGATCGAGCGGGCCGCCGAGTTCTACACCGCGATCGGCAAGCGCACCGTCAGGCTGCGCAAGGAGGTCCCCGGCCATGTGGCGAACCGGCTGCAGGCGGCGCTTGCGCGCGAGGTCTATCATCTCGTCGCCGAGGGCGTGGTCTCGGTCGCCGATGTCGATACAGCCCTGTGCTGGGGGCCAGGGCTGCGCTGGGGCATCATGGGTCAAGTGATGCTCAACCATCTCGGCGGCGGTGAGGGCGGCATCGAGCATTTCTTCCAGCAATTCACCGGCCCCATGACGGCCTGGTGGAAGGTGCTCGGCTCGCCGCAATTGACGCCCGAGGTGCAGAAGATGCTGATCGACGGCGTGCATGCGGAGATCGGCTCGCGCAGGATCGACGATCTCGCCGCCGAGCGCGACGAGGTGCTGCTCGGGCTTCTCGAGTTGCGCGCCAAGGCGCAATCGGCTCAATCTGTACCGACGCCCGGAGCTGCCACGCGCACGGGGTGACGCAGGGCCGCAGGCCAGGGACATGGCATGAATGATTGGAGCGAGTACGCTGTAGCCCTCGCGAGGGATCCGCTCGCGGGGGGATTCCTTGTCATCGCGATCGGGGCGCTCGTCAGCCGGCTGCTGTTTCGCCAGCATCCGAGCTGGCGCGCCGTGGCGCGCGTGGTGTTCCTGCTCCTGCTGACCGTGCTCATGCTGCAGGGCGGGATTGTCCCCTATCAGCCGCTGCAATCGAGCGGCATGCCGCTCCGCGATACGATCATCGGCGTCCTGAAAGTCGCCTGGTGGCTATGGGCTGCCTGGTTCCTGGTCGCTGTGGTCTCGAGCATCATCGTGCTCGACAGCCGGCCGCGCGAGGGCAAGCTCATCCGCGACCTTCTGTCGGCGCTGATCTATCTCGCGGCAATCTTCGCGATCATCGCCAATGTGTTCAACCTGCCGATCCAGGGGCTGCTCGCGACCTCAGGCGCCATCGCGATCATTCTGGGTCTTGCGCTGCAGAGCACCTTGAACGACGTCTTCTCGGGCCTCGTTCTGAGCTTCAGCCGGCCGTTCCGCACTGGCGACCAGATCAATATCGACGGCACGACAGAAGGCCAAGTGGTCGAGATGAACTGGCGGGCGACGCATGTGCTGACCGGGAAGCGCGATCTCGCCATCCTGCCGAACAGCACCATCGCCAAGGCCAAGATCGTGAACCTGAACTTCCCCTCGAGCATTCACGGCATCGAGGCGACGGTCCGGCTCGTCTCGCCGCCGGCGGTCGGGATCGAGGTGATCGAGGCTGCGCTCCTGAACGCGAAGCCCATCCTCACCGTGCCGCAGCCGACAATCAAGGTCGCCGCGATCGACGAAGGGCAGACGCAATATGAGGTGACGGCCTATGTCGAGGGGCTCGGCGTCACGGTCTCGGCACATAACGAGCTGCTCGACCTGATCTATCGTCATGCCGCCGTATCCGGCATCCGCCTCGCGCCAGCGAAAGACCGGCCGCTGCCGGCGCCCGAGAGCCGCGAGCCTGCCTCACCTTCGCCGAGCGCGCCCGAGAGGGTGCTCGGCATCGTGCCGCTCTTCGCCGCGTTGACGCATGAGGAGCGCGAGGCGATCGCGAAGAAGCTCAAGCAGGAGGTGCATGAGCGGGGCGAGGTCGTCGTGACCGAGGAGACGGTGCTGTCGTCGCTCTTTATTGTCGGCCGCGGTGTCCTCTCGGTCACGAGCTTTGCCGGCGGCATCGAGCGCGAGCCGTTGCGCTTCGGGCCGGGCGACCATTACGGCGAGGTCGGCATGCTGACCGGATCGCCGGCGGGCGCAAACATCACGGCGCTCGCGACCACGACCGTCTTTGAGCTCGCCAAGGCCGATCTCATGCCGATCCTCGAGGCGCGGCCGCAGATTGCCCATGAGCTGAGCCAAGCGCTCGCCGAACGTCAGGCGGCGGGGCGTGCGCTCGCCACCGCCTCCGAGCCAGGCCGCGGTCCACTCCATGCGGGGTTGAGTAACTGGTTCCTGGTGCGCATCCACAGGCTTCTCGAGGTCGAGGCTTCGAGCTGATAATGAGCGGGCGAGGCGGACCGAGCGGGTGAGGTTGAGATGACCGGCAATGATCAGGACAGTCCGCGTGCGCGTGAGGACGTACCGCCGCCTCGCGCCGCCGAGGCGCCGCAGGCAGCACCACCGAAAGCCGCTCCCCCTGCTGCACCCAAGGTGGCGCGGACACCCGCGATCATCGCGACGCTCATCATCGCGGGCATCGTCGGCCTGTCGCTCTGGTATCTCGTCCAGCCGCAACCGCTCATCATCCAGGGCGAGGCCGATGCAACGCGCATCGACATCGCAGCACGCGTCGACGGACGGGTGAGGACCCGCCCGGTCTCGCGCGGCGACAATGTCGCGGCGGGCCAGCTCCTGTACGAGATCGACAATCCCGAGCTCGTCACCAAGCTGCACGAGGCCGAGGCCGCCTATGCGGTCGCTGAAGCTCAGCTCGCCAATATCGAGGCCGGCACGCGCGCCGAGGTGATCGCGCAGCGCAAGGCCGAAGTCGAGGCAGCGACCGCCAATCTCACCCTCGCGCAGCGGACCTATGACCGCATCAAGGAGCTTGCGGGCTCCGGCAACGCGCCGATCCAGCGCCTCGACGAGACGACGAATTCGCTCCAGGTCGCGCAGCGGAGTCTCGATCAGGCGAAGTCGGCCTATGAGCAAGCGGTCAACGGTTACACGGCCGAAGAGCGCGGCATCGCCAAAGCCAATGTCGTGAAGGCCAAGGCCTCGATCGACACCACCCAGGCGCAGGTGGACGAGCTCGTCGTCAAAGCGCCGATCGCCTCGCAGGTCTACCAGATCGGCGCCGAGCTCGGCGAATATGTGTCGCCCGGCGTGCCGCTCCTGTCGCTCATCGATCTGAGCGATATCTGGCTGCGCTTCGACCTGCGCGAAGACCTCGCCAAGGGGCTGAAAGTCGGCGACCGCTTCGAGATGCGGGTGCCGGCGCTCGGCGACCGCATGATCACGGCCGAGATCAGGCTGATCGCCACCAGGGGCGAATATGCGGGCTGGCGCGCCACGCGCGCGACCGGCGATTTCGACTTGCGCACTTTCGCAATCAGGGCCTATCCGGTCACGCCCGTGCCCGAGCTGCGCCCGGGCATGAGCGTCTATGCCCAATGGCCGGATGCCCGGCGATGAGGGCGCCCGCGCAACCGGGGATCCTGCTCGTCGCGGAGCGCGAGCTGCGCTGGATGCGGCGCGATCGCCTCGCGCTCTTCCTAGCGATCGGCGTGCCGATCATCGCCTTCGCGATCCTGGCCGCGACCTTCAGCAACACCGTCATCCGCAATCTCAAGGTGAGCGTCGTCGACAGCGACCGCTCGGCCACCTCCCTGACCTATGTGCAGGCGATCGGCTCTGCGCCCGGCGTTGCTGTCGCCGAGCGCTCCGGCGACATGACGAGCGCAATGCATGCCATTCGCTCGGGCGATGCGATCGCTGCGATCTATATCCCTCAGAATTTCGAGCGCGACCTCATCGACCGCAAGCGCCCACAGATCGTCGTTCTCTACAATCGGCAGTTCTTCACGCCCGGCAACAGCGCCGCTGCCGCCATCTCGAACGCGATCGCTGCTGCGACCGCGACGCTGCCCAACACCTCTCCCGCGGCCGCGAAGTCCTTCTCGCCGGGAGAGCTCGTCGTCGAGCAATATGTGCTGACCAACCCGGCGCTGAACTATGCGCAGTTCCTGCTGCGCGCCATCCTGCCGCATGTGCTGCATGTGATCATTGCGATCTCGGCCGGATATGCGGTCGGCTCCGAATTCTCGCGACGCAGCCGCGGTGCCTGGCTGCGGGCCGCGGGCGGCAGCCCGCTGACGGCGCTCATCGGCAAGCTCGCCCCACTCTTCGGCATCTTCATGCTCATGCTTGTCGTGGACGCCGGCATCGTGCATGGCGTCTTCGAGGTGCCATTCCGCGGCAACTCGGTGATCATGGGGGCCGCGGCCTGCCTCCTCGTCATCGGCTATCTCTCGCTCAGCAGCCTGCTCCAGCTCCTGGTGCGCGAGCTCGCGACCGGATTGAGCCTCGCAGCCATCTTCTGCAACCCGGCCTTCGGCTTCGCGGGTGTCGGCTTCCCGCTGATCGCCATGGGCGAGTTTCCGCGTATCTGGGGCGATATTCTGCCCTTGCGCTGGTATATGCAGATCCTCTTCGACCAGGCGGTGCGCGGCTTGCCGGCCGTATCGTCGGTCGAGCCTTTCCTGATCCTCGGCGCACTCGCCTGCGGGTTCTTCGGCCTCTCCTGGCTGCGCTTGCGCCAGATCAGCCGCAGCCCGGTTCGGCGCAAAGTCGAAGTGGCGCCGAGCGAGCCGACGGGCCGGCCCGGCATCGGCGGCGCCATGCTCGCCGAGATCAGGCGGGTCCTCAATGATCGCGGCGTGTTCGGCCTCATCGTACTCGCCCCCGTGATCTATGGCCTCCTCTACCCGCAGCCCTATCTCGGGCAACTCCTGCGCAGCATCCCGATCGCGGTCGTCGACCAGGATCATACCGAGCTCAGCCGCAACCTCGTGCAGACGCTCGATGCCGACGAAGCCGTCACGGTCGCGATGCAGGCAGAGACGCTCGCTAAGGCGCAGGACGCGCTCGCACGCCGCGAGGTCTTCGCCATATTGGGTGTCCCCGAGAAGACCGAGAGAGAGGTGCTGAAAGGCAATCAGGCGCGGCTGCCGGCCTATGTGGATTCGGCCTATTTCCTGCTCTTCAACCGGGTGCTGCAAGGCATCACCGAAGCGAGCGGCACCGTCAATTTCGATGTCGCTTCTCGCGGGGCGCGCAGCGACGGCAGCCTCGCCCATGCGGCGCTGACCCGGAACTCGCCGGTCGAGCTCCTGTCGCAGCCGCTTTTCAACCCGACCGGCGGCTATGCGAGCTATATCGTGCCGGCCGCCTTTATCCTGATCCTGCAGCAGACCTTGTTCCTCGGCGGGGCCACAATGGGCGGCGTCGCCTATGAGCAGCGCGGCAGCTGGGGGCGCCGGCGGCGCGAGGGCGCAAGCGCCACGATCGGGCAGGCGCTGGCGCATTTGTGCCTCGCTCTGCCGGGCGTTGCGCTCTACCTGATCATCCTGCCGCGCTTTTACGGTTTCTCCACGCTCGGGCGCCAGCTCGACCTCTTCCTGATGGCGCTGCCTTTCCTGCTCGCGGTGAGCTTCATGGCGCAGTTCTTCAGCGTCTGGTTCAAGCGGCGCGAGACGGCGGTCGTCCTCTTCATCGCGGCGAGCCTGCCGCTGTTCTTCACGGTCGGCGTCTCCTGGCCGGTCGAAGCGATACCGGATGTGATCCGCGCAGCGAGCCGCGCCTTCCCGAGCACCTCGGCGATCGACGGGCTCGTGCGCATCAACCAGATGGGGGCTAGCCTCCATGACGTTTGGCGGGATTGGATGTCCCTCTGGGTGCTGACCGGCGTCTACGGCGTGCTCGCCGTGGCGGCGGCCTTTCTGACGAACAGGCGGGAGGTCCGTCATGGCGGTTAGCGCATCGCGCCGGCTCTTTGCATCCGCGGCGGGCATCCTCCTCGCATTCGCAACGACGCGCCTGGCGCTGGCGCAGGAGGCATCCTCGACGCCGATCCTCGGCGTGGTGCACCAGACCGAGATCCGCATCGCGCCGGAGACGAGCGCGCGCCTCGTCTCCGTGCGGGTGCGCCCGGGCCAGGAGGTGCACAAGGGCGATATCCTCGCCGTGCTGTCGAGCCCCGAGCTCGCCGCCGCGGTCGAGGAAGCCAAAGCGAACGCGGCCTCCTCCCGGGCCGATAAGGCCAATGTCGATGCAGGCGTGCGCAAGGAGGAGGTCGACATCGCCGCCGAGAATGCCCGCATCGCGCAGGCGAACCTCGTGCTCGCACAGCAGCAGCATGTGCGCGCCGCGACGCTCGCGGCGAGGGACTTCGCCAGCAAGCAGCAGCTCGACGAAGCGACGGCTTCGCTGAGCAAGGCGGAAGCGAGTGTGAGCCTCGCCGAGGCGAATTACGCGCAGAGCAAGGCCGGCCCCACCAAGGAGGAGCGCGCCATCGCCGCCGCCAATGTGGCGCTCGCAGAGGCCGCTGTCGCCGATGTCGAGGCGAAGCTCGCCAAGACGACGCTCGTCGCGCCCGTCGACGGCACCGTCGGCCTTATCGTCGCCGAGCTCGGCGAAGCGATCTCGCCCGGGCAGACCGTGATGACCCTCGAAGCCGGCCATGAGCGCTGGTTCACCTTCACCATCCGCGAGGACCGCCTTGCGGGGATTGGAATGGGCACGAAGCTCACTCTGGCAACGACAAAAGGCGATCGCATCGAGGCGCGCGTGACGGAGCTTCGGCCGCTCGGCGAATTCGCTGTCTGGCGGGCGGCACGCGCGGTCGGCGACCACGACATCAACAGTTTCCTGCTGCGTGCCGATCCGGTCGGCGAGGTCACCGGCCTCGAGCCCGGCATGAGCGTGTGGATCGATCGCGAGAGCCGGCCGCACTGAGAGACGTCCGATCGAGCCCGGCACGAGCAGCCCAGGGCGGAGCGCGGCACCCATCGCAGGGGGAGCCGCGGGCACCTTCCGTCACGATCCTGTGTCGGCCCGACCGCCCTACCCTAAGGGGTTCCGGGCGCGGTGGATCATGACTATAATGTGGCCGCGTCGCCCGGGATCACTGCCGCTATGGGGATACGATTCCGGAGGCGTTTGGTGGCAAGGCATGATCGCGCTTGGGCGGCCGCGGTCTCGAGCGAGATGACGATCCAGCACAGCCGGCATGGCGACATGAATGCATGATGGCGGCAGCATCGCAATCCATGCCGACCAGGATGAGGCCTGACGCCGGGGACCGCCGCGCGCGCAGGCGTGCCCTTGTCGTTTCGGCTTTCGTGCATCTCGTGGTCGTCGCGCTCCTGATCTTCGGGCTGCCGACGCCGCCCCCGCAGCCGCCGGATGAGGAGGCGATATCGGTCGAGCTCGTGCCGCCGCCCGAGCCGCCCCCGCAGCCGCAGCCGCCGAAGAGCGGCCAGGACAGCCCGCTCCCGGTGCTTCAGCCGGTCGTCCAGTTCGGCGAGAAGGATTCGGGCCCAAAGATTTCGCCGGAGGGCAACAGCCCGACCGAGGGCTCGCCCTCACCGACCTCGCAGCCAGAGCCGGACAAGGCCGACCATGCGCAGCCGCCCGCCGTGACGGTGGCCAAGGCGGAGGACGAGATCCCCCGTCCCGGGACCGGTGATACGCCGGTGCTCATGCCACAGCCCGCGCCCAAGCCGCGGGCCACTGTGAAGCTGCGGCAGGCGAAGACCCTGTTCTCGCAACGGGCGACCGCCGATCCGCTGGCGACGATCGCGATGGCGAATGTGCCGCGCGATGTGCGGGCTGCACGCCTGTGCGCCACGGAGCTGAAGGAGCAACTGCTCCACGCCTCGCCGTCGCGCTTTCCCGAGATCGTGCCTTTCGAGCGGCTGAAGGAGGGCACGGTGATCGAGGACATCAACTCGGCCTTCCGCTCGAATTTCGAGTGGTACAAGCTGAGCTATCGTTGCGAGCTCGACGCGGAGGTGACGAAAGTCGTGGGCTTCGCCTTCGATATCGGCAAGCCGCTGACTGCGGAGGAATGGAAGCGCCGCAACCTGCCCTCGGACTAGCGGAGCCTTTGCGCAATTCGAATAGCGCTCTCGCCTGGGTCGGGCCGCCCCACGCGTATCCTCAGCGAGCCATCGTGCGATCCGCTCTACAACAGCGCGCCGAAGCGTTGGGCTGCGAAGGGGGCGATGGCCCAAGCATCAGATCCTTCGGCATCAGTTCCTTGGGCATCGGCTCCTGCGTCGAGGAGCATTGCGACATGTCGCGCCGTCACCGCAGCGAGCGTCATTCCTAGATGTCCGTGACCGAAGGCGTAGACGATATCGCGACTGCGGCGTGATCGGCCGATCACCGGCAATGAATCCGGCAGTGACGGACGAAAGCCCATCCATTTCGAGCTCGGCTCGCCGAGGCTCGGCAGGAGGCGGCGCGCCCCTTGCTCCAGCAGGCGAAATCGTCCCGGATCGGGCGGCGCCGCCAAACCTCCGAGCTCGACTGTGCCGGCCGCCCGCAAGCGCCCCCGCATGGGCGTGAGATAGAAGCCGAGATCGATCGGGCAGACTGGGCGGCGCAGCAGCTCGATCTCGATCGGGAATTCGACGTGATAGCCGCGTTCGGTGTCTAGGGGCACAAGGTCGCCGACTTTTCGCGCGAGCGGGCGCGACCAGGCGCCGGCCGCCAGCACAACCTTACGGGCCTCGAGCGAAAGCGCAGGCCCTGACAGCTCGACCCGCCCAGCAGCGCCGACGGAGATCGAGCTCACTGCTGCCTGCACGATCGCCGCTCCATGCGCTGCCGCCGCACCCCACAGCCTCTGCGTGAGCGCGCCGGGGTCGCGGATGTGAAGCGCGTCCCGGAAGAGGATGCCGCCGGCGACCGGCGGCAGCGCGGGCTCGAGCGACGCGACTTCGCCAGGGCTCACATGCTGCTGCCTGATGCCTAGCTCCGTTCTGAGAGCGTCCCCCCAATCGGCCTTCGGAACCGAATTCCGATAGACGTAGAGGCAGCCCTCATGGCGCAGGAGGTCGTCGAGCTGCGCTTGCGCCGCGAGCTCGCGCCATGCGGGGACGGCATCGCCGAGGAGGCGCGAGAGAGCGAGAGCATTGGCGCGCGCCGGACGCGGGAGGGATTGCCGCAGGAAGCGCAGGAGCCAGGGCAACACTGACACGACGCCGGACCAGCGAAGCGCGAGCGGGCTTTCGGCCGCGCTCAACAGCTTCGGGAGATCGCGCAGGACGCCCGGATTGCCGACCGGCACGCAGCCATAAGGGGCGATCGCTCCGGCATTGCCGTATGAGCAGGCAGTGCCCGGCTCACGCGGATCGATGAGAAGGAGCTCGCGCCCCTGCGAGGCGAGGCGGACCGCGCAGGCAAGTCCGATGACGCCCGCGCCGATGATCGCGATCTCGACCGATCGTCGCTGCTCCATGGGGTTCGTCACACCACTCCGGCGACTTCGAGATGCCCGGAGTTCATGAGGTCGACCAGGATCTCCAGCGCTCGCCGCAGATCGGCCTGCGAGCGTGCCGCGCCGACATTGATCCTGACCGCATGCGCCAGAACCTCGCGGCCGACGGCGAAAGCGTCAGCGGGCAGGACCGCGACGCCTCGCTGACGGCTGGCGCGTGCGAAGCCCGCCCCGCGCCAAGGCTCCGGCAAATGCAGCCAGGCATGCGTGGATGCCTCATGCGTCTGCACGTCGAAGCCCGCCAAGGCCTCGCGCAACACGCCCTGACGCTGGCGCAGCTCCTCCTTCTGCGTTGCGATGAGGTGATCGACGATCCCTTCCTCGAGCAGCAAGGTCCCGATCAGCGCCGTCAATGGGCTGATGCTCCAGCAATTGACGCGCAGAGCGGCCGCGACATTGCCTATCACGGCGCGCGGCCCGACGACGTAGCCGAGGCGCAGGCCAGGTGCGATGCATTTCGACAGGCAGCTGACATAGATCGTCAGCTCCGGCTCGATCTCGGCGAAGGAGGGCAACGCACTCCCGATGAGCGGCCGGTAGACGTCGTCTTCGATGATCAGCACGTTGTGACGGCGTGCGACCGCCGCGATCGCGCGCCGCCGCTCCTCCGAGAGCGTCACGGTCGT